>Ga0209367_1005247_pt1 | contig 17963 bp, 7 predicted proteins | sample WorMetLIZISLAND2_FD_187412 | JGI IMG/M metagenome (GOLD analysis project Ga0209367, IMG submission 187412) | Marine gutless worms symbiont microbial communities from Max Planck institute for Marine Microbiology, Germany - Olavius geniculatus... ... | reverse complement strand
TGCCGATGACGTCATAGTGACGCTTTGACAAACAGTAATTTATTTTGTTTATAAATTATCACTAAATTGTCGTTCTTTTCAAGCAATCGCCGGCTGCCCACCGGATTCATCTTCCAGCAGGACAGCGTACCAGCACACACAGCGCGCAGCGCAGGAAACTGACTGCGGGCCAACTGTCCAGATTTCATCAGAAAAGATCAATGGCCTCTAAATTCGCGGAATGCAAACTCGGTGGACTATCACGTGTGGTGTGCAATGTTGGAGCTTACCGCAAGCTTAAAACAAAGCCAAAAACAATCGCGGAACTCAAGGAATCGCTTCAAGTTATCTGGAGCAACCTATCACAAGGACCGATTGACAAGACTCTGAAAGACTTCTCAAATTAAGCGACTGAAGGCTTGTGTTGGAGCCTGGAGCTGTCGGTGGACACTTCGAACATTCACAGTGACAATGGAATTTTGGCATCTGATCATTAGTTAACTGTGTTGTTTGACTTGTTTCAACGATGTTATTAACTGGTGTTGTAGCTTGAACATTTTTTCACGCTGAAAAATCGGTAAGCGGTCATGTTAAAAAATCTATAACTTTGTCATTTTTCAATGGAATCAAATTTTATTTGGCATTTAGCCGTAGAACAATATAGTAAATAAATCTGTAAATTTTCAGATTAAAATGCTAAACGGCTGCTGAGAAAACAGCGAAAAACTGTAGGGGGCTACTTTTTTCTGCCACACCCTGTATACACCAACGACAGCGAATATCATTGATCCACCACGTACACGTAGGCCCCTACACTACTTGTTATCACCAATGATGGAAAAGTTGCTTACGTTTAGAGTTGCAGCGGCAAGGATCGTGTCTGTCTAGGTAGCTTTCCAGCGTGTCCCATCCACCGCCAATGCGCACCATCACATGACTGCGTAGAATCTGCACAGATAGATGAACAACGCATACATAGTCGCAAATAAGCCAGAGGCAGACAACCAGCCCATTCTTGTAGACCAAACTATGTTTAATGCAAATGATTCAAATTTCGCTAATACGCCATTTCGAGATGACAAAACAAACGTTTTCTAGAGGGTACAGCCAAATCCGTTCTCACTCTCACACCCACATTACCTTGGCGATTAATTTTTGCGTGCCTCCACTGGGCGACTTAATCTCCGTCTTACAAAAATCTTACGTGCGCCACAAAACATGGCCTATCGTGAAATCATAATTCATTCTAGGATGTGCAGAATCATACTCACTTTGAAACTGTCAATAAATGTCTTGGATATTTTTGATGTCGGTTAATAATTTGCCGGCGTTGCGTTATGGTATATATGCTTACATATCCAGCTCTTTGTAGGCCTCCGTTGGCGTAATTTTAATTTGTGTCAATTGTTTTTGCTGTTTTCACTTATTACTGCATCATACACAATACAGCAACATAAATATTATTACTATTACTGCTACGTTAATAATGTTAAATATAGCAGCGTTTAATTACCCGTAGAAAAACGAGCGTCTGCGTTTCTCCGATGCGATATTTGCCCTCCGCGACGCGAATCATAGGAAACTGCTCAGCGCACCTGCATTCGCTCAGTATGACTCGCACCTATGTCCACACATCGGCCGTAACAAAAAGCAGATTTATATCAGGTCCATATAACTCAGTCTCTGTCTTTTGGTCTGCCTCTGTAGCTGGGTGTGCGGACTGCAATGCAATGCAATTTTGCACAGATGGTGCTTTGAGTCACGCGCTGCCAGACATTGGCTTTCAGTGATTGGCCTCGCAGCCTGACGGTGTTCTATTGATTGTCGTCGTGCGCCGTCTGGCGAGTCGTCGATGCACCGGCACAGAAACACGTCTGTTCATGCATATATTGCGATGTCAGCACCTCCAGTAGCAGAACAAGTAGCGTCTGTCCAGATCATACAAGTCTCACACAGTCTGCGATGAGTGATCGTCTGAACTTATGGAAACTGACATGGTAAAGCAACCATTAGCGGCATCGTGAGTTTAAAAGGTTGAGGGGAAAAATTGCAATTTTCCGATAAAGTAAGCGTAGCCTACATCCTCAAAATTTCAATTCTGCACCTAAATTCCCAATAAATGGAAATATCCAACTGTTTATTTTGTATTCTAAAATAAAAATTACTAGAAAAAATTTATTCTATTTCACCCATTTACGGCCTACCGAGAAGCCCCCCTTGAACTGATTTGCACGAAATTTGGTACAAGAGGTCGTCTCAAATTTTGTGTTGATCGGTTGAGGGGTGTCGAACCTGTGAGCAATCGAACGCCGTTAACACAGGGCTAGGCTACCGCGCGCCTGTGATAAGAAACTCAGTTCAAATTTTCTAGACTTTGGCTTCTCTTAGCGACAGTTGGGTTCTTGTCTTCTGAGTCACACAACAATCGTAAAAAATGCCTTAATCGCCGTTTGCTAGACGCCGCTCAAATAGCAAAAGTAACACTGCTTTTTGTTTTCTAGGCCCTATGGGACGTGTGGTTATATGCGGCTTGCCAAAAGGACAAAACGACAAACAAACAACGTGGAAAAAAACTGTCAATGGCTGCATACCATTTCATCGAGCGACATCCAGTCTACTTGGACGGTTGGTTTGTGCGCCTGGTCGCCGGTCTCTGGCGTCTGCTCGGCCTGTGTGCTTTCTTCCTGTCCGTCGGCCACTCCTCGCCAGTCCGCACTGCCGCGGGTGACGTCGCTTTGACGTAACTCGGCGTCAATCTGCTGCTCAAACTGGACGAGTGTCGGCACCGGCATTCCGTACTGCGTCGATCCTCGACGAGCCACCTGCTCATCACACCACTCCAGACGCAGTGATCTTCATGTTTTTGCCACGTCGCTTTTCATTTCAACGTTTATCACTTTAATACGTTTTGCATCTTGCAAGCAGATAAGTTACGCTTTTAACCGATGGAAGTTTGATCGGGGTTGCAACGAAAGCAACTGCGAAAGCAGCTGAATGCGACAACAAAAATCGCGCCATAATGTAAGGTTCCTAGTTCTTATGTGTTCAAGGTGCACGACGTCAGCAGTGAAATGTGAAACTAAATCTGAGATGTCGTAAGGTGGCCAGTATTGGACCTAGACCTAAACTATAAAGTACACTATTTGTAAATGGCGCAACGTCTGAAAAGATGAAGTCTTGTATCAAGGTTTCAAATTGGACAACTAAGGTATTGCGAAATTCGGCGTCAAACGGCAGTTTTTTTTGTCTAGCCTAACCTTCGTAGCGGTTAACAATTTGTAGGCCTAATAAAAAAATGTTGAATATCGATTGCTTCATAACAAACGTATAGGTCTACTGGTACTGGGAGTTATATACCTCAAGCAGACAGAGCAGCACGTTGCGCTCATTGCGTCGAGACACGAGGTCTTCAGTTTCAAAAAGCAGAGTGTCAGGCACAGCCAGGGTTGAGCGACACCAGCCGATGAACTGTGAGATGTTGTCCCGGGCCTGGAACGTGCCCGGACGTGCCGCCGTGTGGTAGGACAGGTGACGGTGATTCGACGCAAGACATCTACTGACCAGCGTCACTGCACCACTTACACCGCCGTCATGCAGTGCGTGGTCTTCAGCTTTCCGGCCAGACACATTATCCACGCACAAGCATCGGCTGACTGTCAAGATGACAATCATTATTATAGGCCTACTGCTGCCGTCTAGCGAATAATAAGTAGGTAAGTACCAATTTATATAGCGCCAAAATCTTCCACGAGAATCAGGGCGCATGCTGCGGTTAACGATGCATTAATCCACATTTCTGTTTCAAGGTCAAAAAAGTTATAACATTTGTCTATTTAGGGTACGTATAGCAGCTCTCGAGACGCGTCGATTGAGCTATAAACCGCCAAAATCGGTCCATGGGCCTCGGTACTGCTGTGATCGAATTTCTACATTGACACTAGAACGCCTATGCTAATAGTAGGCCTAAAGCAGAACGATGAGAAACGAAAAAGGTATTTCGACGTCTAACGAATTAGCTTTCTCGGGCCTCAAATGTGCGTTTTGCTAATTAAATCTGTTTAAACTTTTTGAGTAATCTGTTGGACGTAAACAAAGGTGTGAGAAGGAAAGTATGCTGACTGCGAGCGTTGTGTTTCGTGTTCGGGCGGAGTTTAGCGTGCACTGCGTTGGCGTGACGACACAGCAAGACGCCCGTCTCCAATTTGTCCAAGAATTCATCGGCGCCGATGTCGACGCCGTACAGTGCACTCAGCCAGTCGCCGAGGTCCTCTTTCATAGCGTATAGGAACTCGTTCTGCGCCGGGGACTGCAAGCGGGATAAGGACAAGAACTCCACAGGATCCGAGTCCCGGTCTCGTTGTGTGTGTGTCGCAGCCTCGCCGTCGTGACTGGACACGCTGAATCCGCCGCTGCAGTCGTCGCCCAGTGATTCTGCCGATGCCGCTGGTCCACTGTCGAAGTGACGCAAGATGTCGTGCTGGCTACTCGACGTCATCGTTGCAGCAACTGCACACTGCTATCGCTCACACCTGCGCACGTTATGCCTGTGCTTTATTCACCTGTAGGTATATAGGTCTATCGGCAGCAGCAGCTCCACTACGAACATTAGTCTGTATAGCGGAATGTTGTGCTGCACAGACGCATCAATAATCAATAAGGATCTAGGTATCGACTAGTCGGTCTGACAGCATAATGCTGATTGGCTCGTTCACTGTATCTCGATTAATCTGACACTGAGATTTAGTATCCTTCGATTTTGCTAAGACCTATATGAACTGGGTTGACCCGGCCGGTTACGACGCCGGTATTACGACGCAACTAAGTGTCTGTGTCGCTGCGATCAGAAAACAATTAACAACGGTTGATTGATATGCAGCTGCCAGCTGCGTTACAGATTGCATGCTATCATGCAGTGAGATAAGACAGAATGGCAAATAAACGAATAGTCGGCGAAGATTTAGCGCTTCATTGACTGACCGCTAGTAACTAGTGTCTGTAGTTCCAAATAGTGCCAGGAGACAAAACAGATCGAAATAAATGCGGCAATAAAACGTCTCATAGTATCGCAACAACAAACTAATATTAACACATGTCCATGCAAAGAAACCCCCGAAATCTCTTTATATCCAAGGTCACCAAATTTGCAACAAAACAAGACCAAAAATAGCGCTAAATATACTAATCAGTGGTTACAATAATATTCAGGAAGTAACATACGTACGGTACTGTGTTTTTACTGTTTCTTATGCTATCTTTATAATTTTGCACGTCTTTCCTTGTGTACGATCAAATAACAAAAACAGCAGGGGTTGTCTGTCTTCGTACATACATGCAATTCTACGCATAAAACTATCAAAGTGTCCATTCTACACGTATACGCAACAATAGAGCGCATGCAGTCCTTCACACTGCAGGTGCATTCACAGGATGCGAGTTTCAACCGTAAAACTGAACGCTGTTAATTGGTCATTGTCATCACTCTGGTAGTGATGGTAGTGACGTCACTGCCTGGCCGCTGCAACCATGCGCTGTTGCGCACGTCGTAAAACTCTAATGTCCTGCACTGGAGCTGCAGGGAGCGGCTACAGGAAGCTAGCGCGCTCTCATGTTTTATTTAGTTAGTGTAAATCAAGACTGCTCACGTGCAGTCAAAAGGCTGCGGTTTTTCTCAGGATTGTACGAGGTCGGCCAACTCCTGTTGTTTTTGCCAGTTGATCATACACAACGAAAAACGTAGAAAATTCCAAAAAAAGCTCCAAAACAGGAGAAAACATAGTATCGTACGTATGTTACTTGCGCAGTCGCATCGACAGGCGAGTTGTGTTGTTCGTCGATGCCGCATGATAAACGCCAGCCAAAGCCTATATTATAAATCGTACGTGGGATACGTACCTTGGAAGGCTTGGCTGCAGGTGCTTGCAAAAGCTGGCGGCGGCGTGTAGCAATCTAACGGACATAACGCTGCAGGACAAGTCGCGTTCAGCATCGTGACAGACAGCGGCATGCGGGTCCAGACAATTGACACGTCATTCAGCCAGCGGCAACGCTCACAGCCTCTCACACACACACACACTTGACCCCCCACGCCGCGACTGCTGCGTGCGTCCCAGCCAGCACTGTGACGTGCGCAGTGACGTCATTGTCCACAACAGCAGCAGCCGCAGCAGCAGCTGAGACGTGCTTGCTGAGTGACCACCGGCTGGCATCCCGTCCGTGCAACTACGCGTCATTAACGTCATCAGTAGCAGCGGGCTGCCTATTTCCACAGGCTTCCTTCAGCGTAAAGTGTGGACTCTTAGCTAAGCCGCCACATTTTTACTCAGCAAGCCGCCGCTGCCGCTGAATAAAACTGTTTTCAATAAACCAGCTTGAAATCTACCACCAGCGCAATCGATCCGAAACTATACCGGTACTTGACAAAATGGGGAAAAACTAACTAAATTTAATGCGTCCGTTTTTTGAAACTTGCTGTCAAACGTATTATGCGGTTGTCATATAGACATCGCCTACTATGCGGCGATAATGTGTTAGTCTGTAGTTTGACCTAGACAATTAACGTGGATTCCGATGATAATGCGGGCATCCGCATATCATGTCGACGCCAACGTCTTTTTTATGATGATAATTATGTAGACGAAATTGCCCAAATTTCGACAAATTACTTACGATTGAACTCTCTGACGATACGCAGATCTGCTCAGTAGCCTCAGTTTCTCATAGCCGATCAACGAAGTTACTCTACGCCAGGCATGGTTAGTACTTAAACGGGTGACTGCCTGCGGGCAGATAAACCATCTCGATAAGTAACCAGCCGCTTGTATCTCAGCCTTTCATCCCTCCGGGGGTAAATAAATTGAGTATCGGCCTATCTGGCTGGGGTTAAGTCGGGGAGCGTTCATCTGTGTCAGGTGGCAGCTAACACTGTGTGATCCCATATGGCAGATGACGCTCCGTATCTCTGAGATGGGCTTCCTATAAAGAGCCATATCACTATCTTTAACCTTTAACCTTTATAGCCTGGCGTGACTGTTTGGCGATCAGATGACAAATTCATAACAAACCTAGGTTGCAGCAGCTGCAGCAACAAACTTGGCTTCTACCATTCCGTGTGCGTCTTCTACATATTCAATGCATTTCGATATCTTATTTGTATTTTCTGCGTGCAAACGAGTTCATGTGTTTAAATATTGTAGTAGTCCTAGGTAAGTATAATTTTGCTTATGTGATTCCGACTGGCGTAAACGTTTCCTTCTGCGTATCTTGTGCTGTTCAAGCCGTTCATTGATGCGAGGAGAAAGTTGCATAGGCCTATTTGTTACATATTGCTACTAGTGTAGTAACCAACAACTATATGGTTCCAGTGTATTATAGCTTAGTTTCTAGCGTAGGCCTACATATGGTCGCCTATAATTTTACAAGTTTAAATGTGCCGACGCGTTCACGAACCGATAATTAGAACAATTACGTTAAAAGCAAAACAGAAGTCTGCAAGCGAGTAAATTCTATGCTGTAAAATTCGACATAAAAATGACCACCACATCTTTCATGTGCTGAAATTATCAGCAGAGTCATTCGACGTGCTCGAAGTATTTATCTCACAGTAATCTACGGTAATCTGTGATCTCTAACAGTCTAATCTACTCTGGATGTTTATCTGTCACTGCAGTAACGTTTTCAGCGGACAGCGTCGCAGAAATTCTTGACCGAACTCGTGAATCCATTTGTTGGCAACTGCAACAAATACCATAGTTACGCCTCTAATAAAAGCTTCTTAGTGCTGCTTCTTAATAAAATAATAAGCTAAAAATTGAAACTGGATAGTGCTAAAACAGTACAATCGATGAATGTCGTGCAGTATGCCTAAGTTCATAATTTACATTTTTGCTATACTTCCAATATCCATACTACTATTGCTAATACAATGTCTGCTGTATTCATATACTCTAAGGTTATATTACTTATTGTACTAAGCTAACGATTTTCTCTTGTTTGTCGGCTATGTACTGATTATATTTTAATATATAGCTTACTACATTTCTCAATTGAATTACATTTTCTGGCAGAACTTACTCCATTTTTCGCCTAGCAGCACAGGACAGCTGGCATGTAGAGTTCTCAAATCAAGAGAGCCAGTTCCGTCGTAGTTGTACCAGAATATAGCCGCGTTCTGTTGATATAATACCAAATACATTAAAAAAGGTAAAGGGAGCCATGCCCCAGCTGCGGCGTAGGCGGGATGCTCATCTCCCACTCAAATACATTGCTGCATCAATAACTGCGTAAAAGTAATACAGACAATAAGTTTGCAGGTAAAACATAAATAATCACAGGCTGCGCGGTAGCGCAGCACTGTTGTAAGAATGACCAGCCATTTCAATGGGAGAACCCAAAATTCGACCCCCCCGTATATCCCAAACCTCTTGCTGACTGTGTAATGGGAAAGTTTGAATTTTTAAATTGTGATTTGTACTGTTTTATATCTACAACCACGATGTCACCCTTACATTGTATATAAACTGAACAGTTTTTTTAATATAAATCTATATAATATACACGGGTTGCGTTGGATAACCTAATAAAAGTATCAAATTTTACCACGCACTCTTACATTCCATATTATCACTTCTGTCGTTAACATGACCATCCAAGTTAAAGATGTTACCTTCGAATCCACGATAATGGTTTGGTGCAAAAGAAATATTTTATTACTATCAAATTTTTGCGCGGTTTAGGTGTTGAGCGCAATTTTTCAAAAAAAGTATTTATCAATATTTTAATATTTAACAATTATGGTTTTTACAAATTTTTACAAATTTACTTCACACCTACGACGTATACTAAAAGTAATCTTTCGATAGTGCATCTACGATCTATCTTGATAAATGCGTCTTCATATCGTGTTTTAAATACATTAATTTTGAAGTATGCGCTTTCTAAATTTACGCTTTTCTTATTTAATTACTTACTTAATCATGTACAGACGCATTTTTGTATGTTTTAAACAAAATGACAAATTAACAGGTACAAATACAGACACAAAACTTTGTTCACCGAAAAATAACACAGATAGGTAAACATGGCATATGCTTTAATTTGTATAGTACTGGGTTGTATTTTTGTGAAAAAAATTGTCATACACAGACTAATTTGAACCACCCCAAATTTTTTGTCATTAATATAAACGTTCGGCACGTTTTACCTTTATCGGGTTTGAAGCAGCGTTGATGAGTGGAAAGACGGTTGATCCGCCCTTGGTGACGTCACTCAGCTGCATCGACAAAATAAATTACTCTATTATTGACAGATCATCAGCCAGGTGACCTAATTAAGACTAAATTTTCTTTTTTGGTGACTTATCTAAACAGTTAATCGCATAAATTTATACAACAGAATGCCATTTAACCAAGCTGCTACGAATAATTCACAACCGTAACAAAAATCAATCAATCAGTTTTAGTCAATGAGAGAGAAAAAGTTTATTTGCCATATCTGTCGTAACCAATACAACAACAATCAAACAAGATAAAAAAGCCTCATATCTGAAGCTAAACCCGGTATCAACATGTACAATGTCTCCGGAAAAAAAGTAACCCCCTGGACATCGTACAATAAAAATGTCAAATTTCGTGCACTTAATCAACAATAAATTGCTGAAACGCCTACCAAATTTTGTTGACAAACATTACTTTAGTGAGCATTTTTAGTGAAGTTATTAATTGTTGAATATCGACAACAAAATATCTCTGGACACAGGTAGCTGACGACGAAAAAGCTAGCAGTCGAGCCCGCGACCTCTTTATTACGAGTGGGACACCTTACAATCACTACACCACCAAACTACACACAGTGAGTAATTAGCTACAATCCGTGCATAATGTAAACTTACATATATCATAAACGTTGCAATGCGATCACCATTCTGCGTCAACGTTACCGGTACAGTGCTGTTTGCCGACATACCAGATCGCTATAACACAGTCATGTAAGACACTTAGAGAAGAGGGATAATTGAGTTTCATTGAACCCCCTTCGTTAGCCGAAACCAGGAAACGCTGCAGAGATTACAAATAGCAAAAAAATGTCACCATCAAATGCGATTTTTAAGCTTGAAATGCGCCTGCGGTCGGAGTTTTGCTTTGACCCCACTGACAAGCTTACAGCTCTTCCCCAGAGTCCTTAGCTAGATTGATGGAAAACCAGGGATGACGCCGAATTTTTTTGAAAAAGTCTGTTTTAACATACATGCACATCATGATTTAAGATATAATTTATGCGTTAATTCAAGTAAAACTAGTGTGTGTGTTAAAACTAAATACAGTTTCTTTGTGGGGGATTTTAGCAAGAATTTAACTGTTAAATTTTCTTGCAAATGGTCTGTCTGAGTTTAACGTACACCTGTATTCCTAAAGACACCAGCCGCCACAATAACTTATAAGCTCCTATCTGTCCATTTGACATTTATATACTGCGGTTTTTCATTACTAACATGAGGCTGAATATTTAAGTAATTGCAGCTGTAAAATACTGTCGGGTTATTAGTCCGCCCGAAAACGATAGTTTTCGGGAGAACTTTAGTTTTACCCCAGATGTTTTTTTAAATATTTTTTTTCAACGCTAGATCTCCGAGATGCGTGGGCCGACCAGCGTGAAATTTGGCGCGGTGGTCAGTACTAAGCCCAATTATACAATGCCGGTCCCAAATTTTTTTGGGGGGCACGCCCTTAAAGAATTTCAGGGGCCAAAAACATGTAAAATTTGGCCCGATTTCGGACGACTTTGAAGTTCGGCGGCGAATATCTTCGAAACGGATAAAGATATTATGGTGAAGGAAGTTGTATATAAAATCGGATAACAATTTTATCTACCGCGATTTCTCCTGCGTTAGGCGAAACAAGTCCGGTGAAGTTTGGTCCAGTAACCTTGGAGATCTCGATGTGAACTCGTACCCACCTAAAGCGCCTTTTTCAGAAAACCATATTTCGGCCCCTAGGGAGTGCTGCGCCCCCAAATTTTTACACGCGCTGGAAAATGAACAATTCTTACTAGCGCACCCCTCACCGGTGACGCAGGCCCCCCTTACAATTTTTTTCAAAGGGTGCTTAAAAATTGCCTTAAATGTAGCGTATTAGCCGCGATAACTTCGGAGCCAAAGGGAGTAGCTTCATGAAACTTTGCCACGTGACGTGCTGCTAGATGGGGGTGATAACGCGAGTACAACTTTTAAAGGGCAAAGCCCCCTTAAAATTTGGGAGGGCAAAAAAACGTCTAAAATTTAGTACGTTTTACAACAACTTTCGAGTTTGACCGCAAATATCTCTGGACTGGATAGAGATATCGACAAGCGGTAAACGGCGTTATCAAAGACAGTTAATTTCGCGTTGAACAAAAAAATTTGGTAAAGTTTAGTCCACCAACACCAAAGATTACGCAGCTAATGTTTACCTACCGAAATCAACTTTTCGAAAAGCCATATTTCGGCCCGTAGGGGGTGCTGCGCCCCCAAATTTTTACAGGCGCTAGAGAATGACCAAGTCTTACTAGCGCACCCCCCGTCGGGGACGGGGGCCCCTTCACAATTTTTTTTAAAGGGGGATCAAAAATTGGCTTAAAATGTAGCGTATTAGCCGCGAGAACTTTGGAGCCAGGGGGAGTAGCTTTATTAAATTTTGCCACGTGACGTGCTGCGAGATGGGGGTGATAACGCGGGTACAACTTTTGGGGGTCACCGCTTCCTTAAAATTTGGGAGGACAAAAAACGACCAAAATTTAGTACGTTTTACGACAACTTTCGAGTTTGACTGCAAATATCTCTAGAACGAATAGAGATATCGACAAGCGGCTAAAAGCGTTATCAAGTACAATTAATACTGCGTTGAATAAAAAAAATGGTAAACTTTGGTCCACTAACACCAAAGATTACGCGGCTAATGTTTACCCACTCTAAGTCAATAGTGCGCGTTTTGCGTATGCTAATGCATTTGTGTCCGGGCCATGTGACTTTTCTACCGGGGGAATTTCACCCCTCTAAATCCCCCCCCAATCGGACTTAGGGCGCCGGGCGGATTCAGGTTGGGCTTTGCCCCAAATTTCTTGTTAATTATTAAAAACAATTTTTCTGAACAAATAAATTAGATAGGCAATTATGAGTAACGTTGACGCGGTTTAAAATTTGACAGATAAAAACAATAACGACAAATTTCACAAAAATAAAAAAATAATAAAACATGTTTTATTAATTACACTGTGTCCCAAAAACATTCCCAACATTTTCGACTGTAACTTAAAAACCAATTATCAGATTTTGATAATTTTAATACAAATGATCCTGACACAACTTGCCATCAAATAACCATTCAGTTTCCCACCTCACCCAACGTTTGTTTCTGCACTACCTGGGGAGAGCACAACCAGCGAAATATCACTTTTTATTCAATGCGATGTGATTACTTAATTAACATAACGCGTAAAAACACATTTTGTTCACATTTCTAACACTGTGACTGACATTTTATTCAGTTGTCCATTTTTCAACTGCCTGCAGTAAAACTGAGTGAAGTGTTGGCCCACTATGCGAACACAGGCAAAAAGATGCTTTTTCCATTCATTAACAGCAGTATCAATAATGTTCTGCTCTAGACCAATCCAGGCTTTACCAGTCGCTTCAAACATTCCTAAACTTCATCTGGTAGACACACTGTTGCAAGACCTGCTGTTGGGGCCGACAAATTAAGATAGATGGAATTTATTGACGTTTTATCATTCATTTTAACACGTATTAGACTTTCCACAGGTAGTGCAAAAGCAAATGTTGGGTGAGGTAAAAACTAAAACACTTATTTAATAGCCAGTCGGGTCAAAAATGTTTCTGCCAAAATTATTAAAATCTGCTAATCGTTCTTCAAGTTACGATCGATAATGTCGGGAATGTTTTTTTCAGGTTTTCTGTTTATTTCAACACATATTTCACTTGATCTGCTTTCCTTAGGTAGTGCTGAAGCATGTATTAAGTGAGGTGGAAAACTAAACCACTATTTGATGGCAAGTCATGTCAGGAGTATTTGTACCACAAATTGTCAAAATCTGATAATTGGTTTTCAAGTTACAGTCGAAAATGTCGGGGATGTTTTGTTTTGGGACACAGTGTAGAAACTATACAGCTGTAAGTATAAATTCTACAAAACGTGTCTAAACGTTACAAAAACAGTCGATCTGACCAAAGCGTCGTAATGTAATTCGTAATGACCGCCCATCCCGTAGTTAAACACCTACAAAACGTTTCACACAACAACTGAGAGAGACAGTTAGAAAATAATGCCTACTCGCTAACAGCAAAAATAGTACGTTTGTACAGTAGACATTGTATATATTATTTCAGTCACACACGTCTTGTGTGACTGAAATTGTATCCTGCAAATACCACGCAAATGTACACGAAACCCACAAGTCTCGCAAAGTTGTGTTTTGATTTGTGCTGTAAAAACCTACACACAGCTTCAATTTTCACTGCTTTTAAAGTGATTTTCAATAAATGTGTTTTAATTTGGAAGTTGACTGTTACACAGTAGACTACAGCAGGAAAAGAAAGCACTCAGCATTGTCGAACGGCGAAGGTCGTATTTTTTGGTGTTGTAATTAAGTCAGAAAATACAAGCGTTTAGCACATGTGATCTAGGTGACATCGGTCGTAGTTATTTCTGGACGTAGTTATGTTGTTAGCTGATCAGTGAGCGGGTGCGTGGAGCTTACCTGAAGCGACTCGGCCGTGTTCACATCTAGCCCAGTGACGTCACTGATACGACGACTTATTCGCCGAACCGTCAGCCAGCTGCTGCTGCTGCTGTTTTTATCAGTGAATGATGCGCTGATAAAACATCACATTGCCATATACTTATCATCATTGTTACTGAGTTATTATGCGGCCGTCGTAATAAGCCGCATAACGGGTGTTGCTCGTCCGTCCATCTGCCCGTCCGTCTGCCCTAGTTTACAGGTTCATAACGCAAACACTCATAAGCACAGAAAAATCAAATTTGGTGTAAATTTTGCCCAAAGTTGGAGTAACTGGTGTACCAATTTTTAGGTCATATAGTTAAAAGTCGGGGAGGGGCGGTTGCACATTATGTCGGCACAGAACTTTTTAAGAAAAAGTTGCGCATGACTTTCTAATGCTATATACTTTGCGGGTTCTCACATTTTTCCGATGCGATAATCGGTTGACTCACGCTGAAGAATTCCAACCTTTGCGCGTTCAATCTGCACAGCAACATTCATCTATGTTCACTCATCAGCTCAATAGTCTATCAAGTTCACCAGATCAGAGACATAGTACAATAATTATTCACCAGTTTGCTCAATATTAGTCTGCTTTTAAATCTGCTAAATTTAACTCCAATACGGTTTTATGAAGTTAATTTTATTCTTTTTACAGTAGCAAATAATTACCACATTTGCGCTTAGAAACTAGCACACAAGCTGCCAGCAATGGTTCAATATAATCTAGCAATATGCACAAAAATACAATTTAAAAAATTAATCAACATCATTAAAATAAAAAACAATCGTAAACGAGTACTGGGATATATAAATTATTTCTAAATAACAAACAATCCGGTATTGTAGAACGAAACCAAAAAGAACTAAAAATACTAAGAACCTAAAGAATGGAAAAATCTCAAACGAAACTGAGACGTCATTCCCGCTGAGTGATGGACGATGACGGGAAAAACTTAGTGCTGTTACAAACGTACATGATGCACGGCCATTCGCTGGAGCTGGTCCGACTCAGACTGTGCAAGAAACTCGTGGAAGAGAATGATGTCTGGAGCTCGGTGTATGTACTCGACCTTGACTGACTGGTATGGCACCGACTCACTGCGCCGCAATTCACACGAGCCATCCTTGTCCACAGGCGCAGCCTTCTGCAGTCAACCCGCAAACAGTCGGCTTTATAACGAAAATCCAAAAGCTGTTGAATTTCAAACTAGATTGATGCTGATTCGTTATAACTTTTCCGTGAAATTTTTTTCAGAGAAAAACGTTATCGTTAAACAAAGAATTATACCAAGATCTACGACGCAGTTTCGGAAAAAAATTACTTGCCGTTTGCTGTCGACAATGTGTGCTATGCGAATTTATTACTTTACTTACAAAAAGTTTTGAGCACGTTTTGTCAGAAGGTAATAAATTAAGCTAATGTAGAGTTGTTGCTAACCCAGAAAGCCGTCCGATAGCACATTCTGAGGTAAGCCGTCTCGTACATGTATTCTACCTCTGTAGCATCATCGATCCTTTCATCAACCCGGGGCAGAATATACTTCAAAAATTCCGTATTGTTCGGCTCTAAAAACAGAAATCTAACCATCATCGACAATCTAATGAAAACGGTTTGAATTCTTAGAACTGTTGAGTTACTTAAGAAAATAAAAATTAATATACAATCATAAAAATTTACGTATTATCAGGTTTAATTTGTGAAAATGTCGACAAAAATTTCATCGATGAAACATTGGCTACACGCTAGAATTGTACGTAGCAGCAAGAAGCAAGTAAGTAAATAACTTATATAACGCGTTACCTATGAATAACCTCGAACGCGCTCGATGTGCCAGTAGAATGAGAAGTATGTTTGGGCTAGCATCTAAAACTAAACAGAGAGTGTGTGCGTTGCTTTTAAGCGTTCCAAGCAGGTGCAATTATCCAAAAATCCGAGATAGCGCAAACATTCTAGTACATACAAATTCACGTGTTTATTACGCTCAAAATCGCACTTTTATTAACTTAAAGTCTCATGTTAACTTATATTGAGTGTGGCTCCATCTAAGATTAAAGCACAAGCTGTTAAAGTTAGGCTATTTATTTATTTAACTGGCGACGATGACTGATCAAGAGGCGGACATTCCGCTGGGAGCATCACCACTCAACAGCAGAAATTGCTTGTGTGTTGACGTTTGTGCAAGAACAAAGACATCAGCAATGCAACATTATAATTTATTTATTGTGATCAAGTGCAGCTTAAAACTTGACTGATTTTCTTCGTGTACTTCTGTTGCATTTTGAAATACGACAAAAGTATGCATGACGGTTTAAATTCAGTGGGTATCCCGTTTACAGTGTGCACCACAGAAATTTACTTACTTACTTGTTTTGACAAGTTTCCTGAAAACATCAATTTGTCATCCTCATAATCCAGTCTCAATTTTAGACGGTAAAGCAAAAGTAAAATGGATAAACGTATTTGTTTCATTCTGAGAAGTGATCGCAACAGCAGAATAACGCTGCACATCCAGGAAGCTCATTTTACTGACTCATGCAAAAAAGCGTCGAGAAAACTTATTTATTTTAAATCAAATATATAAATGGTTAAAAATAAATATACTTAATTGTCCTGTGTTTGACTTGGGCGATATTTTGATACAGACTATGGTCCACATATAAGCATTATTCTTACCCAATTCTAATGTCTTGTCTATAAACTCGATAGCTTTCGTGACTTCTCCATTCTACAATGCATGCACTGTGATGCTAAAATATGTTTCTACGCGCGAAAGCAGCTACTGCTTTCAGTGCGTCTTAACCATCGCAATTCTGTCCGTCCGTTTGTCCGTCTGTCTGTTACACGGGTGGATCAGTCAAAAGCGGTGCAAGCTAGAATCTTTACCGTCGGCTGCCTGGAAGACTCTAGTTTCAGGAACCGTAAAGCTTTTCCATAAATTCGAAAGGGGTCACCACGAACGAGGGCGCTAAATGAGAGGGGGTGGGCAAAATTTGCGATTTTTGGCCAATAAGTCTCTGTATCTCAGTAACGGTGCGAAATAAAGCTTAGGTTGCTATTAATCACTAACAGGAAGTCGTACACTGGCTCTCAATTGACGCCGAATTCAATAACCTTGAATGACCTTGAACGCCAAAATAGGGGGTTTTATAGATTTTTTGGCGATTTCAAGCTGCGACACATGTCTATATCATTTACAAGATGGCGCCACGGAACTATCGTTATGCGACCCAAATAGAGAATTTGGTATTTGTATATTAACTTAGCGCGAACACCCCAATTTTCAGCTAAACTACTGAACCGAAATTGCTTAGGCTTTCGCGCGTCTCGTGAGCATTAGCTCAAATTTTTTGTTGCTAATTAGATATACATATCAATCAATCAGCTACTCATAGCAATCGATCGGTCGATCAATCAATCAATTAATGAGCCGCGTTTATTTCATGTAGAACAAACTACAAACAGTAAAAATAGATAGACACATGCGAACAATCGTCAAACATACGGTATAGATATTTTCAACATTTTTATTATTTTCTGTTTCTGCCAGATGACAGCACTATATTTGACACAGGTTTTTTATGTTATGTGGCAATGCTAAGGAATCATTAAATCTTATACAAATACTGATACGGATCCCCACAAAAATCTAATCACTTCTAAGTTAAACAAAGTTTAACCTACGGTGAAAATTTCAGCCAAATGTGTGCAATCCTGCTAAGAAATCAACATTCATTTTTAGCTTACGTTTACGTTTAGTACTTGTGTTTTGTATTTGTGTATTTTTTCTACATGGTGCGGCAAAAAAGTAACCCCCTAAAGTTTTTTTGCCGTTTTCTCAGCAACTGCTTGGAATTTTAACATGGAATTTTACGTGTCTATTTACAGAAACGTTCTACATTTAACTGCTAAGTGAAATATGATTCTGTTGAAAAACGACAAAATTATAGACTTCTGAACATGACCGCCTACCGATTTTTTAGCATTAAAAATGTTTAAGCTAACAATGCTATTTAATTTTCAAAAACCGGTTACCACGTTACTGCCGATGACGTCACAGTGACGCTTTGACAAACAGTAATTTATTTTGTTTATAAATTATCACAAAATTGTCGTTTTTTCAAGCAATCGCCGGCTGCCCACCGGATTCATCTTCCAAAAGGACAGCGCACCAGCACATACAGCGCGCAGCGCAGGAGACTGACTGCGGGCC
>Ga0209367_1005246_pt1 | contig 17965 bp, 7 predicted proteins | sample WorMetLIZISLAND2_FD_187412 | JGI IMG/M metagenome (GOLD analysis project Ga0209367, IMG submission 187412) | Marine gutless worms symbiont microbial communities from Max Planck institute for Marine Microbiology, Germany - Olavius geniculatus... ... | reverse complement strand
ACCACTGGCACCGTCTATGCGAAACTTTTCCACGGATTCATCCTTAATTGCATCAAACACAAATCAGCACACATCACAGTAATGTTTGGCAGGTAAATATAGCACGCCAAATTTGACAAAAAAAAATAAAACATTGAGAAAAAAACAAAGTAATGTTACAGCGCAAAGTTGTGTGCACTATGCTACTTTCAGGCCGATGCATAACGACGCAACTGAACTAAACTCCACTTCGTAAGTTAACTTGAGTTAACTGAACTAACTGAACTAAAATAACACGGTTTAGTTTTTGATGGAAGGGTGAGCCCATTGGTTATTGATTGACGCATACGTGCGCACAGTCACGCAGTCACGGCCGGCGTTAAACGGTGCCTACTGTAATGCGGCTGCCGAATCAATATCCTGCGCCATAACAATAAGTAGGCTTACAATAATAGCATACGTAACAAGTTTCAATACATGTAATTTTAATAAACACCAACAAAGATGCTGAAATATCGCAGCTTCAAAACAATAAAAACAAGTCAGTGACTGTAAATAAATCAGTTGATCAGTCTGTAAGTTAGTAAGTAAGTAAGTAAGTAAGTAGAAAAGTAAATCGTACGAGGAAGCGATAAGTGACGAAGCCCCAGGAGCCAATGGTGTTGACATCTGTTGCACGCACGTTGTAAACCGTTGAATTAACCGGCGTGTCCTGTACAACATTACAGACCTCTCTAATTTAAGTGGTTAAAATGATTAAATGCTATAGCTCTTCACGGGAAACCCATCTCAGAGCTACGAAGCGTCACCTGCCGTACGAGATCACACAGTGTTACCTGCCACCCGACACAGGTGAATGCACCTCGCCTTAACCCCAGCCAGATAAGCTGGTACTCGATTTACCTACCCCAGAAGGATGGGAGGCTGAGTTGAACTAGGCGGTTGGTTACATACCGAGATAGTTTACCTGCCCGCAAGCAGTCACCCATCGCAGTACTAACCCGACCTGGCGTAGAGTAACTTCGTTGATCGGATGAAACGCGTTACCGCTACGCCAAGCCACCAATGTCGACGCCGAGTTCCGGCATAATACGCGGCAGTCTATCTAGTTGCCAAGCGTTGCAGACCTTGACAGTAAATTATCCCTAACAGAGACTAGGGACGTTTACAGTCGGTGCCTGATTCGCCCGACATATGTCACATATGCGACAATTTCTGAAATTTATTTCAGTTTCAAGTTCACATTTTGGTAAACTTTATTCACATAAGACAGAGTGGAACGAGACAAATGCAAACCGATAGAAAATGCCCGTAATATTATCAATAAACGTACAAACGTTTAAGCTATAATGAACATAGAAAGCATGCCAGACACAAATTTTAAATGTCCACGAAAATGTTTGCACACGAAACAAAGTGAACATAATATGTTTTTGATAATTGTCTGTCTTTTTGGCCACTTGAAGTGAATTAAGCTCGCAATGCGCGTCCGTTTTGTAGCGTGCGTTGGGCCGTAATAATATTTAGCAATTTTTTGGCTTTAGAAATAAAACTTTTACGCATTATCATGTATTACTTGTCAGGAAAGACATGCCTATGCATTGCATTATTGCATTATATCGTAAACCCTGCATACATTGTAATATAGACATTACATTGCGTATATACTCGTAAAAAATATACCAGACCGCCGGAAAAAAAATTCTACAAAATCGACACTAAAACTGGCATTTATAACAAAAAATTCAGGCATAAAAAACTGTTAAATACAGTAGTCGTCGGCCATCTAGGTGGCCATAACTGTAGAAGAGCTATTGGCAAGCTATGGTGACCAGCTTTTTTATAAAGCAACTTACGATAGTCAGTGTCTACATCATCTATTACCGGTTGCTAAGTCTAACAAATATGGATTAAGAGATATAGGTTATGGTTTATTAATAGATCATGTCTAACACCTGAACTGCACAAACGGACATTTATCAATAGAATTTTATTTAGCAACTGTTATTAGTTTGTTTATCTGTAGTCTGTTTATCATGTTTTTTTTTCTGTATTTCTTTTGTTTCCCTTAGTAATGTTTCCAGTTTTTTTTCTTTCATTTTTTCCCTATGTTTAGCATGTATTTTCTGTGTTCCTTTTGTTTATCTTAGTAATGTTTGAAGTTTTTCTTTTACTGTTTTTCTATGTTATTGTTCTCGCGCGTTTGTCGAGAGTGTTTATTACCTTTTCTGAGATACGGCTACTTATAGGCTAAAAAGTACAAATCGCTAATTTTTCTCACCCCCCTCTTATTTAGCGACCTCGCTCGGAGTGACCACTTTCGAATTTATGGAAAAGCTTTACAAATCCTAAAACAAAATTTTTCCAGGCAGCCAATAATAAAAATTTGGTGATCTTAGCTTGTGCTGTTTTTGGGTGATCCACCTGTGTGACAGACGGAGAGACGGACGGACAGACAAACAGACAAAATTGCAATAGCTGAGAGGCGCTATAACAGCACCTGCTGTCACGCGGAAAAACCAGCGAAGTCTGAGGTGAACTTACGTCAGGCAGACGGACAACGTGAGGCAGATTGATGAATCTAGGAGCTCGGTTATACGTCTCATGAACTATCAGATCAACCTGTCGCTGTATCTACACGTGCGCACAGAAAATACACAGTAGAAACTGCGGAACCGTACACGATGGACCATAAATGCAAATTTTAATATCAGTACATCTTCAAAGATCGACCGATTTTCATATTTCTTTTACTAGCACACTCAGCGGTTAATTCGCAAGAAAACTGATATTTGAAAACGGCACTGTTTTTAAAATCGTTTTGTTTTACACTACTCTGGAAAGTCATAGTATTCGAAGCATGACACTCGGTGTACTATATCACAAGGTAGTGTAGCAACGCATATAAGGTGTGGTGTATATAAAAACTATTGTTGTGTATGCCAGCGTAAAAATATTATAAAGTGTTCAATAGTTATTCACTTAATTATTGTTACTAATTACAGCGTAAAAATTTATTAGAAAAGTAAGCTATAACATAACTTTGCGACTAATTTTTTTGGACCACCAGTGCCCATAAACTATATTTTAAGCCTTCGTCAAAGCGCAGCGTTGTCGCTTAAATTTAACAGGTCCTTCAATTGGTGTAAGATTATCAAAATTAGTTTTATTTACGTTAGTTTTGGAAGAAAAACAAAAACAAATCAAGAAACAGACGAACAGGAGGGTTGGTTGAATCAGACACCGAATACTGAACGTAGTAACGACTCGTTTCCTGCACAAAGTATCGACATATTAGTGCAGAGTTCCATCACTACACAATAGAAACACGAAGAATAACTTTGAAGTTGTACAAATGACGAATCTTACAGCTTACTATTTAACAGTGGTAGAATAAGAATAGAGTCATCGTGGGTTACAAAGTTAAGCAAAAAGGTGCAATTTTCCGACGGAGGGGTGCAAATTTCCGTGAGAATATTACGGGTGCTCAAAATTTCTCATTAATGCATTCATTATTCGTCTGAAAAACGTTCACAAATCGCAAAGAATTACATGATATAGGCCTACAAAAATATACGTAAGAGTTTAAAAACGAAAATAAAGTCAACGTCTCAGAACGGCGTCAGTAAGATGAAACGTCTGAGTATGATGGACTACAGGCTGCCTAATAAACGTCTTTAAACAATGTTCTTATTATAAAAAGTTTAAATTTCCAGCCTCAGTTGTGTATTTTTGTAAGAAAATTTTCCTAGAAAAAAAACTTTATCGACAAGCTAAATTCAGGGAGCGGGGGCACCTGCCTTCTTGTCTTTCACTGGTGAAATAAACCAGACAAACATACAACGGCATTGAGGCGCGAGTTGAGAAAGACGGAAGCCCTTTTCTGTCCTTGTCTGACAATACGTAGCAGCGGTCCAGCAGCGAGGACGTCGGCATCTCCGACGATATCAAATAACAACTCGTTGTCGTCTGCATCGCTCGCTTCAACGTATGTGACGCTCGTACCTTGTAATATGCAAATCCCACCACAGACTAAACGACAAACGACGAAAGCGTGTGTAGTGTGGAAGGGCTCGCGGCTGTATTTTGCCTTTACAAGAAAGCCCATTTGTCCTTAAGGAAGATGCATTACAGCCTATACAGTTCCTGTTGCAGTACTGACCTTCAAGGTCATCCAAGGTCGATGATTTTCATCTCATCTGAAACGGCGTATGCCAGTGGCGGATTCAAGGGGGGCGGCTGCTACCCCCCTCCCTATTGACCGGGATGCATCTTAAAACAGGCGAAAATTTTGCATCAAAGTGCACTATTTCTGCATTAAAATTTCAAATTTTTTTGCGGAGGGGGCATAGCCACACCCTAGACCCCATCCCTACCCTTCCGCCTCCTATTCCAAATTTCTGGATCCGCCACTGTCGTATGCCACTTCCTATTGGTGATCAATAGTAACATTGGCCCTATCTTTAGCCGTTTCTGAGATAGGGCCAGTTATAACTTAAAACTTTTCATTGAAAATTGCGGCCAAACCGCTGCAGTGCCTGATGCAGACATGGTTACTATTGACAGCCTAAATAAAGAAAAATCGCCAGCGCCGTATCTGATGTATCATCGCCGATTCCTAAAAACTTACCGTTTAGTCAAAATACCGCAAGATTGGCATAGCCTACCATAGTGCGTTATGACCCTTCGAGGTCATCGAAGGTCAGTAATTTTCATGTCATTTGAAAGTTAATATGCCACTTTCTATTAGTGATCAATAGCAACCTAGTTCGACTGTTACTAAAGTGCGGTCGGTTAAAAATAGGCAAAACGGGCCGAGTCAAAGTAAGTTAGGCCTATTCTATCGCAACAGACCGAACTATCACATCGGTAGTACAGCCTGCGGTTGATTTAAGATGATGTTAGGACGGAGGCCATCTGCGTTAAAACGACGTCTTTATGAAACGCAGACATAGAAAGAAACGTCGTCAATGGCTGGGTCAGCGAACTGCCAAAAACCCGAAGGCTAGTCACGGTCATACCCGCTATATCATAATACGAGAACACACGTCTTATTTACGAACAGTCTGGTTGTGACTATACACTAGTGAGACTTCTAAAAAATCCTGGCTGGCAAAAAAGACTAGGGACGCTGCGAAAACACTTTTTTATTTCATGACACATCGTGCAATAGGCCTGCTTCACGTAAAAAACGAACACACTTTAGTTCACCTTTGCAAAAAAGTAGGCCTAAGATAGAGGCCAACTGCAGCACAACAGACTAGATGCAACTTTTTGTTTAGTAAAACTTTGAAAGCAAACTAAAAACAACAAACATGACCTAAGGCTCACGAGATGCGCGAATGCCTATAGCAGTTCCTGTTCGCAAACTGTCAGTCTATCTACAGCCATTTCGTCGCAGTTCATTCTTGGAGTGTGCGTTGCAGTCGAAGATCGCAAAAATCAATAAAACCCTTTATTTTGAAAGTTTAGGGTGTTTCAAAGTCATCGATCTTGATACAACTAAAAAGCTCGCCACTTAGTCTAGTGCTTGTTGTGATAAGCAGCATGCTCATGGTGATCCGCAACCGTTTTCACGAAAAAAAACAGCAAACAGCGATAAAATAACGACTTTTACGGGAGTACCGCTCTTTGATGCCCTCATGCGCAGGTTTCCTTGAACCTAAAAAATCGAGCCTACATTGTCGAAATTTACGTCAAATGCTAACAATTTCATACACAGCTTGTCCATTTCTATCTCAACTGATTTCGGCTCAACTGGTTCTTGAAATGTGTCTCGCAGCCCGTAATCGCCAAAAATCCATAATCAACTCCTATTTTGGCGTTCAAGATCATCCAAGGTCACTGAATTCGAAGACAATCGAGAGCCAGTGTACGACTTCCTATTAGCGATTAATAGTAACCTAGGCCCTATCTCGCACCGTTATTAAGATACTATAGGTTTCCTTATTTATTATAGGATATTTTAAAGATTTATTTATTTTATATTATATTTTCTTTATTTTATGCTATTTCTGCATTTGTATTTTTAGGCGATCCAGCCAGCTTCGCTCAGCTAATTCTCTGCCGCAACCTACAAGCTTAATTATAGTTTTAATTTAGTTAGTTCTAGGAATATTTAAGGCTATTTCTTTTCTACTCCAGTGTTTGATCTAGTAGCTTGCTCATCTTCGTCCTCCCTGGCAGTTATGGTGAATTGCTACTGCCGACAACCGCCGACTGCAGCTGCTGCTACGACCACGCTCGCGACTACACTATGCTTGCGACTGCTGAAAGTAGGTCGCCACAGTTCTTTTATACCGTCGCTCAGCGGCTTCTAAGTTCGTTGCCATTTATTTCCGAGGTGCGGCTCCAGGCGTCTCAGGAACTCTGAGACGCCCACTACCTACAATACAGCGACTTATTGGCTAAAAACACAACATTTTTACTCCCTCTCATTTAGCGCCTTCGTTCGAGGTGATCCCCTTCTAATTTTTGGAAAAGCTATGCAGTTCCTAAAACTAGAATCTTTCAGGCAGCCGATGGTGAAGATGTAGTAATCCTAGCTTGCACCGTTTTTGACTAATCTAACCGTGTGACAGACGGACAGACAGACGAATAGACAGACAGACGGACAGAATTGCGATGGCTAAGATGCGCTGAAACAGTAGCTGCTTTCGCGCGTAACAATATTGACCGATATTTTGACAGTCCAACTAATAAACATTTCAGGAAGAGAAACCGGAAGCAAGATTAGGTCCTGATGTAGGCCTCTTCTGATTCCTGATTTAGGCCTATAGGTGCATAATACCCCGTTTACACGATCGAGCAAACATCGAGCAAATATGAAGCATGCATAAAGCATAGCCTACACGAAGCAATCATCAAGCAAACATCGAGCAAACGTCGAGCCAGCTTGTCGAGCCAGCTTCATCGTGTAAACGGGGTATAAGCTTACAGTCGATGCAGCGTTCCTGAACGGGGCATTTTGGTTCCCTTCGGTTCTGACGCTTTGAATGGGCTAAGTTTGTAAGAACATTGTGCATTGTCCAACGATTGCTTCAAACTAGATCTAATAATAAAACTCGGTATTACAATGCTGGACTCGAGTAGGCCTACTGCATCACCTCTTGCGTCAGCTCTTCCCCTCGCCTCGCAACTACACCGTGTCTCAAAAAAAACAGTCAAAATTGTTTTTGTCCTAACTTTGTCAAATTTCCACCATTTTTGACAATTTTTGGCAGAAAGAGGGCCAAGACAATGGAATTGTGTAAGGTGCACTTATTTTCCACCTCACCCAATTTATGTCAACAGACTACCATGTAGAACAAATGCTGCAAATTGGTACATTACGCGGCGATTATTTGTATCAGATTGCTCATCTTTGCATCATCATTTTGACGGAAAGTGCCACGTGATTTAATAATGTTGTGTTGTCAAATAGTTTACAATAAAAATAGCAGACAACAAAATAGCTGACTGATTAGCTTAAAATATGTCTAATTGTTGAGTGAATGCCGTTTGATCAGTCAACCTTTGATTCTGCTATCAGCCAGTGGCGTTGCATCCATAAGCCATTGTGTCCGTGTATGCTGGGCACACTTTGGCCATACACTCTGATAATTTGCAAACAAGTTTCATACAAATTTATAATTCTGCTGAATATTCGCATTTCAGTGTGTTGTGTGCTTAACTGAGTCGTTATTGCGTTTACTTGATAACAACTCGGCATTATGCAGCAATTTGGAGCATCTATGTTTCACGTGGTAATGCGTTGACGTAAATTAGGTGAGGTGGAAAATGAGTGCACCTTACATAATCCTGTCGTCTTGGCCATCTTTCTGCCAAAAATTGTCGAATTTGGTGGAAGTTTTACAAAGTTATAGCAAAAACAATTTTGACTGTTTTTTTAGACACGGTGTATAAAGTGGCATTTTCGCTACGGCTGCGCGTTGCGTTGCGTTTAAAATAAAAACACTGATAGTATCTATTTTTTGCTTACTATCCGAGCGATAGTAATTCCGTTGACCAATGAGAACGACCAACTAGCCCGAGTAGGTTATCAAACGGTCAAACTACTCGACAGACAGTCGAATTAAGTATCGCCGGAACAGAGCTGGGTCAGAGCTAAGCTGATGCATCAGATGCTGATAGTCGCCCTGGTCATCCCGGTTGGCGATGATTAAGTGAATCAAAAATCTAGGTTTACGTATTCTTTTTTTCTTACGCAAAACGCATGTGCAACAAGCTGCTGTTCCCAACAGCAATAAATTCTCGCGATTGTTGGTCATATTAATTTATTATAATTTTTTTTAAATCAATGTTTTGCCCGTTTTAACGTGCTGCGTTAAAGCGCGTTACAGCGCATTAAACGCGTTCAAACGCAACGCACCACAACGCGCAGCCATAGAGGAAATAGATCTTATAATACAGGTGCAGTAGGCCTATTGCGGGGCCCAGAACGCGGCATACACACGGTGCTAGGCCTACGGACCGAATTTATTGCGATGTCGATAAAATTCATACGGCTAAGTTGCGAGACATGTAAGCTCATAACGGTGGCATTTGTGTGAATGATCAATCTGAAACATTATACGGCGCTTTTTGTCTGAAATATTTTTGATCAGCATGCATCACTGCGCATCGGTACAATTAAAGCACCGGCTCCAGGTCTGCAGCCTTTTTCTGTATCATTCATAAACACGACGTCGCCAAGGCATCGCGCCAATACGCCGCCAGCATATGTTCATGAATATTTATCGATCACAGCTACTGAACATCAAAACACAGTCACCTAGCCGCCGGGGGCTGACAAATACTGTGTATCATAGGAGACGCCCAGCAACCGCAGAGAAACAAGGCGCCCAGCTAGGCACAATACATAGTGGTGACCTTTTGACCTGACATGGTTTAGTTTCTCGCAAATCGATCACCCAGTATTGATCGGTATTGATCACACACGCTCAGACAGACAGACAGACAGACGGCGAGCGTCGTTAAGCAATCAAATGAATATCAGCGTATGCCACGCAGCGTGGCTCGGAGTTGAAGTTGTTATTAAATTTGTCTGTAAATTATTAATCACACAGACTTCATATCTTCTCGCATACAGCGCACAAACGAACTCTGCATGTATTTTAAATAAGTGTTTCAGGATACACGCGCGTGCACTAAAATAGACAAAAAGCCCAGCTGTCGCTAGGATAGCCGACCGTACTGGTTGTCAGTGACCTTCAATGTCATCCAAGGTCAACGATTTTTACGCGTGAGAGCTAAATAGCTATAGCGCGTATTGGGTATGGTAATTCTGTCCTGGTGTCTAAGGTGTCTGGTAGACCAGGTGTGATAGAGACTTCGGGTTTGCGCCATATGATACCTTAGAGTGCCTAGTATTTAGCGACAAAATTTCGTGCCGCTGGGTAAAGAGGGTCCCCACAAACGAAAAGGGGAAACCTGGGCTCTCCCCTTATAAAGGCGTTATTTTACCGCTATTGGCTCGTTTAGCGTGAAAATGGTTGCATATATGCACAGACATGCTGCTTATCATAACAAGTCTTGGCGACGAGCTTTCTAGAAATGTCAACAACGATGACCTTAAATGACCTTGAACCCCTTAAATAAGGAGTTTTAGTGGATTTTTTTTGCAATTTCGGCCTGTGGTGCACATTTCAGGAGTGAATTGCATCGAAATGGTTGGAGATAGACCAGGACAACCTGCATATGAAATTTTCGGCATTAAATGCTGATTTTAGTAGTTTACGTACCGACCTCCTAGGTTCAACGAGGCCTGCGCACGTGGTTGTCAAAGACGGGTACCCCCCTAAAAGTAGCATGAAAACGCTTGCAAGATAGACACAGCCATGCTGCTTATCATAACAAGCACTGCATGGGAACGTGATTTTTAATGACATCAACATCAATGACCTTGAATGACCTTAAACCCGCAAAATAGAGGGTTTTAGTATTTTTTTTGCAATTTTTAGCTGCAGAGGAGTGAACTGAGACAAAATGGTTAAACATAGACCAAAATTGCCCGCAAACAGGAACTGCTTTAGGCTCTCCCGCGTCTCATGAGCATTAGCTCAGATTTCTTGTTATCTCATCTGAAACCGGCGTGTGCAATTTCCTATTAGTGATTAACAGTAATTTTGGCCCTATTTCTCACGGTTTCATAGATGTGGTCACTTATAGCTTGAAACTTTCCACTGAAAATTGCGGCCAAACCACTGCAGATGGAAAATGGTTACTATTGACAGCCTATAGGAAGTCGCCAGCGTCCTATCCGATGGTATCATTCCCGACCTCCTATAGTTTACCGTTTAGCCACAATACCGCACGACTGGTATACAATAGTGCGTTATGACTTTTCAAGGTCATTCAAGGTCATCGATTTATGTCATTTGAAAGCCAATATGCGACTTCCTATTATTGATCAATAGCAACCTAGGTCCTGTCTTGCACCGTTTAGCCACATTACATCCGTGACAGACAGATGGACGACGACGACAGACCACAAACGTACCATAAGCTCGACTGTTACTTGAACTTGTACGGTCGGCTAAAATACGTAAGCCTACGCATTTTTAAAGAATAGAGTACGTATGATGATTATTCTCGAATGTTGCCGAAAACTATCTAATATTAGCATTATTTGATTCTACTGCAAACAAGAAAAAATGCCAGCACGCGCCAAGTGCCGAAGTGATACGCGGTCGTCCGCGTTGTCATCGGAATTCCCCGTCGTAATCGGAAAACTCGCAACACATAGCCAGTAATGGATATCTTAGCGTTGAATTTTTGTAGTCTGTTAGGCCTACCGCTATCGCATGTATATCATGAATACATAGAGTATACAGAGACAGTATAGCAACATCGATCACGCAAAAATAGGCCTATGCATCATTTTCGCGAGATTTTTGAGGTTTGGTGACCTTGTATTATGACCCTTCAGACCGAAAAATTGCAATTTCCGACCCAGGAAACGTTCGCACCATTTTTGGCTTTTTCAGAGCCTGTTTGATTTCGAGTTAGAACCCCATACGGGAGAAACGAACGGACCAGGGGCGTCATTTAAGAAAGAAGGAGGGGGCTGGAGGGATTTACGGACCTTTTCCCCACCCCACCTCTCCCCCAAAAATGTGCTTTTAATTTTTTCCCTGTGAATCGTCCCTTTAATATAACGAACAATACGTAACGTAGACTGAGACCACCCGTGGTTTACTGAAATGACGCCACTGGTACGGACGGACAATGCATGCAATACGGCCTATAAGACGGCTGTGTGATAATAATTGCAAGAGATATAGATATATGGTGAACTAGTATAATATACAGACCGACTGGAGTATCCTCAGCAATGAAGAGAGGGTTCTCGATGTGAATGAAGGTAGGCGGATAATTGCTGTAACCTGAACAGCCAAACAAACGCACACACTGCCATCCGGTGCACACTAATGTACGTTGTTCACTTCGTTATTGAAACCGTCTCGCTCAGACAATAGGTGTAGAAGGGCGTAGTAGCTATATTAAGTTGCCAAAAACAGGAAAAATGACAGTGCAATGTTAATCAGTTTGATAGCTATATGCTTATACACCGCATCTCAAAAAGTACGTGCCACTTTTATATTTTGAATAACTGAGTGAAACATTTACCGATTTAGATTTGGCGTGCAATATCACGAAAAAAAACTTGACGTAAATGACTAGTCATAACGGCCAAACTACAACTTTTAAATTTTACAAGGTGGTATAGCGACAATATTAAAATGAGATGGGCTAAACTTTAGTTATTTACGTGAAGTTTCTTTGCGATGTTGCATGCAAAAAAATATCAAAATGTTTCACGCAGTTATTCAGAAAATAAAAATGGCACATATTTTTGAGACACGGTGTAGTTAATCAACGGGTATAGGCTATAATGGCGAGTACGGAGCGAACGAAATAAACTAAACTAAAATAAACCAAACTGCCAGTACTGTTTATTCGCTTTCAGATTTAAGTTCAGTTCAGTATTCGTTTCTGTCGCTGTGTACACGACTTAACAGTCCACGAAAACCGAACTGTTTGTACGGTTGCAAATAATTGAATTAAATATCATCATCATCATCATCATACTGATGAGTAAATGTAATGAGAAATAAATTTGAAATAAATAAAATACTTAGCATATTTTTTTAAAAAAACATGAAAGTTACAAAAGTAAAAACAGCAGGCCTATTGACAGAAGTTACAAATAACAGTAGGCCTAGGCCTATAGGACTATAATTCGTATTTTTGTAGGTTTACACACCACACATACCGGTAGAAAGAAAGGCACGCGGCTAATTACGATGTTTCAAATAACGACTATCACTGCGATACAAAGTCTACTACAATGTTTGCTTCCTCGCGAATTTGTGCAAAAAATCGAGTCGCTGGCCACCTATAGAAACCTATAGCGAATAAAGACCGATTGATGACAAACCGCATTTGAACAGAGTCGCCTCCAGTAGAACGAATAAAACGAGCGAAGACACCTTCATTTCACAATCATTAGCAGCTCAAAGGACTGACCGACATACTCCTCTGCTGGTAGCCGTTATGTCATTGTATACCGACAAATCATCATCTAACATACGCACAATATAACAAGAAATTTGAGCTAATGCTCACGAGACGCGCGAAAGCCTACAGCAGTTCCGGTTTAGTAGTTTAGCTGAAAATGGGGGTGTTCACGCTAAGTTAATATACAAATACCAAATTCTCTATCGGGATTGCATAACGATAGTTCCGTTGCGCCACCTTGTGAATGATATAGACTTGTGTCGCAGCCCGAAATCGCCAAAAAAATCCATAAAACCCCCCATTTTGGCGTTCAAGTTCATTCAAGATCATTGAATTCGGCGCCAATCGAGAGCCACTGTACGACTTCCTGTTAGTGATTAATAGTAACCTAAGCCCCATCTTGAACCTTTACTGAGATACAGCGACTTATTAGCCCAAAATAGCAAATTTTGCCCAACCCATCCCATTTAGCGGCCTCGTTCGGGGTGACCCCCTTCGAATTTATAGAAAAGCTTTACGGTTCCTGAAGCTAGAGTCTTCCAGGCAGCCGACGGTAAAGATTTGGTGATCCTATCTTGCACCGTTTTTGATTGATCCACCCGTGTGACAAACAGACAGACAGACGGACAGACGGACAGACAGAATTGCGATGACTAAGACGCGCTGAAAGCAGTAGCTGCTTTCGCGCGTAAAAATCATGAAACCCCTGATCTGGAATCGAAATCGGACGCAACTTTCTCCCCCAATTCTGGCTCAGATCCCCCCACTTTCCACCCCCCTTGGACTTTTTCTTTCCCTCTGTAGGAGAAGTTTCGTTAAGGGTGTAGATTGAAAAATAGGAGAAAGTTAAATAGAGGGAAAGTTTTGTTGAAAATGTAACCTAAATTGCCCAGTAAAAATAGGAAAGAAGTCTTGTTAAGGTGTAGATTGCTCAGAAAAAAATAGGGCGGGGACGCCGGGGAGATTTGATTTACAAAACTTCCCTCCTTTTTCACTAAGCGCAAGTTGTGCCCATCAGGTATAGAGATAGAAGCCACTGGTGATATCATATAGCAGTATCAATTATGTCGTACGAAACCGAACACGTATCGACTTTCAGGCAATTACGCAATTTGCACGTCACAGTGACGCTACTGTAATTGATTCTTGGGACTCGCGAGATCACGTGTGTTCGTTTAGTTTTTAACGCGCAACGCACGCACTGCAAAACGCAGTATTGCTACCGTAACTCGTCTGTCTGTCTGTCTGTCCGTTCGTCCGTCTGTAGTCTAATGTTGATGCACCGTGGCCACACGGGTTGGTTTACTAGGAAAATAATTAACGAATAATGAGCCTAAAGTATTTGTTTCCTGGAGCTCCCAACATCGACGATTAAGTGCTAGGGGAACACCCCAAATTCGGAGTGCAGGTGTAGCATCGCCCGGCGACATAATGATTAGGGTGTCTGGGGTAACCGTTGGTTTAACGTCGTGATAGAGGGAGAAATAAATTTCCGTAAACTTTAGCCTGTCGGAAAATATTCTTCCAAAAATGCCACATTTAAGCCTATAGAAGTCTCCTGTTTGGGACAATTTAGAGGCCCACTTAAAATGACAAACAAATATCAAGTCGGAACAACCAAAAGCAGCAGGCTCTTACTAATAGGCCTATGACTGTCAACCCACGTGCTAGGAAAAATGCTCACCGTGGTTTTTACCCGCGACAGCCGAATGCTTCGCGCATGTCAGCCATCATCAAGGCGTTCGTTCGTCAGTCCGTCCGTCTGTCACACTGTGGTACTGCGTCAAAAAAGGCGCAAGCTAGAATTACGAGATCTTCAGTGTGGGCTGTCATAAAACTCTAGATTTTCGCAACAAAATTTCCTGTTCTTGGGTAAAGGGGTTTCTCTTGAACGAGGGCGACAAAGAGGGTTACCCCTTTAAAAAGACGTTATTTTGCCGTTATTGGCTCGTCTGGTGTGAAAACGGTTGCATATAGGTATAGACATGCTGCTTATCATAACAAGCACTGGTAACAGGCTTTTTAGATTTGTCAACATCGATGACTTTGAACGACTTTAAACTCACAAAATAGCGGTTTGGGTGATTTTTTTTTCACAATTTCTGGCTACAGCGCACATTTCAAGACTGAATTGCGACGAAATGGCTGGAGATAGTCCAAGTCAACCTGCATATGCAATTTTCAGCATTAAACGTAGATTTTAGCAGTCTAAGTCACAACTTTCTAGGTTCAAAGAGGCCTGTGCAGGCAGGCTTCAAACAAGGGCACCCTTAAAAAGTGGTTATTTTACCATTGTTGGCTCGTCTAGCACAGATAGGCACAGACATGCTGCTTATCATAGGCTAACTAGCACTGGTGACGAGCTTTTTAATGGTGTCAAGAACGATAACCTTTAATGACCTTGAACCTTCAAAATAAAGCGTGTTGATGTTTTTTTTGCTATTTTTGGCTGTTGTGCACATTTCAAGGCTGAATTGCGACGATATGGATGGAGATAGGCCAAGATAACCTAAAACCGGAACTGCTAAGGCTGTCGCGCGTCTCATGGGCTTTGCTCAAATTACTTGTTTTTCTTATTCGTTGCGTCCTTCGACCATGCAGTAACGAGCCTTTACGCACGCCACTGTCAAAGTAGGCTTAGGCGCTACCGGTATATAAAACGTCAACCCCGTCACGACATGTCATGAGGCACTACACAAAGTCACGCAATCTTTCCACCTATACGGGCAACGGGATCAATGAATGGCAAACCCTCCTTCAGTTCAGATGTGGGCGACGGAAAACGAACAAACGGACATGTAGGGTGGGCCACGCTTGCTGACTATTATTGTTTGTTTTTCTTGCATTTGTATTTCACAAGGTAGTGCAGTGGCACAGATAAAGTGTGGTGGGATATTTAACAACATCTTTATTGCTAATTGTCCACAGAATTTTGAAAATCGGTCAATAATCGACGAAGATATAGACAGAAGTAAAGTGGCACGTTTTTATAGTTCCACGGTATATAAAGAGTGAAATACAATGTATAGCACTATAGTAAGCCTATACTTTTAGTCCTGTCGTCTACACAGTCATCATCGTTATTGGTGGTACTGGACGCAGGACATAATAAGTCCTCTGTGTCCAGATCTTCATAATCAGAGTTGGAGCTCTTTTTTGTAGCAAAAACGAACTGGCTGATTTTCCCATGCTTTGCCCAGTCTTGATTCAAACGTCTGGATATTTCTAGATGATACAACAAATTCAGGTAAAGCGTTTCACGGTTTTACTACTCTGACGGAGAAACAATTTCTTCTAATTTTCGTCTTACTGTGTTGTGTAACTAATTTTAAAAAAATGACCTCTTGTTCTATTGTCTTGTGCCAACTGTAGAATGCCTTGCGAGATATCTCTGTCTGTGTAGAGTTTTATAAAATTCAATCATGTCTCCACGATGACGTCGATATTTCAATGTTGGTAAATTCAGCTTTTTAAGTGGCTGCTCGTGTGATAAGCCACGTAGAGATTTAACTTCTTTAGCAGCTCGTCTCTGGACTTTCTCGACTTCTTCAATATCTTTCATTTTAAAGGAAAAGAATATAGGCCTATCATCATCATATATTCGTTTAATGTAAAGTTGACAAGCGCAACTTTCAACAACGCACAAGATACATAATAAATCCAAAAGCATGCAAGCGGAAGCGTCTCATGGTTTGTCCAAAAGCTAAAAACAATTTTAACGAAACATACTTTCAAAAACTATCGTTGCAGACAGAACAAATGAGTGGATTTATGGCTAAAAACATTAAAAACAGACAAACAAATCGAGTATCGTAATAGGTTTGTTAGGCACCCCATATTCCAAATGTGGACGTACCAACGATTTGAACAGTACTGACAATCAAGTTGTGTGAATGTCCTTCGAATAACTGCCATTTTACTGTTAGCTTTATGAGTTATCTTGTAAATGTGCTCAGAAAAATTCAATGTAAACAGTCAATATGAATTCCAAGATATCGTTCAGTGTTGCTATTCTGTAAGACAAATTCATTACCAGATTTATCAGTCATTGTATACTTTGACAATAGGCCTAACTGTGACCTACCAATTGACGTGAACACACATTTTTGGGGGTGAAACAGTAAATGCCACTTTTTCGACCATGAATCCAGAATGTTTAAATCTGACTGTACCAGTTGAACATCAGAGGGATTCACAATTTCTCTGTTAAACTTTGTATCATCTGCAAATAGAAATAATCTTGATATTACTGCATCTGGCAAATCAAGTCATGTGCAGCGAAGGAGAATAAATTCGAAAAGGCGTTCAGCGTACGAAAGATTGGCGAACTATAAACCAATTTACGATTTGTCGATCAGCAAAGCATAGTATACACGATTGCAATAATTAACTATTGGCGTCGATAGTAAGTTTGCGTTGACTTTTCAATTCTAACACCAAGAGATATAGTCCATTATCATGGAAATGTATTTAAACTCCCTTTTGGGCATGCACACATGTGTGCTCACAAAACAGCTGATAAGTTACGATGATTGGAGCGTGTTTAAACCTTATCAATAATGCAATCGATCGGCCTAGCCTATACTATCAAACGATCACAGCCCCAGTTTTATACGGACATTCAGCACGCTTCGATAAAAGACGGCCTTTAATTTCCTAGCTCCCTTCCCCCTCATGTTCCCATTGAAATGAATCTGTAGGCCCAATGACGGTTACCAGGAAGGGTACGTGCCATGTTACGCCTACGCTCGTACGTATTTCTATTAGCGGCCAGAACAAATAGCCGTGTCCCTCCCCCATTTCCCCTGGTAGTCACGTGACTACCAATTGTTTATTAGGCGTTGCCATGACAACAGCGGCTGAAGCAGGCTGCAGTCTATTTGTGCATTGGAGCGAATCGATAGGCCCTATAAAGCCTACAGCGGGCGGGGGCCGGCTGTGGCAGTAACATCCCGTAGCCAGAGAATAGACAGATCGAATATCGACGAACTTGTGGATGCTTCAATGCTAAGGCCTGCTTGTCTACTGCATTTCTGGACCCGTGACCCGGGAGGTCTTTTTACGGAGTGGCACCTGCCATATGCCGTTGTCATCCAACAAACAAACCGTATACGCGTAAAACCTTAACACCAACCTGGCGGGAAAAAAGAAAGACGTCACGTACCCATGAGGAATTGGAGGCTGAGTCAATCTATAGTCGGTGTGCTGAAATAGGCCTAGAACTATAATATATTTAACTTTAAGCCCAAAGTCCATTATGCTATCTGGTCCGAGACCTGCTTGAAACCTGCTGGAGACCTGCTCGCTAGCAAGTCTCAGACTTGCGTGATAGTGTCACTTCGTCCAAAGTCCACCATGCTAGCAAGTCAGAAGACTTGTTCGCGCCCATGAACTTCATTGACCTGACCTGAGCAGTGTGACCTGACCTGTATTATTTGTGTACGTAAACATGGCCGACTTTGAT
>Ga0209367_1005245_pt1 | contig 17967 bp, 6 predicted proteins | sample WorMetLIZISLAND2_FD_187412 | JGI IMG/M metagenome (GOLD analysis project Ga0209367, IMG submission 187412) | Marine gutless worms symbiont microbial communities from Max Planck institute for Marine Microbiology, Germany - Olavius geniculatus... ... | reverse complement strand
TTGCATAGCGATAGTAGCGTGGCGCCACCTTGTGAATGATATAGACTTGTGTCGCAGCCCGAAATCGCCAAAAAATCCATAAAACCCCCTATTTTGGCGTTCAATGTCATTCAAGGTCATTGAATTTGGCGCCGATCGAGAGCCAGTGTACGACTTCCTATTAGTGATTAATAGTAACCTAGGTCCTATCTCGCACCGTTACTGAGATACAGCGACTTATTGGCCAAAAATCGCAAATTTTGCCCACCCCCTCTCATTTAGCGCCTTCGTTCGGGGGTGACCTTCTTCGAATTTATGGAAAAGCTTTACGGTTTCTGAAACTAGAGTTTTCCAGGCACCCGATGGTGAAGATTCGGTGATCCTAGCTTGCACCGTTTTTGATTGATTCACCCGTGTGACAGACGGACCGACGGACGGACAGACAGAATTGCGATGGATAAGACGCGCTGAAAGCAGTAGCTGCTTTCGCGCGTAAAAACGAAAAACATGTTATGCAGATAGCGTCTAAGAACATGCCAATATCGTGAGTGCACTCCAGTTGTACTATTGCGCAAACGCGAAACACTAGGCCTATGCGTGTTTTTGCCCGTGCCTCTTTAAACGTAGGCCTACGACTTGTCACTGAAAAAATACAAGACAGTATAATAATTTTTTTAAAACTTTTTAAAATGATAACATCATCTCTAAGTCTTCGACCGCAAATTAATAATTAACGTTTAATCACACAGTATTTGTCAGTTTATTGATATGTGTTCTTTTGTCTTTTTTTCTTTTTCTCTTTTTGTTTGTATTGTAAATATGTTGTAATTGCTACCATCTGTTGTAATGAATAAAGATGTATATTAAGCTGTTAGTCAGTTATTAGTTACGAACTTACGACTAAACCTTCTGAACGGATTTCCGATCTTCAGTAGGCTAATTATAAGCCTGCTGAGGCTGAAACGAACAACGATGAAAGGCACTAAACTTAGCAGACTCCTGTCAGCAACTATAGCTTATTCTTTTAGCTAATTTAACTACTATTTCTCTGGTTGTTTTACAGCTTGTTTTCATAAATAACTTGGAGTCTTTGAACTTAAATAACTTCGATTCAATGCAAATTTTTCACTTTGGTTTGATTTTGACGCTAGTCAATCACTGCTGCTGTAAGCTTACTGATTATGACTCCGGCACTCCAGCAGTCACGAGATCAAGAAGTCAATAACCCAGCTGCAGTGTATAAGACGGAAATGTCAACGACTATTTGACATCACCGCCAGCAGAAGTCATATCTGCTTGGGCTACAATCAAGAACGATTGCGATATTTGTCGATCATTTGGCATCGATTTGCAGAATCGACCTCACTCTGGATGTTTGTCGATGAAATATCGAAAATAGCCCACCAGCTTTTCAGTAAACGGTGACGGTGATCATAGCCTTCAAAATCCGTGCTCCACTTGCTTAGAGTTTTTTTTTGAATTGCAACAGATCGAAAGCTTACAACTAATCCGCAATGTTTTGACATGTACACAGTGACCGTGTCTCAGAAAGTATTACACCAAGGTCGATCATGTATATCGATAACTTTGTCAATTCGCAACGAATTTCACTAGCACATTCTGCAGAAAATTTGCGACACAGTGCACGACGATTTGTTGTCCAACAAGTTTAAGACAGATGGAAGTAGTGGAGTTTGTGTTTAAAAAGCCAATTAATCTACAACTCTGAGCAATCTGTACATCGTTATCGTGCCTAGAAGCGATAGCGTATGCGATGTCACGCACCAGAGCAACTAACTCACGGATTCGCCTATTAATCTACTCACGATGTGATATGATAAGCTATGCAATGTGATCACCGCGGTGCAGTCCCAATAAAATGCGGGGACGCCCAAAACCCACTAGCGCAGGCCTATAGGCAAATTCTTGCTAAAAATTTTTGCGTGTTCTGCGTTATGTTATAAAACTGTAACTATGACAGGAAAAAATGAACAAATATTGCAACACATTAAAAATTATTAAGCAAATTTGTTACTGTTCTGAGCTACACAAAGTGCTTTGCAAAAATAAAATAATTACAAACAAATACGGACGGAAAAACATTACGTTTCAGCGAAACTCCTTTTACACGGATCTCGGTAAAACAGCGGAGGCGTTAGAAAAAAGTGGGGGACGGTGTCCCCTGTCACATCGCCCCACTGCAATCAACGCAGTATCGGAACTAGCTGCTGTAACGGTACCTAGGCTACGCCGTGTACCTGTGACGGCTAGCCTATCATTAACGATGACTCACGTTTAATATGCGGTTTGTCGGACCATTATCCATAGTCGTCGTTTAATTATTCATTTATTCTCGCTATGGCAAATGCGATTCACCCTCTCCCTCTTGTGGACAATTCCCTTTGCTTTCCAGACTTTTTGCCCGTTCCAATGAAAGAGGTGCCCGGCAAATAGCGGGGTAGGGGTGTTCGATGAGGAAAGAGATGCCGTTACTTCGTGGGCTTTTAGCGGCCTGGCGTCGACGTGACGCACGCAATAAACATTTCCAGGCATGATGTGTGTTATCAACGCGGGTGTGTTTCAGCCACTGGTACTTGTACAAACTGTACTTGTACTTCTCGGTGCAGAATGACGTCACGACACGCCATAATGCTATTCATTCTGTCGTGTTAAAAATAAGCTGCTCTACTGCCTTAAACCACACAGTCCGCTATTAAAAATAAATAATACAGGCGTACGTTTATATTATAAAATAGGAATAAAAGTAAGAAAAAAAACTAAAAGCGATCGTAGCTCTCAAACTTCCGTCGAGAAGGGTGCTGCCACTGTAGAACATCCACAATCTCTGCCTCCAAGTTTTCTTACTCACTTATTTACTTATTTGCGTATAATAATAATATAGAGAGGTTTAGCCCATCTCCCGTTTCCGTCATCAGAACCACATACCGGTACAGATAAATAACGCAGTAATACTGCAAAGCCAGGGCTTGCTTACTCATCGGCTGCCGGTTGTATATTTATAAATATCTTGTTCAACGAGTACAGAAACCTGCTCCACGGATGTCAGAGTTGACATTCTTTCCTGCGTCGCAGAGAACCGCAATGCAACTGTGCTGTATACATGAACCCCACTGCGTTCTGCCCCAGACAAATGCTGTCATGGCGTAGATTCAAGCCCTGGAGTGAGACAGTATGGAAAACATAATTTGGACTAATAATAATGCATTAAAGCGCAGTTTCAGCTTCTGCCACTGCCAATCATATGCACAGGTTGCTCGCCAACACAATTCATACAATTCATGTCAAGTCGAGTTGACAACCGGGAGAAGAAAACTTCATTTTTTTCTCATGTGAAGTAGTCCACAGACCTCATCCTCTGTGTTCTCCATCTAGCATTACGACATATAATCGACAACAAAATACCCAGTTGGCCATTTTTTTCGCAAAATCGGTCTAGAATACATCAGAATCTGTTTAGATCTTTTTGAGTAGGCTTAGTCATGCAGGCAGACAAACAGACGCACGCAAAAAAACATAACTTCTTTTTTGGCGGAATTCATAAAATAAACCCAAGTGTCCTTGTTCAAACGGTTAGGCAGCAACCATGAATTTTCTCAGATTGTGAATTACACGAACAGATAACGGCATCGTCGTCGAACCATCGCGACCCCGCATTGAGATATCGGCAATTATACAGTCGTTGTGGTCGAAGAATGGATGTTTTATCGCGGTACTAAATATTGCGTGAGAAGGCGCCACCTTTGCTGTCAATTAGCTACAATGCTCGACGTCCATCAACGAAGGAAACCCAGCCAACTGTAAAAACGTCGAGGATACAGAAGAACGCATAAACATTGTCCACACTCCACGGTGTTCGATTTGTTGGGGATTTTTGAATCTGCTGCGTACAAGAACAAAAATAATGTCTGCCCAGTCACGACATATTATGCGGCCGTCCGCCTAGAGCTGCGCCATCCTAAGCCAAACCCTAACCGTAATCTTGGACTGAATAAATCAAAAATTGGAGTATCTGTTACTGCCCGAGGAACGATAATCCATTTGACCTTACATGTATTCTGCACGGTTTTATTTTCGAGTCAGGACTCCAGGAGTTCGTACAAAAAACGGACAACGAAAGGACAAATCAAAAGTCAATATCGATCAATTTAACCAACCAATCAAGCTGACTTTTTTTCAAAAAACGGCATCATAGTAAGTGCAGGGTTCAAACGGACAGGCCTAGGCCGGACCTGATTCTTTTACAGCTAATGCTGTACAAAATACAGTAGAAAAGTGATTAAAATCAAGGTCACGTCACTGTCTGGTAAGATTAGAAAATGGACAACTGAAAGTTACTTATGAAAGCTTGCAACAAATGCACATCATCGCGACGCGTCCAGACGTTGTACAACTTGTTTGTATACGACTTGTTGTACCAAAACAAATTGACGTGGTAGAGCAATAGGCCTAAATGAAGCTTGAGAAGCAAGTCGAGTTTCGGCGCTCGCCCTCAACAATTTTGGCGCCGTGTCCCTGAATAAGGCGTTAACTCCACTACTTAGATTCGCTGTCGACTTGCTATAATTGTGCAGAAAATTTACAATATATCGATACAAGTAGAGTTTGAGTAAAGAAAGACAAAACAGAAGCCTTGAAATGGACGCTTTGCAAATCTCTGTGGTCATAAAAGAAGCGAGTTTTGAATAGCAGCGTTCGACTAGTGTATAGGCCTAAGGACAGAGATGATATAAATATAGGCCTAGAGCCATGTATACGTATGATGACAACACGTTGTTTACGATAATATGTCTATACGAGCACACGTGTGTGACGAATGCGAACAGTGCAATAGCAGCAATAGAAAACTGTATAGAAAGTCGGAAACTTTATGTTGTCATTATTTGAATCGTAAGGAGGTGATTTAAAAATAAGACTCAAGTCACCTACTTTATAGGGAGCGTATGTTATCATAACGATACTGCCAGATTCACAGTTTTCAGTCTGTCAGTTTGTCCGTTTGCTCGTTTCTTTGAGTGTCCGCTCAGTTACACAAAAAGTTTCGAGCAGATTTTTACGCGCGACAGCATGTAATGCTTCGTCGAGGTGTCTGCCCGTCCGTCTGTCACACCCTTAATTTGTATCAAAACGATGCAAGCTAGGATCACGAAATCTTTACTGTGGGTTGGAACAAAGACTCTAGTTATTTGTGACAAAATGTCGTGTCCCTGGGTGATGGGGTTCCCTTCGAACAAGGGCGTGAAAAAGGGGTAACCTTCTTAAAAATACGTTATTTTGCCGCTATTGGCCTATATAAACGGTTGCAAATACGTACAAACTTGCTGCATGTCATAACAAGCACTGGTAACGGGCTTTTTATTGGTGTCAACATCGATGACTTTCAATGACCTTAAACTCAAAAATGGGAGTTTGCAATTTGTGGCTGCGGCGCAGATTTTAAGACTGAACTGCGACCAAATGGATGGAAATAGACCAAGACAACCTGCCAACAGGAACTGCTAGGCTGTCGAGCGTTTCACGAGCTTTGCTCAAATTACTTATTATGTCCACAAAGTTACGCCCTTTAATTTTTATCACACATAATAGCTAATAGGAATATTTTCTGTCGCATCAATCGCCCGTATAAGTCGCAGCTATGCGGGCCGCAGAGTGTGTTCTGACATCCATGATCATCAACATCAACATCATCATCATCAATCATCAATCATCATCATAGACATTTTATCAAATGTAATTCATTAGAATGCCTGTGACCGTTAGTGACAACTGGCATTAGCCTACTTGGCACAATGTTAATGCGCTCAGGGATCGTTACAGAAACAACCGCTATTAATGCTATTGAGCTACCGTAACCGCCAGTGATAATGCATAAACCTACAGAGAAAAAAAGCCCAGCTGTCGCTAGTAAAGATGAGCTACTGTCTGTACAGTTTCTGTTGTAGTACTGACCTTCAAGGTCGTCAAAAGTCAATAATTTTCATCTCATCTGAAAAAGCGTATGCAATTTCCTATTGGTAATCAGTAGCAACCTTAGCTCCATCTCGCACTGTTTAGGCACAATAGCATAGCTGTAGCGTGTCAAAAAGAGCAAGAAGCTTATAGGCTCTACAGATCAGTAACATACGAGTAGGCATAGTCCTATATTTTGTGTCTTTTATTTTCGCAATCCTGTTAAAATGATTTCAAGCCCTATACACGAAGTACATGATAAAAATACAAATTTTAAAAAAAGCAAAATAGGTTTCAGATCGCGTTTCGTATCAATTAATATTTTTATTTATACAGTATTTATTTATTTTTTATTACTTTTATTTATATTTCGTGCATATATTTACAAACCAAGAAGCCTTTTGTGGCTTTCAGTTCATCTTTTCCAAACATGTGACAAAAAAGTTCATTATAGACTTAGTTATATTTATTCAGTTATTTTTGTGACTATTCAGTAAAGCCACCATGACAAGGTCGATCAATATCGTGCTATAAACGCTGGGTCCAACGGGACAACGTTTCATTGTAAGCGCCGTGACCCGACCCTGCACCGAATGACCTGTCACACGATTCATGCACACCTTTCTTGCATCTTTCTCTTTCAATAATTGACGTTGTACTACATAGTCAGGTACTATTCATTCACACAACGTTGACACAATGACTGCGCACGACGACGCCCCGTCGCGCAGAACAAACGCGCGCACTTGTATTCGGCTTGTATTCACCCTGTTCTTTTTGTGCTAACCAGGCCTCATCATTGCTTTTTGAACGAAAAACAAAATGGAGTGATTTTAAACGCGTATTTTGTGCTGGTCGATAGTTTTCGCCCGTTTGGCGGATAATGTTGCGGAGAGTAGTTAGTCACGGTCTACCACATTTCTTGCTTCTGTATTGCAGTATACTGGTACCGGTAGTTAACGTAAACAGTTGTTATAGCATGATCTCTTCTGTGTTAATGTGCCACTACTGTACGCCTTCATTTCGTAGTCTGTCAGTCACGTTGCAGCCTGTCTATCCAGTTGCTCTGTGACATGCTCGTGACAAAGGTCATGTTTATGCGTATATCAATGTCCAGCGTGGCGAATAAAATACCACCGCGTTGGTTGCAGGTGGGTTCTACGGAATGGTTGTAAACTCTCTGAACCCAGAAGAGCACGTATAGGGGGTTTGAGTTGACTTGGCTCGCGGGGCGAAATATACTGGATTAGCCCAATTGACTACGTACGCAGCTGCGCACTCCTGATTGGATATCGGAGCTCAACTTAAATTAGGCCTATTCAGATCATTATTACACTAACGGCAACGTAAAACCATGCACAAAAATACTCAGTAAAGTTAAAAATAACAGCTCTGTGTTACAATTAAAAATTTGATATGAAACGTTCAAGCATAAAACACAGCAAAATGCATGCAGATGACATGGTAATTTAACGTTTACAAATGTAAGTCTATGACAACATGCGTGGTTAGTTCTGCTACCAAAAAGTACTGCTACAAAAACGCAGGAAAGCCCGAAGCACAGGACAGCTGGCCGAGTACAATCGGTGGTCTACTGTGCAAAGCATTCTGTAAAGACGTTTGACTGACAGCCGCTTGGGTCCGCGAGTGACTTGAGCTTAACGCGCAGCGTAAGCTCAGTCTGTCACGGTGTCTAAGCGTTGCCCGATATAGCTCCTCGCCACATGGTATTAACTCGTCGCCTTACATCTCGACGATAAGCCGGCGAGACTAATGCGTTGAATCCATCACTTTGATTTGTCACGATGGACTTCTCGTTGTACCAAAAGTCCAGGATTGACGTAAGTGGAGATAGTCTTGACGGCACGACGAAGCGATGGACACAGAACCCATGGCGACAACCAACAACAACAGCAACGACCACGACAACGACGACGGCGATGGCTTTACAGCGACGCGTCGTGACAATAATAGGCCTACGGGAAATACGTCTCTCGGTCACAAAACTTTTCTCAAATATAGCCTAAAGACTTCCAGTTTGTCTTCAAATTCCAGTCGTTGACGATTTTCGGTATTTCTTCCATCTTCTTATGTCAAATCGAATATTTCTATGCATTTATCTCGTTTCGGGACTGTATGCCCATGAGTGCGTTTCCCCGTGCGCCCGAAAAGTCAACTTTCAGCACGACATCTCAGAGCTCAGTAAAAGAAATTTTACCACATACTCTGACTGACGACGTTGTTGAGGGCAAACATATCCTCATTTGGTTTCGAAAAGTGATGGATCTAGGTAAAGCTCGCTATATATGAGGTGAAATGTGGGAAAAATTTGGGACCCATTGCAGCTCTCCCGAACGGTTTGGTAGATTTTGATTTTTGACACAATAATACACGGCTACGCATCGAGTACCAAAGTTAGATAAACCGATTGGAGTTTCAAGGTCGTGTGGTCAAATTCAAGGTCACTGCAAAATCAGACAATTAAGTGAGTTATTGCAGTGCATGAGCGCAGGTATCGTAAAGATGTTTTTATGCTAAAACGTTGCAATCTCACGTCTGTACTACCTGCACGGTATACGCCTAGTTAGCTGACTTTTTCAAACCAGGTAAACGACCCGCACGACTTCAAGTTCAGTGTCAACCGCCAGTATTACTTACTGTCCGTTACGTTCGACGGCAACCCAGCAAAAACGAGGCGTAATCCCAGATACCGCAAGACTATCCGTAAACGTCTAACTGAGTTCAACTCCATTTATATGAAGTCATCTGATAAGACGTACTGACCAGATCGCATATGCATAGCACCGTTGGCTTCGGATAAAGCTAGACTAATGGCTGCACGCAAAGCTACAAGAAGAATAGTTACCTAGGGACCAAACTTTTGTTCCGATGGGAGCTCATCTCCTTTTTGAGGTGCTTTGACTTTGAGCCGAAGTGGGTAAAGGAACTCATCAACACTCAAGTCAGTGGATCAGTATGCCAGCATTCTTAGACACAAGGCCTATATATACTGTTACGCACAACTCGCCGTTTCTTCCCTAGAGGTGCATGGCCGTAACTATCGCCAGTACTCATTTTGCCTCGCACGCAAGAATGGCCAGGCTGAGTTGGCCTGAATGGCTTGATCCAACACGAAGAGAATCTACATGCGAATAAAAGTCGGTCACCCATCATAGTGTGAACCAAGCTCGACGCAGAGTGACTTCGTGATGCGTCTAAACATGCTGCCAACCACGAAACAAGCCAAGTCGTTGCTGCTGTGCTGAAGAGTCGATCGCAGACATTAACCCCCGGTAGCGCGTGAAAGCAAAGCGTGTAAGAGAGCTATTCTTTGATCAGTGTATTGCGTCAATCAGCGCGCGCAGTTCAGATAACGATATGCGTCCGTGGGACCGATCCGTTGTTTAGTCTTAGCGCTGGTATCTGTCCGTCCGTCTGTCGGTTAAAGATGCATTGGCGTTGACGTTTCAATATACAGACGCGTTACTTACTTCTTTACTCTCAGTGCAACAGGTGTCGGTGATGATACTGTGGCTGTGCTATAGAGATGTAATCTTCGCTGGGTCAAAGCACTGCAAAGCAGATGAGCTATCACCGCAACTGAACTTCAGTCAATGCGAAAACCTTATTCGTTCGATGCAGACAAAATAACGAGACCAGAATATGACGAGAACGCAAATGAGAATAAGAACAGTGAAACAGCAAAGTCTCAGGCCTAACAAAATCGGCACGGCAGTCGGCATTAAGCGATTTTCATATCTAACATTGAGAATCTCCGTTGTGCAAGAAATAATATGTAAGTAACCAGGTCTTGAAGCTTGATTTAAGAGTTTTAACAATGCGAACAATTATAGTACTTTTTGCACGGTCGACGCCACGAGACAAACATACCAAGATGCATGAGAACGAGAACAAGACCATCAAATTTAGTCTCGAGACCAGGTTCGGCTTTTCAGGCTCCAAGCGCATCCGGCTAACAAGACAATGCATAGACGACGACGGACTGCAGGTGACAGTCGCTCGTCACAGCTGTCTTATGGGGTGTTCACACGATCCAGCAAACGTCCAGCAAACTTCCAACAAATGTAATGCTGGACGTTTGCTGGATCGTGTATACACTTTATTAGACGTTTAGAAAGGTTTTGTACGTCGAAATATTAGTGAGTCTCAGTTTAGATAGCTTAGAACCATTTTTCATGTCATCGATAACCATTAATTCCTAGCTAAATTTCAGATCCAATCCGTAGTTTGCGGGTAAAGACGGGCGGGCACCGGTTTGCGTGACGTCACAAAGATGACGTCATCTGCGACGTCAGAGCCGTACAAAGCTGCAGTGATTGACAGCGGCTGATTAAGGCCTACGGTGCATATGGGACCCATCCATAAGTCCGGTCTCTCTCTGTGTCAGCCACTATCGTCTGTCAGCCGATCTGCCACTCACGTCGACGCGGAGCAAAGAACGCACGTAATCGTGACGTCATGGCTATATGCCGACTTGCACGCATGACGTCATGACGTCATCAACATGTGTGCTGATCGCGACGTCCCGTCGGCGAATCATAACGTTTTTTGTGTCTCCGCCCAAATAATATCTTTTCATATTGTGTGTCCGTCCGTGCGTCAGCTGTGGTTCCGTGATGGCGCGTCTTGGCGAATTTTCTCAAAGCATCTTTTTAGTGAACGGCGACGGCGTAAACGGACAGTAGGGCGGGAGACTAAGGCAACAAATATTGTCTCAATAATCACTCACAAAAGTGACAAAACAAGAACTTTGCACACTGACGGGTAAGCGGTGATAATGTAAAGCTCAAAAAAGACTGACTGTCTACAAATACAAGTCTCTTCCTGCTAACGGAAAGCTATGCCGTTGATGTTTATATAACAAAGCATCGGCTGCCCGCTGCTTGCCGCATTAAGCAATTAATTTCATCAACTAGATTGCAAAGCTGCCCGGGTTTGCATGAATAATTTAGGCTACCTCGCGATCTGTGGTGCTCTAACGATAATGCAGCAAATTGACCCGATCTACTGCTGCGTGACGTCAAGCACAGCTCCTGAATACTTAATGACAATCTATTTCTTATCGTATAGCCTGGGTCTGTTAAGCATATTGCAACCATGATGCGGAATAAACTAGGCAACAACAACCATCACGTTCAAATAAGTTGAAGTAACCGCAAAATTGTCACACTGTCACAGTTATTTCGATTATATAATATAGCGAAAAATGCGTCGTCTGATAAACCCGAATATAGGCCTAATCCTTCAGCTCGACTTATTAATGATACGACTGGTCAACTCAGTCAGAGTGCTGTATAAAACTAGAAGCATTGGACCGCCTGCTGAAACATAACAAGTAATTTGAGCAAAGCTCACGAGACGCGCGAAAGCCTATAGCAGTTCCTGTTCGCAGTTAATCGTAGTCTATCTCCATCCATTTCGTCGTAATTCACTCTTTTGCAGCCAAAAATCGCCAAAAAATCACGTTAAATCAAAATTTTTAAGGCTCAAGGTCATTCAAGGTCATCGATCTTGATAAATTTAAAAAGCCAGTCACCAGTGCTTGTTATGATAAGCAGCATGTATGTGCTTATCTGCAACCGTGTTCACGCTACACACGATAATTGCGGTAAAATAACCACTTTTTAGGGGAGTAGCTGTCATTGACGCCCGCCTGCGCTGGCCTCCTTGAATCTAGGGGGTCGGGACTTGAACTGCTAAAATCTACGTTGAATGCTGAAAATTTCATAGGCAGATTGTCTTGGTCTATCGCCAGCCATTTCGTCGCAATTCAGTGTTGAAATGTGCGCTGCATCCAAAAATTGCGAAAAATTCACTAAAAACCGCTTTTTGAGGGGTTCAAGGTCGTTCAAGGTCATCGATGTTAATAAATCCAAAAAGCCTGTCACCAGTGCTTGTTATGATAAGCAGCATGTATGTACCTATCTGCAACCGTTTTCACATTATTCGAGCCAATAACGGCAATATGACGTCTTTTTTAGGGGGTACCCCTCTTTGGCGCCCTGGTTCGAGGGGAACCCCCTGCACCCAGTGGCACGAAATTTTGTCACGATAAACTAGAGACCTTGGGCAGCACACAGTGAAGATTTCGTGATCCTAGCTTGCACCGTTTTGATACAGTCCACGAGTGTGACAGACAGACAGACAGACGGACGGACGGACGGACGGACGCCCAGACGATGGCAAAGACGCGCGAAGCATTCTGCTTTCGCGCGTAAAAATGGCAACTGCTCCCTTTGAAAAAAACTACAAAAATTGGCATGCTTAAGTTTGTTATGAAAACCTATGTCGATTCAGCGCCGACACGTCTGACCTTTGACACCGGTTACTCTTGCCTTTGAGACCGTTCGCACTGTTTTCGGTTTGTCTACGCCTTTTCGTTTTTGAGTTCGATGCCCGCACGGGACGGACAGACGGGAGGACGGACGGGCAAGACGCGTATTGCGGCCTGTTTAGGATAAACGCACAGTAACTTAAAGGCGCGAGACGTACGCGGAAGTCAGCACGGACATCAGACACGGCGATCAATTTCGCACAGTCATATGCCTACTGAGATGCAAGCGTTGCTACATGCTGCTGCTGCTGCTGCTGCTGCAATGCTATGACGTCGTGTGAGATGTGTAGACTAGACATGTCACTTGGTGTCATTATGTCAACAGCACGCGTCGGTCGGGAAATGGGAAACGCACGCAGGTAATTTGCAGCCCCCGAGCGTTGCGTAATAATAATTGCAGATGCTTCACGCACTTTTATCAACTAAATTTACGTGATGTCACGACTCGTCGTGACTGTTGCGCGGCCGTCCTAATGGGCCCTATTACTGGTCTTGTTTGTCCGTCCGTCGACTCTGTCCGTCTGTCCGTCCTTTTCGTGTGAACGTTTTGCAGTGCAGAAGTAACCAGTGTGCCATTTTAGTGCAAACGGTCAAAGGTTAGGCGGACAGCTGCACAATACGCCGGCACTTGGCCGACACAGTTTTCTAGTTTGTCATGGAGCCAGATCCCGAGCTAACAGCAGTAACGAATGTTAACATGGTATTCTCTACCATTTAGGGCTGAAGTGTAGAGGAACCATTGCAGATGACGTCTTAAACGCGGCAACTCTCTTATTATCGATAAAAAACCAAGAAATCTGAGCTAATGCTCATGAGACACGCGAGAGCCCATAGCAGTTTCTGTTTGCAGGTAATCTTGGTCTGTCTCCATCCATTTCGTCGCAATTCACTTTTTTGCAGCCACAAATTGCCAAAAAATCACTTAAAATTAATATTTTTGAGGTTCAAGGTTATTCAAGGTCATCGATGTTGACATTTTTAAGGAGTTTGTCGCCAGTGCTGGTTATGATAAGCAGCATGTCTGTGCCTATCTGCAACCATTTTTACGCTAGACAAGACAACAGCGGATAAATAAACACTTTTTAGAAGGGTATCCCTGTTTGACACCCGCGTGCGCAGGCCTCTTTGAATCTAGAGGGTCCGAACTTAGACTGCTGAAATCTACATTCAATGCTAAAAATTTTATACGCATGTTATCCTGGTCTATCTCCAGCCATTTCGCCGCAATTCACTCTTAGAATGCGTGTCGCAGCCCAAAATCGCAAAAAATTCACTAAAACCCCCTATTTTGGGAGTTCAAGGTCATTCAAGGTCATCGATGTTGACATTTTTAAGAAGCTCGTTGCCAGTGCTTGTTATGATACGCAGCATGTCTGTGCCTATCTGCAACCATTTTCACGTTAGACGAGCCAATAGCGGTCGAATAACGTTTTTTAGGAGGGTGCCCCTCTTTCGCCCCCTCGTTCATGGGGATTCCTTTCACCCAGTGGCATGAAATTTTGTCACGAAATACTAGAGATACTAAGCTATCATATAATAAAAACCCGAAGTCTATATCTCTACTGGTTTTGGAACGGTACTGGGTCCTGACGGACGGACAGACGGACGGACAGACTGACAGAATTATACCACAGCTAATACGTGCTATAGCTAGCTAGCTAGCTAGCTCTCGCGCGTGAAAAATAGACTAGTAGTGAAGCTAGCATGCAGTCCGTTCATAATAGACGCAAGCTCTGCACTGGTCACGCGCTGTGGGAACGCGAACCGGAAAATAGTACAAGTAGGCTATACGGTATTTGCACAGTGCAGCGACGTATATAGGCTTATCGATCGACGCGTGCACCGTCATCATTAAAGGAATCGAAGACGTCTGTACGTCGTTTGTTGATGACAACTGCGGCCAAGTCACCTTAGCTGGAACTGCCAGCGTCAGCATCCCGATTTCATTCTGTATACGCTGCCATGTAGGCCTAAAAGGTTGCATTTACTACCGGCCTACTTTCTCTCTCCCTCAGCTTTTTGTTTATATCATTCTAAAGAAAAGTTCGCCGGTTATAGGCCTATGAGCAAATAGGGCTCATGTGATCAATCTGCGGTTCACTTTCATTACCGATGTACACGTAGTAGGTTTATATTTTGTAGTCACACGCGTACTGACCTCGGTCAGATGTTTTCTTGATCAGTAATCCAGTGTGCCTACATTGTATACAAATTTTTTTTTACCTTATTACTCGGCGATCTTACAAAATAATATTCATGTGTGAAAACACGCATACATGCATATGCAAACGATGTCCGTATCAGTTGCGATTTTTGGACCTAAAATGCGCTAAAATGATTTTTTTCGCATGGATGCCCCAAACCTCATGCTCTAAAAGAGCTTAGACGGCTTTGCCAGACCTTTTAACTGGACTTCTAACAGGTCGCTTAGAGCCGAACCTTTCCCCTCTTGGGAAAATTTGGCTACAAGTACAAGCCTGTATTGATGATGTCCATGCAGCCAGGTGCTATAGACACACAGCCGGTCGACAATAAATAGGCTTGGCCTACTTCCGCTTTTTGTTGCATAATCAACGAAGAGCGGGATGAGCATTGAGTAGCGAACGATGATGCAGCTGCGAGCATGGGCGTGAATCTGTTCAGGGACAGCAATGTTTGACTTTGTTCGCAAAGTTGAGGAAGATATGCTTACTTGCACTTGGTGAGAACTGTCATTATTTTAGCGTCAGAGAAGCTTTTTAAGGCCACGAATGCACTGAAATCGTTTGGGGGAACTTACATCGCTCACCGTACTCGCTATGTGAGAGGGCAAGACTTCTCACAGAGCCTTCCTCCACTCCCTTTCCGGTCGGTCGGCGTGCTTCGTTCTTCAGATGGACGCCGCAGGCAGCGAGCAAGCGAGCTATCGACTCACGGAAGCTCCGAGCAGCGTACAACGCAACGACTCAGTATCCAGCAGCACTCACTGACTGGCTGATTGGCTCTATCAGGACGACGACAAACTGAGCGATTGGAAACTGAACTGAACTGCAGTTGGTGCGATGTTGATGATGATCATCAGCGTCCAATTGATCCGGCTTGACCTGTGCGCGCCCCGTGCACCGTGCGGCCTACTGCCCGCCGACGGCGCTGCACCAGCCAATCTGGCGTGAAATATGTGACGACCGGCGGGCGTTGTCGTCGCTACGGTTATACCCCGATTTACACGATCAACCTGGCTCGACGAGCTAGCTATATGTTAGCTGGACGAGCCAGCTCGATGTTTGCCCGATCGTGTAAACCGGGTATTAGCCAGCACCGCAGCTAGAGATACCAACGTGCAAAACAGCGTCACTGGCATGCGTGAATACGTGCGAATTCTGAGCTATCATAATATAGTAGTTTCAATTCCAGCTGTGTATATCAGTTTTGCACTGCATAGCAAAGAAGTCTGGCTATTTGTGAGGCGCTGTTTGGTGCAGTGATATTTGACTTAAGTCCAAGTCAAAGTCAAGTCAAATGAATTATTTGACTCAAAGTGTAAGTCATAGCTCAAGTCAAAATAATGATTTACAGAAGTTTACAGATAGTTAGGTCTATAATGATATCTAGCTTATATTATCATCAAATTTGATCTCAAACATTAAAAAACCAAAAAATGTCGAATATTCAAAAGGACGTAACGCACTTAAACTGTTTCGCGATCACGATACGGCGAGTGCCTGAACCACGTGATTGATGTAATGTGACGTCACAATCGCCTGGAGTCAAGGACATTATCTTCTTGTCATCTTGTTTGTTACCAGGAAGAGACATCTATCCCCTTAAGCCATTGGAGCAAATTTTTCCCTATTCTCTCGTTCTTTTTTCCCTTTTCTGGCGGTTTTTTCTTAGACCTAAATGAATGTAGAGGTCTGAGAAGTGCTGTCAGCTTCTTTGATAGGGTCTCGGGGTAAGTCCCAGCCGCTGTCCATTTTGTAATATTTTGTGCGTAAACACATTTCATAGCAAGCTAAAGAGAAATTTAATAAATTATAACTGATAGGCCTAGTCGTAAATTATACCGAACTCCTTCTCAGTGGGCGAAAAACGTTCACTTAACTTTTCATTAAAGCGTTTCTCTGTGCATGGTGTCAGTAGAAGGTGGCAGGGTAACAGGGGCAGTTGCTTCTGTGCTAAATTGTAGCCTGTTTTTCTCGTCGGAAAGATTTTTTTCTGCAAATGCAAAACTGTGGGCTACAAGCTCACCGTTTGGAAGGATTTCGGGACAAAATTGAAATTTTTAACATTTTCAGTCGAAAATTTTGCATCTGTCTGTCTGAAAGTAGTTGCAACTTTCTGCCGATGTCACCGGCGCACCAACCTTTTTAAACCTACGATTCCCGCCGCTGTAATGATGTACATAGACGGCGTGGTTGTTGCGATGTTCTGTGGCAGGATCTGCGGGCTGCAGAGACGGCCGGCGCCCAGGGCACTGGACAGCCGCAGCAGCGAGGAGGCAGCAGCACGGCGACGCCACGACGACAGCGTACGACGAGCGGCGACTACGTGCGACCGACGACGACCGCGACACGACGACGACGCACTACGGACGACGCAGCCGCTAATGAGATAAACCAACGGCAGAGCGACGGCGGCATGACAACCACTGACGCAAGGTGATGGAATTTCTGACTCCGCACTGTCACTCGCTCGGTCAGACTGTATGTAGGCCTATTTCTCCCACAGCATCAACATCAAGTAATCTGCAGAGCAAAGCTCACGTGACGCGCGACAGCATCGGTGCTGTCACCTGGGGAATCAGTGTGCAACGTGCAATAAAATAACAGTGTGTTTGAAATGGTATTCAGATTTGAGCCCCCTATACGGAGGACTATTTGAATCAACGGGGGAGTCGAAACTAAGATGGTTAAAATGTAAGCCTACTTATTATGTCGAAAATTGCACAAGCATGTTGTTATGCTCTCAGTAATTTTGAGGGTTCAAGGTCGCTTAAGGTCATTGCGACGTCAGTACCCCCGGTAAGCTTGCTAGCAGTGCTTATTATGATTAGTAGCAAGTCTGTGTTTATCTGCAACCGTTCGCACGCTAAACGAGTTAATAGCGGTAAAATAACGATTTCGTAGGTTGTCGTTGTACCTCTCTTTGACGCTTTCGTCCGAGGGAATCCTTGCACCTAAAGCGTCATGAAATTTTGTCACAAGAGACTAGAGACTCTGTGCTATCATATGATGAAAACTCGAAGTCTCTGCCTAACCCGGGCTTGAATTGGTACCGGGTTGTAACGTACAGACGGACGGACGGACAAAATTACGATAGCTAATGCACGCTTAGCGTAGTGCGTCGCGCGTGTGTGCAGCACGTGTGTTGTAAAAATTGCAGGACGGTGAACGGCGCGGAGTCGAGCTTAGAGCGATGCGGCGAGCTCCTGCGTACACTGCAAGCGGTGCTGAGCTGGATGCGAACTACACGACAGACAATGAGGCATCAGCAGTCACTGGGCGGTGATCTCATCTCTCTTCAACAACAGTGCGACGAGCTAGCGGTAGTGCAGTAATTCAATTTCTTGAACATTACTCATAAATTATCTACAAAACTATCTCGGCGCTGACGGCCTGACTATTTGAGGTGAAAGTTCGTACACCGGCTCGGCCTATACCCCAATTTTGTTTTTCTATGCCTTTTCC
>Ga0209367_1005243_pt1 | contig 17977 bp, 7 predicted proteins | sample WorMetLIZISLAND2_FD_187412 | JGI IMG/M metagenome (GOLD analysis project Ga0209367, IMG submission 187412) | Marine gutless worms symbiont microbial communities from Max Planck institute for Marine Microbiology, Germany - Olavius geniculatus... ... | reverse complement strand
ACCCCCTGAACCTCTGACCAGGAGCTCTGCCCCTGGGCCCCATTACGACTTTTTGTTGCGCACAACAACTGAATATTTGGCCCACACGCAAAAAAGAATTATCCTCCCCCCGTGTCCTTGCCCTTCTTGCTCTCCCGTTGCCTCTCCCTTCCCAGCTTCAGATTCCTAGCGCGGCCCATGGTCATCAGTTGAAATAATTTATTTCAAGATTCACGTCACAGTCATATCGAAGCAGCGTATAAGTTATATGCTTTTCCGCAAAAATTCGCGATAGTCGGGATAGTTTTGATTGGTTAAAGTAACGCAACACTTGTGGAAGTCGAGCAAGCATGCTGTAGTGTGCAAAGCGTACATGACGGTTCGAATGTTGGCGGTAGGCTGGCTATGTATGTATGTTTGTACGGGGTAGGCTCTGCGCGTGAGTTTACTGTGATACATTCGAAATAACGGTCGTTGTCATGGTAGCGGCTCACTCACGTCGCTAGCTCGCGTCTGCTGAAACCGTCACTGTTTGAAAATAAAAGACGTCAATGTGATCAGTCTGACAGGCACCTTGTTTTTTTATAATTTTTACTATTGTATTTTCGCAGAACTAAACGCTGCGGCAAATATTTAAACAACAGACTGCGCCGAAATTACTGCAGATAGACCAGGACAACATGCACATGAAATTTGCAGCATAAAATGTGGATTTTAACTATCCGAGTTTCGATCTACTATGTTCAAGTAGTCCTCCGTATGGAGGTGTCAAAATTTGGATGCCTTTTCAAAACGCATTGTTATTTTATTGCACGTTGTGCACTGATATCCCTGGTGGTAGCTGTCGCGCGTCATGTAAGCTTTGCTCAGATTACGTGTGAAAACAAGATAATGTTCATATGAACACGGAGTTTGTCCAATGCATTTCGATAGTTTACAGTATATGGCCGTATAAATATAATCAGTGAGCTGTTTAGACTGGTAGAATAAAATCAGAAAGTGTAATTTTAAATAATTGTACAGCAGCAATGTTCCTATCATCCTTCGCTGTTATTATAACTAAACCATAAATATTGTCAGTCACGAGATCATTCGATTCGTTACCAGCGCTTTACTATAACTGGTCCATCGTCACCATGCGTCTGTCTTGCACCGTTATGAAAATATGGCGCCTCAAAGATAACGGAGTCACGACTTTGACCTTTTGGGGTCACGTGACGTCATCGGCCACGTGGCCATTCGACTCGCGGTAATCGACTTCCTACGGGTGATCCATTGTGACCATGTGTCTATCTTGCACCATTATGGAGATAGGGCGCTTCAAATGTTAGACGCACGGACGTGGACACGGAAAGAAAGATGGAAGAAGGGAAAGGGAAAGAGGAAGGACAAGTGAAAGGGGAAGGGAAAGTAAAAGGAAAGGGAAGCGGAAGGGAAAGGGAATGGGGAAGGGAAAGAAAAAAGGGAAGGGAATGGTGAAGGAAAAGGAAGGAGAAGACTGAAGGAAGATAGCTTAAGAAAAGATGAACGCACGGACACTCAGGTGATTTTATACTCTGTCGAATGCTATGAATTGCATTAGACATACAACAAACAAGACGCGCCGTCGCACGTAAACCGCGCGATGTCGCAAGTTCGCAACCATTTTTATGCGACAGTCTGCGAATACATAGACGCATTCATAGGCTACATTTTTGCCGCTGACATAGAGGGTCTACTTTCATTCATACCGTATTTCTCTAAATGCAAGCTTTGTGCAATAGACTGCGTAACCGTTCAAGGTCAGCTACGGACATTGATTTTGGCACCAGTAGAAAACGCGTATCCAACTTCCTAGTGTAGTAAACAATAGCAACGCCGTCGCATGCAGTCTTTGAAACATTGTCAGATAGGACCACCGTTTCTGCAACGGTGGTCTATCTTATAATATTTCAATGATTGCATCCGCGTATATTTTGCCATGGTACCTTGAAGATACGGAGACAGATAACTAGGCTCACTGCGCTGTACAAATTGCAGGGCCTACTAGAATTTTTGTTATCAACTCAGAAAACTCTGAATTTTGTTTTCGTCATTTTGTTCATTTTAATAAACTTATTTCAATCAATAACGATAACACAAGCATGGAAGTCACAACGCCTGCTATTCAACAGAAACGCTAAACCCTATCATGCCGGTATTAAATTCTGAATTATTGTCACGGCAGACAAATGTTACGGTATAAAAACGCTAATCCAAAGTGAAGTAACATGCAGAACTCGGTAGCATGCAGCTGACAATACTAGACCAATTATACTATAACAATAACCGTAATGACGGTTCGAACGTTACCGTTTTACGTTGAAAAACATAAAAATGTCTCAAAGCACGACACATAACCGTAAACATCCCAAGCGGCGCCAGGCTTAGGCTCCGAGCAGCTTGCCCCAGTCTTGCCAGAGCTCCCAGAATATATCGCTGTTATCCGTAAACATTTAAACTAGTGCAGTATAAAAATTAGCATTTAATGTGAAACTCAACATAATACCGAGGTGCTAGCATTATAGGCTGCAGCAAATCTGACTTAGTCAGTTAGTCTAACTGTCCGCCGTGGCGGTGTTGAGCGAAGTTTCTCCAAGCTGCGAATGATTAAAAAACTTTTTTGAGAAACTCGGTCTCCAGTCCACGGGAGATGAACGACTTGACAACCTAACAAGTTAATTACAATCGCAGCGATAGAAAACTGAAACCTTAAATCTAGAAGATAGCTTTGCATGAAGCCATAAAGATAAAATGCTTACCGTCATTTAATTTAATGCTGCTTGTTATTTTGAAGTAAAGAGTTTAGTATTTTCATGTTTATTTTCTGTTTAGTGGCCTACTTAGTATATTTTTATTATTATTAAACATTTTAGTACATAGCCTATTGCAAACTATTCAATACACCATGTATTTTTGTACTGATTAGCACGGAGACCTACTGTTATACAGAGACCAAGTTTTTGCTAGAATTTTCTGCCGACCTTATTGACTGAGCTGCTACGAAAGCCTGGCGCCGCCACTAGTCAGTTACAAGTTACAACAGTACTGTTGAATATATAATTTAGCTGCCGACCGCGAAAGTAACAGTAAGCTAAAATCTAGTTAACCATCTATGTGTAACACAAAAACTCCGTATCACCCAGGCACATATTACATACCCCAAGCAAGTCCACCTAAAAACTTATCAAAAACCACTAAAAACCCACCCAAACTGAATCTAATTCGTTTTTGGGGGATCACTAACAATAAAATATTTTAATACGGTTAATCTTAAAAAATCTAAACTAATTTTTTTGTAAATTTTTGGATATCTATTTGATGTGGACAGTATCTAAGAGCACTCCTTCTGATAGCTAAAAACCCACGATAACCCCGATAACCATCGATATGGCCTCTTAAAAAACGGATTTATCTAAAAAACCTCAAAGTCAATAAAACTCACAAGAATTGGCTTTTATAACCGTTCTAAAGCCCTGACAAGCTTACAGAACACATTAACACAAAACAAAATAGCACTAAATGAACAATGATCATTTGTAGGCCTATATACAAATACAATACAATACACAATTGTTAATCAACATACAAATTCTCTAATCACTGGTTTACTTGCATAATAATGAACAATAATAAAAACAAAGACTTCAATTATAGCAAATCAGTCAACAGCGTCGTGGGTTGCAAAGTCTGGGGACAACAAGAACTCTGAGCTAATGCTCATGATACACGCGAGAGCCTGTTCACAGGTAATCTTGGTCTATCTCCACCCATTTCGTCGCAATTCACTCTTTTGCAGCCAAAAAATGTCAAAAACTCACTAAAACTCTTTATTTTTAGGGTTAAAAGTCAATCAAGGTCATCAAATGTTGACAATCCTAAAAAGCCCGTTGCCAGTGCTTGTTATGATAAGCAGCATGTCTGTGCCTATCTGCAACCATTTTCACGTTAGAAGAGCCAATAACGGTAGAATAACGCCTTTTGAGGGGGTGGGGTGCCCCTCTTTTTCCCCCCTCGTTCGTGGGGATTCTTTTTACCCAGTGGCATGAAATTTTGTCACAATATACCAGAGTCGCTAAGTTATCATATAGTGAAAACCAGAAGTCTCTATCTCACCTGGGCTCCGATCGGTACCAGGTTGTGACAGACAGACACCAAGACAGAATTACCATAGCTAATACGCGCTATAGCTAGCTAGCGCGCATAAAAAGCTGTTGCAAGTTTCCAACAAACAGTCGCGAGATAATTATTGGCACTCTAATTTCAATGTTGCCCCTAAATCCCCCCCAATAATACATTTCCAGTGCTAGATTCTGTATCTTTTGGCAAAAATTGTTTAGACAAAAATTTTTTTACACAAACAAAAAATTGGGGTGCAAGGAACAGAAGTTGCCCTCCATGCCATGACACGACTGATATCGACCATCACTGTAGAAAATACTCATTACATCGCAAATTATATCGCATACTTTCCCTTTCATCTCTATTGTTCCATTGATCCTTTCTCCATTAAAAAATATTTTTTTTAAATTTTTTTCTCGCAGCCTTTTCCCTGGGACACTGTCAGCTGCTTCGGTAGGAGTCTGACATGAAGCCCCCCATTACTGGGAGAAAAACTACAGCAAGCTAGAGATAAAGCTGTATAGTTTTGGTACTAATTAAAATTATACAAAATCCCCTTGAACGGTTGAAAACTTTCCCTTCACTCGTATGTACATGCACTTGTTTCACGTTTTACATAGTGTATATGCACTTCTCATGTGCAATGAAAAAAATAACGCAAAACTAGCGCCACGTAATTATACAGGCACCACACGGCACGGCTGATGCAAGGGATTATATGACGTCTGGGGTGGTATCACGCATGCACCCTGTGCACCTTGGGTGATTGCTTGGGCAGCAAGTCTCTGGTAGCAAACGTAGACAATAACATTAATCAAAGATCACCTGATGCGAGTACTCAAAATCGAGAGACGTAGAGACCGGCGTTCAAAATGCCAAAGACAAGACCGTTTTCAGAACGTCAAAATCTTTCGAATTTGAGTTAACTGCTCATAGCTAATTAACAGCAGCAACATGGAGATATACAAGAAATTTGAGCTAATGCTCACGGGACGCGCGAAAGCCTATAGCAGTTCCTGTTCACAAACTATCAGTTTATCTCCAGCCATTTTGTCGCGACTTTTACAGAGGTACCGCTCTTTGATGCCCTTGTGCGCAGGTTTCCTTGAACCTAGAAAATCGAGACTTGGACCGTTGAAATCTACGTTCATTGCTGAAAATTTCATACGCAGCTTGTCCGTGTCTATCTCAACTGGTTTCGGCGCAATTCGCTCTTGCAATGTGTCTCGCAGCCTGAAATCGGAAAAAAATCCATAAAAGCCCCTATTTTTGCGTTCAAGGTCATTCAAGGTCCTTGAATTTGGTGGCAATCAAGAGCCAGTGTACGACTTCATATTAATGATTAATAGTAACCTAGGCCCTATCTCGCACCGTTACTGAGATACAGCGAGTTATCGCAAATCGCAAATTTTGCCTACCCCCTCTCATTTAGCGCCCTAGTTCGGGGTGACCCCCTTCGAATTTATGAAAAAGCTTTACGGTCCCTGAAACTAGAATCTTCTCTTCTAGGCAACCGACGGTGAAGATTTGGTGATCCTAGCTTAGACCGTTTTTGCCTGATCCACCCGTGTGACAGATAGACAGACACACAGACGGACAGAATTGCGATGGCTAAGACGCGCTGAAAGCAGTAGCTGCTTTCGCGCGTAAAAAGCGTTCATGTTCTCCCCGCCCACTAACGCCTCGGTGCCCTCCACAACTGTCCTTGTATCTAAGGAACTGTCCAGACGATTTACCCTCCAGACTACCACCCAAGGAGACGGCGAGGCAAGCTAGCGGACACGGCGGCCGGCGCTGTCGCGTGTCGACTTTGACTTGATGGCCATGACGACCGACGCGCCAGCAGGTGCGACCGGGCAGTACCTGACGGTATGTGCCCGGCTGCCGGTGGCGCCACAGTGCGGGCAGGTGTAGCGGTACAGCACGGGGCACGTGACCAGCCCGCGCTCGTCCTTCAGCGAGTGTGACTCGTAGACGCTCCTCGCCTCGCCGTTGGTGCGGCACAGGGAGCACGATTTCTGACGAGCCGGACCGGCCCCTGCACTGAGTGACCCCGGCGACGCTGCAGCCGCTGATGCTCGCGTCCATTGTCTCGGCGCCGGCAACCACTGCTGCTGCTGCTGATGATGATGATAATGGCGATACTGCTGCTGGAGAAAACGACAACATACGACAACATATTAATAGCAACGCAGATGACAATGTTTACGACGCTATCACCACGGCACTGCCCAGCGGCGTCGGAGGATAAAAATGAGGTGGAGCAGAAAGTTGCATTTTTCCGAAAGAGAGCTACAAATTACATTAACACAGAGAAGATTATGCATGCTCAAAATTTCAATTTTGTCCCTAAATGTTTTAATAACGAGGACTTTTCAAGCCCAAATTATGCATTTTTGGACAAAAAATTTTCCGATCTCGAGAATGTCTCGAGATGATGCAGACATGCTGTCCAGTCCACATCACCCCCGCTCAACTACACAAACTTTTTACCAGTTGTAGCGGAAGAAATACTAATTCAAAATATTTAAACCAAATATGGCAGTTGGTTAAATATTCTTTGCTAGTCGTGACGTAATGCTGACGAGCAATCACGCACACGACTAAAGTTCGGACAACGAGCGTTTTCCTACGCTGCACCAGCTGCGTGGAACAGTCTGCCACCGACACTTCAAGAACTATCTGACACTGCGTCATTCAAATGAAACTTAAAAACTTTACTGTTTCAACAAGCTTTTTATCTCTGAGTAGTTTTTACTTTTGTGCATTATCCTTAGGTTTTATTTTAGTTTTTAGGTGTGTTGTACACCACTGGTCACTTTTGTAAGTGGTTATTTTTTTTATTATTTGATTGATTGATTGACGTCATAATGTATCGTGAGTACAAGCTTGCTTGTCTCAACTAGTGCTGTCAGTTGTTACCCTGCTTTGATGGTGAACTTAATCAGGTTCGCTAATGAAAAATGTTTATCGTGTCAGCACTGAGCAACATGTGTACACGAAATCAGGCGTATTGCGATCCAACAATGCAACCATTTTGCAAACTCGGTGTGCTAGTGCACTGTCTTGCTCAAACATGTGAAAGTCCAGCTATCCCCACAGACACGTAAATGCGATTGCTTTGTAAGTTTTTTTTGTGGCTGCAACTGTAAAACTTCAAAAATTTGTCATCAACGGACCGGATTTTTCACCATAGGAGCAGGGTAGCAACTGACAGCACCAGTTGAGACTAGCAGGCTTGTACCCGTGACATATTATGACGTCAGAGTTACGTCACGCTTAGCAAAGAATATTTAATCAACTGCCATATTTTGTTAAAATGTTTTGAACTAGTATTTTTTTGGCTACAACTGGTGAAAATTTCATGTAAATTGATCATCATTTGAGTGAATTATGAAAGAAAGAAAAAGGGGTCGCTTTTTATGAAACACCGTGTATATTAAGTCGTGCTGAATCACCGACGCACACTAGAGCAGAATTGTTTTTGAAAAACCTAATACGATATGATACGATAAAAATTTGCACTTGAAAACTGACAGACAAGCTGTCAACTTGTTAGCACAAACTAAACGGAACTGAAACAGAAGTAGGCCTACAGTTGTGCAAAACATAAAAAAATCCAGAAACAGGTCGTGGAAATGGGACAGGTGAAAGCCTGAGATCCAAAAAACTTTAAAGAAGAAAAAATAAAATAATAATGATAACCAATTAAAACTTTAAAAAATAAAACAAAAAAAATGTAAGCGAGTTCAGTTTGCAAAGTAGCTACATAAATTTATTCGAAGACGACAACAGCTGCTGCTGAAACGTCAACAAACTAAACTAGTCACTAAAGGTTGCAATTTGATGAAAATACCTAGCTGATTAGAGCAGAATGGTGTTCATACCCAGAGGTTGAACTGATCGGCGGCAGTTCGAGCAGCGTGGAGAGCGCGGACTGCCATCATGACGGTACACTGATACTGATCATCATCGTGTCTGGAACCGTGGCTCCAAAAATCGACATCCTCACGCCGACCCGTGATCGGCCGAGGCGCAGTCAGCGTGTTGTAACCTGCACGTCAAAACACAGCAGCGCACGACCACTGACGTCAGCGCGCTTTTACACATACAACTTTACTTTCCCTGAAGCATAATAAGACGCAGGCCCGTCGAGAGCCACAGCGGGGCCCGGGGAAACTTTCTCGCCGGGCCCCCTAACATTTTCATGGGGCCCCTTTGGGGAGAAAACTATTGATTTTTTTCTTTTCAAAATGGTGCATTCTGATGTACTTTATATTTCTGAGCGACGTCAGGGCCCCCAAACGTACAGTGGCTTTAGCAGGCAAGGTGCATAGCAACGACTGATGGACAAACAGACCAGGTACATGTAATGTCGCAGCATCGGATTTTTTATCGCACATCAGAGTAGGCTAATAACAGCTGCGAAACTGCGAAAATGTCGCCCCAGTGCCGACATCACATGCGACCGTCCGCCTAGCTATGCATAAGTAATTGCACATACAACAATTAAATTTACTTATGTTAAATTTCAACTGAAAATGTTCAATTTTACATTACCTAGCGACGCTTAGATCATAAGCGCACGACATTGGCCCTAATGCATGTATGAGCATGTATGACGTCCCCTGGCATAGATCTTTGACCTTTGTAGCTGAAAACTGGTACACCGCTTATAACTTCCGCTATGGGAACGCTGAACGTTTACACTGATTTTTTTCCGAGTTTGCAACCCGTGCGGAACAGAGACACAGACAAACGGACAGACGGACGGACAAGACCCACGAGTGGCCTATTAGCACAATCGCAGGTCGCACAAGAACGGCGACGATTTGGCAAATTATGCAATAGTAAACAGTTACCAGTTCATGTTCTGGACTGAAATTTATCAAAATACATTAGAATTTGGTTAAGTTACGGTGAAGAAAAAGCGGGCATGCACAAGAATCAGGCAGGGAAACAGCAACGCATGGCCAAAAACCATTTTTTTCCAGTGGAGTTGTTCTACAAACAAAGATAAACCACAAATCGGCATTCCGTATTTATACAAGTAATCTGAGCAAAGCTCATGAGATGCGCGACAGCCTTAGCAGTTTCTGTTCGCAGGTTGTCTTAATCTATCTAGAGCATTTCTACGCAATACACTCTTGATGTGTGCCTCACAGCAAAAACGCAAAAAAACTCTAAAACACTCTTATTTTGAGAATTCAAGGTCATTCAAGGTCATCGATACTGACACCATTAAAAAGCTTGTCACTAGTGCTTGTTAAGCAGCATGTCTGCGCCTATCTGCAAGCGTTTTTACGCTACACGAATCAATATCAGTAAAATAACCACTTTTTAGAGGGGGTACCCTTCTTTGACGCCCGCGTGCGCCGCCCTCCTTGAACCTAGGAGGCCACGACTTGCAGCGCTAAAATCTATGTTTAATGTTGAAAATTTCGTATGCTGGTTGTCATGGTCTATCTCCAGCCATTTCGTCGTTATTCAGTCTTAAACTGTGTGACACGACTCGAAATCACGAAAAATTCACTAAACAGCTTATTTTGGGTGTTCAAGATCGTTCAAGGTCATCACTATTGACACCCTTATGAAGCTCGTCACCAGTGCCATGTCTATGCCTATCTGTAACCGTTTACACGCTATACGAGTCAATAGCGGTAAAATAAGCGCATTTTAAAGGGGTACCTTTATTTCATGCCCCCCTTCGAGAGGAACCCCCTCACCCAGGGACACGAAATTTTGTCACGATAAACTAGCATTTAGCAAAGCATTACATGCTGTCGCGCATAAAAAATCAATATTTACAAAGCTAAAATCCTACGCTGCAGATAACATCAATACCATATTCAATGGGTATTGCAGCAGGCCCGTCGAGAGCCACAGTGGGGCCGGGGGAAACATTCTCGCAGGGCCCCAAACATTTTCACGGAGCCCATCTGGGAAAAATTTTTTTGATTTTTTTCTTTTCAAAATGGTACATTCTGGCGTACTTTATATTTCTGGCCGACGGCTGGGCCCCCGAACGTCGCGGGGCCCGGGGTAGCTAACTCCCTACCCCACCCTCTCGACAAGCCTAGATTGCAGAAATGTGCAAAAAGTGCAATTCTAAATTAATTTTTTTTAATTATAGGCCCTCTTGACACTTGGGCGCTGAGAACAAATCACTAGTCTGAAGGGACACTAGACAAACAACGCGAGTGTTGGGATTCAATAAGGGATAGGGTTAAAATTAGTGATAAAGTTAGAAAAATTGGATAAATTGCATCTTTGACTTCAGTGGGTCCTGGCTACTGTAACCCTTGGCTATGGCGGCCCCTGGCTATGACGGACCGAGTTTAAAGTTAGACCTATAATCAATTTTGGACTTGTGCTCTTTCAGACTAGTGACTGACCAGTCAACCCGGCACCGCTTTGCCACAAGTTCTACCTGAGAGTTAGTTCATTTACGCCATGCTGCAATCCAATCAAGTGCTCTCAGACTAACCGGTGAACGGATCGCCGACGAAGTCCAGGCTGGACTGCTGCTGGTCTGCGGCGTAAGGCAGAAACTGCGCACGATCGTCCAGATCTCTTCCGTTGGAGGCGAAGTCCGCCCAGATATCGTTAACATCGTGGTCGCTGCTGGCGCTCCCCGAGCTCGCCAGCGAGTCGTACCTTTTTCTGAACATCTTTCCTGAATCTTCGTATCTCTTCATACACTCAAATCAACACACTGCAGATATTATTTGTCACTCAAGTGCTATACACTGTGTCACAGAAAAAACACCCTTTTTATACTTGTGATAGGCCTAAATCAGTCTGACGTACGTCATCCGACTTCCAAAATTCCTGGCAAACACTTAGGCTACCCCAGAAAATTTGACACAAACACATTATATACAGCCCATCACACCTCGTTTTATATGTTCGTACTTGACCTGTTAAAAGCTGGCAACGATTTTACCACATATGGCACAGCTTCGAACACAATTTAAACTTGTGACATTTTTACATTGAAGAAAACTAAGCGACAGCGACAAATCTATACACGCCCTGAGTCTCCCATAAACTGCGTGGTGTTATTTATAGTCAAGTACTCTATCTCGACGTGAGAGTCCCTGGCGAACATTTTTCGTCGCTACCGGTATGGGAGTATCTTTATTAGTTTTCACACAGTTGTATCCGAGAGCGAGGCAAAAATCTAGTCAACAATCAACATGTACAAGTTTTGTATAGTCCCGTATAGTCATGTTCATAAGCATGAAACCATACACAAGCTCGCCAATTTGTATTACCTCCCAACCGACAGTAGGCCTATAGATCGACGTCGAAATAATGCTTGTCAAATGTCAAAGCAGCACCGTTTTTACGCGCGAAAGCAGCTACTGCTTTCAGCACGTCTTAGCCATCGCAATTCTGTCCGTCTGTCTGTCTGTCACACCGGTGGATCAGTCAAAAACGGTGCAAGCTAGAATCACTAAATCTTCACCGTCGGCTGCCTGGAAGACTCTAGTTTCAGGAACCGTAAAGCTTATTCATAAATTCGAAGGGGGGTCACCCCGAACGAGTGCGCTAAATGAGAGGTGGTGGGCAAAATTTACGATTTTTGGCCAATAAGTCGCTGTATCTCAGTAACGGAGCGAGATAGGGCCTATGTTACTATTAATCACTAATAGGAAGTCGTACACTGGCTCTCGATTGGCGCCGAATTCAATGACCTTGAATGACCCTAAACGCCAAAATAAGGGGTTTTATAGATTTTTGGCGATTTCGGGCTGCGACACAAGTTTATATCATTCACAAGGTGGCGCCACGGAACTGTCGTTATGCGATCCAGATAGAGATTTTGGTATTTGTATATTAACTTAGCGTAACACCCCAATTTTCAGCTAAACTACTGAACCGGAACTGCTATAGGCTTTCGCGCGTCTGGAGAACATTAGCTTAGATTACTTGTACTTCTAGTCGATACACCAGTGATTTTCAACCTGGGTTCCGCGGAACCCAAGGGTCCCGCGAGCATCTGCCAAGGCTTTCGCGGCTCGTCAGGAAAAAAAATTAAAAATAGCCTAGCGTGCGAAATTACGTCAGAACAGGTTTTCTGCCTCTCGACTCCTCTGTAGACATCGGTGCCCACGCAGACACCCTGAAAATTCCACTCTGCCTACGCCATTGGACTCACGGATTATTGCATGCCATGGAGTTCCGTGGGTGATCATCTCACTTAGCCTATGTAGGGTTCCGCTGTAGCAAAAGGGTTGAAAAACACTGCGATACACAGACTCATTATCATGTAGATTACTAAGCATGTAATGAATCAATCTCACTGACTGACCATACGAGTATCAGACGCCAAATACGCAAACTAACAACTACATCCTACCTACCTCGTGACTTTCAGCGAAATGACAGCCAGCCTGTAGCCTGCAGCCTGCACGGACCTTTAACTCGAGTCAACACACCGTGCTGACACTGCGTTGTCAATGACGTCACAAAGCGCATGACGTCAAACTGGCAGGCGATAGCTGGCACGCTAAGTAGGTGCTCTACCGCAGTGCACTGCAGCCAGGTTCGCATGTAGCAGCACCTGCGGTCCGGCAAGCAGGGGTCTTGACATATTCGACTGGCGAATGATCGAGGTGTCTCGATTTACGTAGTAACAACCACCCAGGCCGTGTCCGTCGAACTGACTTCACACACGCGAAGAGTTCATCGTCATGTCAATCACCTACGTATTAATGAATACGCTAAACTGCAAGATTAGGTTACCAACTTCTTTGTATATAGTGAGATAGCACAGAGTCTGAGAATGCAGCGGAAGTAACGGAAAATTTACCTGAAACTAGGAATAATGCAAGAAAGTAACTCTTTCTAACTTTCTAGAGACTTGGGTTCTACGTTACGTTAGCAGCTGCAGTGTGTGAGCCACTGGCGATAGGCTACTTGTTAAAAGGCGTATCCATAGAACTACTACTGTCAATGGATGACGTATGGAAATTGAAAAACCGCTAATGACGTCATAAGCACTATCAATGACGTAAACTACGGATCGACCAATCTTGTCAATTCAAGTCTCACTGGCAATCACTGTCGCACTCGCACAGTCATATCATGCACACCGGCCGAATGCACAAGGACTCTAGTTTATCGCGACAAAATTTCGTGCCCGTGGGTGTGGGGGTTCCCCTCGAACGAAGGCGTCAAAGAGGGGTACCCCCGTCTAAAAAAGACGTTATTTTGCCGTTATTGGCTCGTACAGTGTGAAAACGGTTGCAGATAGGTACAGACATGCGCTTATCATAACAAAGCACTGGTGACAGGCTTTTTAGCTTTATCAACATCGATGACGTCGAACGACCTGGAACCCCAAAAAAGATTTGAGTAAATTTTTCGCAATTTTTGAATGCAGCGCACGTTTTAACACTGAATTGCGACGAAATGGCTGGCGATAGACCAAGACAACCTGCATACGAAATTTTCAGCTTTAAACGTAAATTTTAGCAGTTAAAGTCCCGATTTCTTAGGTTCAGGGAAACCGGCACAGGCGGGCGTCAAAGACAGCTACGCCCCCCCCTAAAAAGTGGTTATTTCACCGCAATTATCTCGTGTAGCGTGAAAACGGTTGCGGATAGGCACAGACATGCTGCTTATCATAACAAGCAATAGTGGCAAGCTTTTTATTGGTGTTAACGTCGATGACCTTGAATGGCTTTGAACCCCCAAAGGAGGGGGTTTTAGTGATTTTTTTGCGATTTCCGGCTGCGACACACATTTTAAGAGTGAATTGCGCTGAAATGGCTGAAGATGCACCGAACAATTTTCGTCATTTTTTAGCAGAGAACGTACATTTTTAAGAATCTAAGTTTCGATCTTTTAAATTCAAGGAGTCTTCCGTACGGAGGCCTCAAATTTAAGTACTGTTTTAAGATGCATTAATGTCTTATTGCTGTAGGCCTACCCTATTGCCAAAGTGGCAGAACCGCTGCAATCGGGTCACGTGAGCTTTGCTCAAATTACTCGTGTTATCTGGTAATGGTGTATGCCTAGATAGTTGCTGAGAGCGCCTATTAGCTATTGTAATAATATTCTGTCTGTCTGTTTGTTTTGATGCACGTCCCGATACAGATCAAAGCCCAGGTGAGATAGAGACTTGGGGTTTTCACCGAATGATAGCTTATAGGTTCTTTAGTATTTCGTGACAAAATTTTATGCCGCTGGGTAAAAGGGTTCCTCTCAAACCAGAGCGTGAAAGAGGGGCGCCCCTTAGAAAGACAGTATTTTCACTCTATTGGTTTGTCTAGCGTGAAAACGAGTTGCAGATAAGGGCAAGCTTTTACGGGTATGAACGTCAAACGTCGATGATCTTTAACGACCTTAAACCCCCAAAAGGAGGTTTTGGTAAATTTTTCTTGCGTGGCTGTCTTAATACTAGAGCACCATGTGATCGTATGCCCGTATTAGTAGGACTAGGGCCGATTAATATGCCAATTTGCTAATTGCTGACTGCACTGGCTGCAGATCGCAGCTACTGATAAATTTCTCTATAGATTTATTTTTATTTCGTCGGAATTACAGTGATCAAATAATCACGATAATGATGCTGATGCTGATGCTGATGACAGCAATTAGGCGCAGTGTGTTCGTGGTCTCGTCGTGTATGCTGTTCGTCCCAGCTTTCGGTGCTGCTGAAAGCCTACGCCAGTTGTGCCGCATCCGCACCGCGATCAATAGCCGCAGCATCCTGCAGCAGCAGCAGCAACTGGGTGTATGATGCTTTCTGCGACGAGTTGGCGACCAATCGCCTCTGTACGTGTGCAGCTCCACAGTGAGCGAGACAACCCACGGAAGATGGCGTCCGTACGCTTGGCGACGTTGTTGATGCTGCTCGCTGTGCCCGACTGGGTCTCGGTAAGTCAAGGTTTATTATTCTGTTATGAATGATAATTATACAGTCTTAACACTTTTATCGTTAGAAGTTACAGCCAGCCGTTGATGTCGATTTCTGTGATCACCCTTCACCAGAATCAATGTCACTCTTTGTTGATGTTTTGTCACTTTTTCGTTCGTGCGATTTCACCAAAAATTAACACTCGTGGGAGGAAGGAGCTCTAAAAGCAAGAATGAATGTGTCGGAGTGAGGCATGCACTTGAATGTGGGCATAAGCATAAGGCGTCAAACTCATCATTTTCATATTTACAATCTTAATCGAGGCTTAAGCTAGTGTTCTGTACACATCCTTCGCACCGAAGTCGCAGCTAAATGTGTTCTGATTGATTGATAGTTTGCTAATAGGCTTACCCCATGCCTCTGTATGTTGCATCAGGCAAGGCTTGTCTACTTTCAACAGTTTGTTTGAAGAAACTTGTGGGCCTACTACGTACAAAATTGATCACACCCGATCTGCCTGTGAGAACTTTCGTATTGTCTATGATTAAATGAAACTACACCAAATAAAAGTTTCGAAAAACTCACTGCATTACATAGGTGTCCCACAATCATATGGTTTTGCGACGTAACTTTGACCTGATAAGGCTGCAGCTCGCTATGGATCAGATTATATTCATACCGTAGACGCGAAATTATTGTGTCTAATTTATTTCAATATTTGTGATTCTGTTGTTTTTATGGATTAACTCCCAGTGACCGACAGGGGCGTCATTTAAGAAGGGGGCTGGAGGGGTTTACGAATACCACCTCCCCCCAAAAAATATGATTTTAATGTTTTTTCATGCAAATCGTACCTTTGAAACAGCATTACTGCTGCAAGAACAATACGTTACGTAGACTGAGACCCCCAAGGGCCTCCAGTGATTACTGAGACCCCCCCCCCTCAACGATTTACTGAAATGACGCCACTGGTGACGTGACTGATCGCTGTAGTCTGTCTGCATTTGTGTAACGTTTTAACTGTGGTTGCAGTGCTTTCATGTATCTTATTGTGCAGATGACGTCGGGCGAACTGGCCACTGCAGACGTCGACGAGACGCACTCGACGGATGTGGACGGAGCACCAGTTGAACTGTTACAACGCGTTAAGTGGGCTAACCCCCAAAATCATCGGGTACTTCAGCACTCGGCGGCGTCCGCTCGTCATAGTAACGGTTACCCTGGCAACCATAAACGCCGCGGCTCCGTCCATCCGATGCTGACAGCGTCAGTTCATCATCATCGCAACTCGGTGCCCGATAGGCCGCTCGTACGCCGAAAGAGAATTCGGCGCGATGGAGACACACCGGCGGCCATAGCGAGTAAACAAGCGCCCGCCGCCGTACAGCAGGCGGTCGCACCAGCTCCCCATTTCACCACAACCCACCGCCGATCTGCGGCCGAACTGATCAACGACGAATCGAAACCGAAACCCGGACACGTCGGGAAAATCCATAGAAGGAAGTTCGTTCAACGAAGAAAACGCGGACGAATGTTACCGCCACACAATCTGATCAGTTTGCGTTCGCGTCGGCAGAAATACGACGACCATCAGGCCAGAGGTCGCAAAACGTCGAAGCCGGTCGGAGCGTCAGCGGCAGAGCATCAGCGTCCACAAAGAGCACACGACAAGCGTCGACTGCTGCCGGATCATCACCGTCCATTGTATCGTACGCGTCCTGCGGGAAAGTCCGCCGCGTTCCTACAGCCTCGCAAACACCGGGCCGGCAGCTTTCCAGAGTCCGTCGTGGATCAGTTCTACGCGCATCCAGCTGCCACACTGGTGCATCGTCATGTCGGTGTTCCACCACGTCGACGAGCAACTATTGCCGGTTCTACTGAGCGACGTCGCCGACTTCCGGCGGTGAGCAAGTCGCTGTCAGGCGGGCCACAACATCAACAAGCAACTGTTGGGAGTCTTGAAGACGCGAATCCTCTGAAGCACGGCGACAATGCACTACATCGGCCCCGCATCCGCACCGGCAATGGGTAACTGAATTCAGTTAGCTTCGTTTAATTGAGAGAACATGTTCCGGATGAAAAGTACAAAAAATAGCAGATGGACAAAGAGAAATAAGCAACGAATTCGATTAGTTTTAGGCTTATAAAGAAAAACAAAGAAGCTACTCAAAAGTCGCACTAACTGCAAAAGCTGAGTTGTTAGTATGAACTGGCTATAAATCTTTGACATTTACAATAGCATAATTTTATACCGCTAGTAGACAAAAAGATAGCCTACATAGGGGCCTACCCTGTTCAAATTTCTCTGCTGTCTGTAGACGTAGATATGCAAAATGTTGGAGTGAAAAGGTAAGTAAGTATGGGGGCGCTGAATTTGCAAGGAATGAAATTTGCGAGGAAAGGGCGTTAGAATTGCAAGGAAAGGAAAATTCAAGGAAATGGCTCACAATTTGAATCTGTGAATTTGCAAGGAATGGGCTTTGCAAGGAATGTGTAAGCCTAAAGCCTAAACGGACTATGTTTCTTAGGACTATGCTGTGACTATCACAGTTCCATAGGCGGCAGTATTTAGCCTGTTATATTTGTATATAATGTGAGAGTGAGTGTATCTTGTTTTTAAGGTTAAGATTAACCGTATTTAATTTTAGTGGAGTATACCGAAATCCAAAGTGTGGAGGTAAAGTTTATGCATGCCAAAACCAACTGTACATTTAGCAGTGTCAAATAATTAATGCATGTTTAAGTTACTTTGACTTTAGACTTCCAAGTGAGTTGTTGCTCAAAAGGTACAAGAAATATTTAGTAAAAAAGGATTTGTCATAGTTGCTGCTGTCGATGCGTGTCGCTGTCGGTGGGCCTATTATGTTCTGTGTGAAAATACGAACTATTCAGCTAAATATGAACTGTATGAACTGTAATTAGTTAAGTTTTTTCTTTTATTTTGTATTTGTTTGCTACCTTTCATGGTGAATAAAGATGCATATAAAA
>Ga0209367_1005242_pt1 | contig 17978 bp, 14 predicted proteins | sample WorMetLIZISLAND2_FD_187412 | JGI IMG/M metagenome (GOLD analysis project Ga0209367, IMG submission 187412) | Marine gutless worms symbiont microbial communities from Max Planck institute for Marine Microbiology, Germany - Olavius geniculatus... ... | reverse complement strand
CATTCTCATTATTTTGGTAATGCAGTAATAAAAATATAAACCTCTGATGCAGAATATTGCGATATATCAAAAATGTTGTGATATATAGAAGATATCGCAACATATCAAAAAATTCGATATTTTTTTGACAATACGGTACGATATATCGATATCAAAAGCAATATATTGATATTTTTAATATATTTAATCATCACTAATATATGTAGGCCTACATGTATATTCTGTCATGTGTTTGTGCTATTGTTAGTTAAACTAAAGCAAATGATGAACTAAAGCAAATGACGGTATTTGGAGTCATAAATTTTTTTTTAATTTAGTGTAAGACTTATTCAGTAATATGAAAGCAGGCATGTGCAATGTCTGTACTGTTGCTTGTGAAGCAGATATGATGTAGGCAGCATGTACAAGGGTCATTCGATGAATAAGTTACAAAACAGCATTGTTCTGTTAGTGTTCCGAATATTAAAAATCCGAAATATACGTTTTGTAGGGAATTTCATTCTGAATAGCAGCTGTGAGTTTATGACAATAACGTCACTGTGATGTCATTTATAAACATTAAATACACTGACGTTGCCACTGAACAATGAACAGCCTGCCGTTATTGTATTTTTGTGGGCAAAAAATAAATGCAAATCAGTTTCACATTGAGATGCATCCAGTATATGGCGACAAGTGTTTTACGGAGCGAACAGTTCACGTTTGGTGTAAGAAAATGCTAGACGGACAGAAATTTGTATCATATGCCGAGGTGCAATCGGTCGTTCTTCAGTGGCATGGGCAGCAGCCAGCGTCGTTCTTTGCATCGGGCATTCCGAACTTTGCTGACAGATAGGACAAATGTTGAGTGAACTCAGACAATATGTTGAAAAATTAAACATTAATCTTCGGCATTTAAAGAGATGGCATTAACTTGTTAAGTATATTCATTATTTTTGTTCCGATGCTGGTTGTCACTTGCGAGTTATGATAGATTACTGCTGGGGAAAATAATACACGTGCAGCCTGTGTTCTGTCATAATAATGACGTCATCATCGAAAAAATTTCTACACGTGTTCAGAATAAAATTCCCTACAAAACGTGTATTTCGAGTTTTTAGATTTGGAAAACTAACAGAATGGTGCTGTTTTGTAACTTATTTATCAATCAAACCTCGTATTTTAAGCATATCAGTACAAGCAATTTATTAACTACCGAGTGGGCTGGCCCAGTGAAAAATCAACACCTAAATTTTCGTCATAATTGTTTCTGAAATCCATATACTCCTCAGTAAATTTACCACAGATGATTATTGTGTCGTTACACTACCTTGTGAAACCTAAGTAATTAAGTGACTGACATTGTTACGTTCAGTATGCTCTGAAGCTGACTATATTTCACCCCCTCCCTTTTAGGTGTGATAGGTGTATTTCAACTTCATAATTCATGTAGCTAGTGAAATATTTTATAAAAAATCTGTTAGTATTTGATGTAGTTATGAATGTATGGAAGTTAAGAGGCTTACTTTTTGTTAACCACCCTGTATGGTTTATTTTTCGTTTCATTATTGTCCCATAAATATTGTGTCTGTGTTTATGACATTTTAGTGTATTTTTTATTTTTAAGTTCGGACAGAGTAAAAGTTAATCTGTGATTTGAAACCTTCTACAGGATTTGTTGCTTCTTACATAGTTGATTCAAGGCATCAGTTGTTGAAGTTATATTTTGTTAATGCTTTGCATTTTGCTGTATGCATGGTGTGCGTACTTTATTGTTCATTGATATTGTGAGGTATTTTACTTTGTATGCATTGAACTACTGTAGTAAATGTTTCATTGCCTTTAGTTTCTGTGTTTCTGGTCATTCCCAGTAAGGAATAAATTCTGCTAATTGTAGATTAATTGTTTTGTTTTGCGGATGAACCATTGTGATACAAGTACACTTTATAAAGGTACTTATCAGCAACAATAAATGTCAAGAAAGTAAATAATGGTTGTCAAGTCTGTCACAGAAGTAATTTAATTAATTGATTCTACTTGACTGCAATGTTGCATCTATGATGGCTTTGTAGCCCCCTTCTAATAAGTTCAGCACTCCAGGCTTTTATTTCGTCTCAGATGTAGATCCTGTTGGAAGTAATCTGGCTGACATTGAGGTTGTGAAATATAGTCATGTTGTTTGCTGACAATTGCCGCCACCTTGAGTTAGCAGACAAACACATTACTGTTAATAAGTACACACGTTCAGTGTTCAACTAAAGGGCGGGGTGGTTAGGAACAGTAGTTCTCCTGGTTCCAACACGTTGTCAGGTTATCTGTTGGCTGAGTTGGGTAGCCATACTAGGTACAACTGTGATTATCCATACTGGACAGTGGATTCTAGGGTTGGGGCAGCTAATATACAGCATACAGAGTCACAAAGAGCTTCAGCACAATTTTGAACAAAATACCCAGACCATTAGTTATGTAATTTTAGGGACTAGTGGACTATCCATGCTTTTCTCAGACATTTTCTGCATTAGCTAAGTAGTCTTCATTTTTTGTCATAGCTGTATGTCAGCACAAAAAATGCGCCAGTAAATGTCAGGCTGAATCCTTAGGAAGAACAGCTTTAACTTCACATCTACACTGCAGTCTGCACTGAGTACTGAGTAGTGGGTACTGACAGTCTGTGAGGTCAGTACTCAAGTTCAAGTTTAACTATTTTAATTTTTACATGTTTGCGCATCACTAGTGATTTGGGTCATCATGTTTTGGTTTGTTTATAATTTCGTTGTCCACGATATAGGCGAATAAACTTGATTAAAATGCACAGATAACGTTGTTAGATGCAGTAATCATGTCCGCGTTGTTTTCAATGTCATAATTCCGTGTAGTCATAGTCATATTGTGGTGAAGTGTGTTGGAGTTACGGCCCCAGAGTTGTCTATCTCGTGTAGTCACCTCTGGCCCCTGGCCCCGCCCCTTCCAGACAGTTATCGCGATTACTTTTTACTACGTAAATTTTCCCTCATCGTTTACTACGAATTTCGATTTTGTGTGCAACTGAGGCTTACACTTATTGGTCTATTAGATCGTGTTAATTTGTGTTTAATATCAGGCCACTGATGTGAGTAAATTCAGCACATTCGGTAGTTCCAATAATTTATTGGTTTGTTTGCTGTTGAATCTAGATTGATGTCCAGACTTACTTCAGTTTGGTCTGAGTGGCAGAAGTAATGTCGATGGCGAATGTACTGGACTTTGTTGAGCTGTCGCGTCATTTGAAGCAGGAGCGTCTGTACATTGCATCAGAGCGGGAACAGTTGCTGACGTTGCATGCATCAGTCAGCACAGGTGCAGAGCGCCTGTTTCACTCGGCATGGATCGCCCGGCAACAGAAGAATGCACTCAGTGAGCTGATACTGGCCAGTGAGGACACTACGCCAGCTGTCTGCTGTCAACGTGTGAATGCTCTGGAGCTGGCTGTTGTTACTGATGGCTATCGGCGTCTGACATATCATGAGGCTAAAGTCGGACGTTTTCTCCGCCTGCTGCGTGACAATCCCAAGGCTGTGGCAACCTGCTTGTTGACTACCGAAACCTCAGTTGGTGCTGAGGAGATGCATCGCGTGGCTTCTGCGGTTGTGTCGGGATTGTATGGCAATGTCTTGATGTCAGATGATGAACACAGCTTACTGCTGCTTCTGAAGCACCTCATTGACATACAGGTACCGCCAGTATTAACTGTCAGCTCTTTTTGCCACTGAACTACTGTTGCCTGTGGCCTCTGTGTTTAACAAGTATTTCACTGCATGTGCCTCGGTACAAACCTATCATGCCTGCATTCCTGTGTCAGTTGCATATGCTTTATGATGTCAAACTGCATGCAGCCTTCTTAATTATGCGTGAAAGCAGCTACTGCTTTCAGTGTGTCTTAGCCATCGCAATTCTTTCTGTCCGTGTGTCACACGGGTGAATCAGTCAAAAACAGTGCAAGCTAGAATCACCAAATCTTCACCGTCGGCTGCCTGGAAGACTCTAGTTTCAGGAACCGTAAAGCTTTTCCATAAATTCGAAGGGGGTCACCCTGAACGAGGGCACTAAATGAGAGGGGGGTGGGCAAAATTTGCGATTTTTGGCCAATAAGTCGCTGTATCTCAGTAACAGTGCGAGATAAGGCCTAGGTTACTATTAATCACTAATAGGAGATCGTACACTGGCTCTCAATTGGCGCCGAATTCAGTGACCTTGAATGACCTTGAACGCCAAAATAGGGGGTTTTATAGATTTTACTGGTGATTTTGGGCTGCGACACAAGTCTATATCATTCACAGAGTGGCGCCATGGAACTATACAGGTAGAGAATTTGGTATTTGTATATTAACTTAGCATGAACACCCCAATTTTCAGCTAAACTACTGAACCGGAACTGCTATAGGCTTTCACGTGTCTCATGAGCATTAGGCTCAGATTTCTTGTTTTTATTGCTGTCGTCTGCTTGTAGTCAAAAATGCACTAATAGTTCAACTGTTCATGTAGTTATTTTTGATGTTTGAAATTTTTGATTGTTATTAGTTTGACATGAAGTTTGATAAAAAGGGTATCTGTAGTAATAAATACTGTATGTTCCTGTATAAGGCCTAACTGTTGTTGTGATAAAACATACATGGTGATTGGTGAAGGTATCTTGTAGTGATGACCCACTCCAAGGTATTGGCTGGTCATCATGCTTGTCGTACTGTACTAAATGTTGTTATGTTAAGAAGATCATGTGTGATGTGTATTGTACTAAACATTGTGTGTTGCTGTACTAAACATTGAGTTTGTAATGTAGTCAATATCTGCATGTTTTAACATTGCTGTAGGTATCTCGCAGTGATGACCCACGTCGGCTGCTGAGTCGTGGATCATGTGCTTTTAGCACAGTCTTCAAGCTGTTCAATGAAGGCACGTTCACATCCCGTCTGTTTTTGACTGCGGCCCTGTATCAGCCCGTCATGCAGCTGTTGATGGAAGATGAGTGGTTCTATGACATTGACCCGGAGCGTGCTCTGCATCGTTTCCCGCCGTCAGAACGTCAGCGACGCTTCGGCACTGCAGGCAGCAAGGACTTCGACGCAGCTGTCAGACAGTATCGGGAACAGATCACAAACAAACTGCAGTCTCTTGTTGAGCTCTTCATTACCAGCCTCCAGGTTTATCGCTGTTTTCTTAACTTTGTCTGTCTTATGATCATAATTTAAATCATTGTCAATACATGCTGTAAAACAGTGTTTTTCAACCGGGGTTCTGCGTAACCCTAGCATCTGCCAAGGGTTCCGCGGCTCATCAGTAAAAAAATTAAAATAACCTAGTGTGCAAAATTACATTAGAACAAGCCACAGAAGTACTATGCACCGAATGCTTAGTTTCATATTAGCGTCTCTAGCCATCTACTTTTGCATACAGTGTTGAATATTTTTTTCTTGTTGTTAACAATGTTAGAATATTTGCATTGAACACCGAACACTAACTTATTAGTGTTAGTGTTAAGGAATCGTGTGTCCATTTATTGGAAAACCTTCATTTCCTAAAACATTCTGCTTGAAAAATATAGAAGCTTCGCTCATCAGTGCAACTGGCTAGGGTGTTCATACCCCCTTGTTGTCCGTTGGCGTAAAAACGTAAAAGATCCAGTGATAATTTTTGGGCCATTGGCGACCGCCTCGTAAAGTGTTTTTGGTTTTGAGTGAAATGAAAAATGCTAAATAATATTATCTTATACGGTAAAATTAAACAAGTTTTTTGCCTGCTGCTTTGTCGTCATCGTTTCAGGACATCAGTCCCCAGACACTCTGAAAATTTCACTTTGCCTACGCCATTGGACTCACAGATCATTGCGTGTAATGGGGTTCCGTGAGTGATTTCGACACTTATGTAGGGTTCTGCTGCAACAAAAAAGGTTGAAAAACAGTGCTGTAGAACAATAGAGCCAACTGGTTCTTATCACCTGTGTGTGTTTCAGCGTTACGAGGGTCATTGGATAAATAAGCTAACTACTTCAGATTTGTTCTGTTTAAGGAATTAATTGAATGGCATCATTTCATATACTTATTTATTAAACAACCATCATATTGTTTTTTATAGACATAAAGGTTTGTGATAGTAATTTTCGTGATTCTGCTCATCTACATTATTTATTTTTTATTGTTTTTACAATTTCACTTCATCTCTTAATTCAACAGTAGTTGTATTCAAGTAAATATTGTTTGTACCTTCTGTCATTTTTCTAAAACTTGTTGCTGCCTGTGTTATCTGTGCATGCAGAGCAGCATGTATTGTTTTCCACCTAGTCTGGCATGGATCGTGTCACAGCTGTATCATTCACTGATAAAGTCACAAGCTGCCACGGCTGAGCAAGCACGGGCAATCTGTGCCGACCTTGTGCTGGCTTCGTTTATCTGTCCTGCTGTGTGTGATCCTGAACCTTATGGTATCACATCTGATGCACCAATCAGCTACATTGCTCGACACAATCTCATGCAGGTATTAGCGGCACAGCGGGGACAATGATAGTGTAATAAGTGTGCCAAATGTAGCTAAAATGTTTGCATGTCTCTCCAATTGTGTGTGACTCTGAGCCATAGGGAATTATATTGGATGCATCAATCAGCTACACTGCTTGAAACAATCTTATGCAGGTATTGGAAGCATAACAGAAAGTGATAGCTGATGAGCGAATAGAGCGACTTTTACCTGCAGTCATTCTTACATAGTGACTGGTTTTGTACAGTTTCTTTAATTTTTTTTATTTTATTTTTATTTTTTTTTTATTTTCTGCTATACTGAGGTAATTGCCTGTAGTGTGATATTTCGCTTTTTAATAGAGATGGTTTTAATAAATTATGTATGACTGTGTCAGACATAAGCTGTGTTTTTCATCAGCTAACAGGGCATGTCTGTTCTACCAGACTCTGCCCCTATTGCCTTATTTGGACGCTCATTATTCAACTAGGTCAACCACTAATGCGATCTGCCTACCGAGATAAAACTGTGGTTGTAGTCATTCTACGGTAGTCTCTCGTGACTCTGTGGTGGGCATGTCTGTTGTTTTTTTAGTTTTTATCATTGAACTAGGCCTAAATATTATATAATAATTACATATAGAGCTGCGGATTTTAACGATTAATTTAATCGTTAACTAACAAAGAAAATTAACGATTAATTTTATTTTTAACGATTAACGGTTCTGCCGGATACATCGTCAACAAGAGACGTTCGTCACTGGATCCATCAACCGTGAACATGCTTGTTTGTCTCCGGGACTGGTGTCATTAACATTAAAAACCTAAGAGGTTCTTAATTCGTTAACACTTTCAGTGCATATAATTCTACAGTGACTTTTTTTATTGATATTATGGTTTAAACAACGCATTTTCAATGACTTAATTTTAACTAAAATTAACGATTAATTAATCGTTAATTTCAAAAAGTTAACTATTAAAAAATTTAATCGTTACCAGCCCTAATTACATATAATATTTAGTTCAGTGGTTTTTGTTGTCTGTAACATTGAACTGGATTAAAATATTCAATTATCTCTGTGCATTAGACCAAGCTCGTTTTTCGTGAATATGTGAATGAACATGACGTCAGCAGCGAACAGCCCGCCTTGTTAGCTGATGAAAAATGCAGCTATAGTGTTTACGCGTTTGCGGTAAACATGTCTAACTAATAGTAAGTTGTTTCAGGGTGTGTTGTCACTTGGTCATTGTAATTTAGCCACTGTTTGATCATTTAAATGCAAGAATTTTGAAAATCGGTTAATATTTGGTGAAGATATAAACAATCGCAAAGTGGGACGTTTTTTTGGACATAGTGTACTAAATGTAACTGTGTTATATGCAGCAAGGATGGTGCAAGTCATGCTGAGGTTTATGTGCATAGGTTGGACAGATACTGCACGTGCTGACAGTGTCATCGGTTGACGAGGTTGATTCAAAGACACGTGACCTCTACGGCAAGTTCACTCGTGGCTGCATGTCATTTCTGCTGGACTCACTGCTGGATTCTTCCTATTCGCTGATACCACCTCAGACAACATCACACGCATCGACGTTCTGTCGCTCCTCACTGCTGCTCAGCTGTTCAGAGCTCATTGATATTGTAAGCATCTATTCTATTTATTGGCCTGCTGGCTTACTACTTGCATGTATAAAAATATTTCTGTAGGGAGTATGTTGCACTGTGAGCTCATGCTCTTTGTGCTGTTTGAGAGTTGATAGAATTCAGTTAACCTAGCAGACAGTGCAAGTCATTGTTAGCTGCAGCTTAGTTAATTAGGTCAATACTGTAATGTGAACTACCTGGACAGTTTTAGATTTGTTAATGCAAGTTACAGTTTGCATTGTAACTGTGTAATCATCGTGTAGCTAGGCCTATATGCAGTATATCTTTGTTTGGGCTGCAGAAAATTTTGACTTTATTTTTGTAACATTATTAGACAAGTTCAGTCATCATGGCTAGGCTGTTTTGCACATGTCTGTAATTTCATTTCATTTGGATCTTAGTGTCCATGCGTGGTGCAGTGTGCTGGCATGTTTTTATCCGGCTATTTTTAAACATTTCGGCTGAGAGCTGCAGACTGCACCTGCTGAGCTAGTTGACTTACGTTGGCTGCCAGTGCGGAAAATATTTATACTGCGTTGTTTGACAGGTCATATATAGCAGGGTCATAAAGGTTGTTGGTTTGACTGGACAGGTAACATGCGTTGAGAACACAATATCCGCACTGGACGATGAGAGTTCTGATCGCAAACAGTTGGAGGAGCTTCTGTCGACGTCTGGTCTGCCACCTCTCACGACTGTGCAGGCTCTGTGTTCAAACGCTGCCAATACTACTGCCAGTAATGGATCGGTTCATGCCTCACCAAACACTACTCCACAACCCACCCCACCTGGGACACCAAGCTCTATACGCAAACTGGCAAAGCTTGCTCAGCAAGGTATGTGTATTTGTGTAGAATTACTGACCGATGCTGCCACCTGGTGACTCATAAAATCATATTTTGTTGTAAGTCAGATACGATTGCATGTTTTGCTTGGGGTTTTGCCCAAATATCTGTTTTCCCTGGAGGTCAGAGACTCCATCTAATTACCCCCAAAAGTGTATCTGCCAGATGGATGATTAAAGCAGGGGGCATGAATGTGAAACAGATGGAGAACAGATTAAATTACGTAGAAATGTGTAGGAATAGGACCGATGCTTTTGCTGCAAGAGCGATTTTGCATATTAATACTGCAGGCTACACCAGTCGGGACACCAGGTTCTGTTCACCTATTACCTATCTATAAGTTGCTGTCATAGAAGAATACCTCTGACTAAGTTTCTGACACATCTGAAGGTATTTTGTGTGTGTTGATTAAAGGCAAGGAGCGTAAGAAGCTGTTCCTATCACCTGAAGGCCAGAATCAGCATCTGCAGCATGTTGACAGTGCAGATGACACTGATAGCATCAACAGTAGCGGTGCTGGCAACAGTGTACTCAGTGAGGTGTTGGCAATATCACTTGGCCTCTCCAACGACTGCCCTGGCATGCTGCCTGAACAGAAGGTAGGCTATCTGTCTACAACCTTGCTGAGTCTTTCACCGATTTGTTTAACTGTTAAAGCTCAGTAAGTCAATAAATAAGTAAGTAAGATGACTTAGGAGGCACAGTTTAACATTTAGCCATAATGCACCACACTATCAACACCCCCAACGAAAATGTCTTCAGCAACGATTTGAATTGTTTCAAGTTAATGTCAGTGTGTCATTTAAATTGTAATTGATCGTTGTAACTTTCTGATGTCTTATGTGGGAGCTCGGTTTGGTAATCATCAGGCTCCTGGAAATGTCATGTGATTGAGAGACCTGGCATGAACTAGAAGCTATAGAGGTGGGAGTTGTGAGAGGTGTTAACGCATAATTTGCTGTTGTCCGGACCATGCTATTGACTGCTGATTTTCTGAGAGTAGTTGTGATTGTGAAGGTGCTGGAGTGCTAGGGTCATGATTAGGGTCCACAGTTTTCTCGTGGGTCTCGTAATTTTGAGCCGAGCCGCAGAATTTGCCCTTTTCCACAGAATTTTGATATTTCCACGGATTTTCACAGAATTTTGTAGAAATTGAGAAATGACCGATGATCAGTACAGTCATCGGCTTCACAACGTAACTAGACTAACTAACTCGTATATCATGGAAAAGATCAAACTAACCTGCCTAAAACTGTGAGCCCTACTAATAGCCATCGCAGTATGGCACACAATCATAAATAAACACAATTTGAGTTGACAGATTGCACTTTTGAAAAGAAAAAAACAATTGATAATTTTTTTAATGTTGCTAGCATAAATGAGCACAATGCCAGCCTTCAATAACTGAAGTTTATGCATAAAATAGAGCTCAGTCTATTCACAAACGGACGGCCATGGTAAGCCGCGGAATTTAAACAATTTTGCCGCGGTGAGCTGTGAAATTTTGCGAACTGGCCAACAGAATTTGGCAAAATTTGCTGTGGAAAACTGTGGGCCCCAGTCATTATTGATGTACCTCTGATTTATTTGTGACGAGTGATGCCACTATATCTTTTCACTTTTTGGTGATCTGTTGATTGGTAGACTGTGGAACTGTTCTCCCTCTGAAGTTACTTGAGCAGTAGTTGTTGTCGTAATAACTGCAAAGTGGGAAGGCCTTCGTTGTTATTTGTGTATTCACTGTGCAACTTTGATACATGATGTTGATCTGTCTGTGTATTTGCGGTGTTACAAACTCATGTCATTTGCTTCGTCTGTCTGTGTATTGTTAATGTCTGGCGACTGTTTGTGCTTGTGCCTTAATTGTTCTCCTGCTGTGATGATATGTATGTTGCAGTGTACTGTGTTCATTATCTCCGCCAAGTGTGAACGTAGGGAACATTGGAGGAGATTAACAGATTGGTCGTTCTGTGTATCCATCGTTCCGTGTGTGTACACGATGACTTAGGAATGATGGCGCCCTCCTGTGAATGCTTCTACATTCTACAGTAGTAATGTTTAAATCACTTCACTTGGCGGAGATTATGCATTCTCACGAGCGCCTTCTAGTTAAACTAATAAATTAATTAACATGCTTCTATATGAATGTGCTTCGGTTGATTTATTGTGGAACTGTTGTCGATGTGCAGGTGCTTGAGCAGGAAGGTGTGGGTCGTCAGAAGAAGGTGAAGTATAACAGTTTGTTGCCAGGTGATGATGACCCTGTCAGTGAGAGTGGCATTCTAGTCCATGAGAAACGAACCCGATTCTCTCTTTCACATGACCAGGACTCCATTGGTTTGTGCTGCTTGGCTGCTGTCACTGTTATAATAAGTGTAATAAGCTGTGTGTTTTGTCAGCATTGTTTAACTGTTTAGCATTAAGACATTGTACATAGAGCTGTTAAATTAACAGTAGTTAGTAGTAGTTTTCGCAGGCTCGCGGAATGTTAAAGTGTTAAAGAATTAATGCACATTAAAAAAGTTAACACACATATGTAAATTAACTAGATTCTGTGAAGCAGGAGTTCCAATATTTCATTAAACGGTGGTTATTTGACGATCAAATAACATTCAAGTAATTAAAAATTGTTTTGCTGCTATTCGATCACTACTGTCACGGTTCTGGGAAACAGCCACAAGTTCGTTGGTCGCCATTCCAGTCACACTCGATGAGGTTCACCTACAATATCAGCAATATAATGATGCATTATTGATGCATTAACACGTACATTAAAAATTAATTTTTTGAGAGCTCTAATTATACATTATACATGTTGAGAGTTAGTGGTAATCTAGACTTCTTGTGAGTGCTAATGTTTGTGTGCTTTTGTTCATAGGCAGTTTATTTTGATTAACCTTTGTGAGAACCTATTCTTGCTACTAACTTATTGCAGTATTGTCGTGGGAATTTAGCAAAACTCTGTGATCAGTCATTGAAGCAATAAAACGTACTTTCTCTTTTACTTACTGTCACATGTGCAGTAGGTTTTTTTGGTTTTGTTCTTGGAATAGTCAGCATTCTGAGATTAATGACTGTCTGGAGGATAACAGGGAAGATTATTAGAACTGCAGTTACCATTACATATATGCACAGTTAAAATCGGCAGTTTTTACAGTTTTCGGTTTAGGTCGTTTTTCGTGTTTTGTGTTTCAGTGTCAGATTGCTCACCTTTTTATTATCAATAAGACAGTGGGCACCAAGTGATTTAATAATTTTGTAGTACTAAATATTTTACGCTGAAAATAATAGACAACAGAATAGCTGACTGATGAGCTCAAAACACTTTTAATACATGAATGAGTGCTGTGCAGCTTGAACAGTTAATCGTTAATGCCGCTATCAGCTGTAGTGTCACATCTAAGCCATTGTGTACACTTCGGGCACAAATTCTGATAATGTGTTAGCAAGTTGTTACACAGTTGTTATAATTCTGCTTAATAAATTACATTTTAGTTTATTGTATGCTAAATTAAGTTGTTAGAACTGTTACAGGCACAACAACTCAGCATTATGCAACAATTTGGAGCATCAGTATTTTACACGGTAGTGCATTGACATAAATTAAGTGAGTGTACTTCACATAATTCTATTTTCTTGGCCACCTGTGTGCCAAAAATTATCAAATTTGGTGGAGATTTGACTAAGTTCTGACAAAAACAAGTTGGGATTTTTTTTGGCCCGCCCTCTAGTTTCAGCAGCAAGTTTTTGTAATTTGTGTAATCTCACCATTAAGCTATTGTGTGCAATGTCTATTGATCTGTTCTGTGTTCAGCTACCAGTGATAACCTGGAAGCAATCTCTGAGGCTGCTTCAAGTCATTCCGTGGGATCGGATCTGGACAATGAAAATGACAACCTGTCAGATATGGTATCGGCAAACGTTAGTGGACGTGGCACACCAAACGTCAGTGGACGAGATACGCCGACATCCCAGGCTGACTCACAGGTCTGTGGACTATATACTGCGTAGTTCATATATATGTGTTAAGTGTCAACAGTTGACATTAATCTGATTATTGTTTGCAGCGTGATTATACAGCTGTGAATGTGCTGTGAGGTTAAGTTGTGTTAACAGGCAGACGTTGGCAGAGAAGCCAGTGAAGTCGAGGAAGTAGAAGAAGAAGTAGAAGAAAGACATCATCATGACGTCGTCGTTGCTGTTGCTCCCAATCTGCCGGTGACTGTGCAGAAAACTAACCGCGTCGACGTCACGGAGCGCTTCGGCAAGTTTGACATCAGGCAGGAGCTCGAACGTACGTCAGCATCTGCTTAGTAATTCAGTTGTTAGCATTGTATATTACGTTTATTGGCAAAACTCATACCTTTAGTACTACAGAAGCATAAGTAATTCAGTAATTCAGCATACTCGTAGTTTGAGTTTTTAGTGTTTTTTAGTGTATTTTATTGTGTGCTGCTGCCTTTTGGCGTAATAAACGATGATGATAAGATATATCGTGTAGTGTATAAACTGTAAATGAAAGAACTTTTGATAAATGTTTTTGTTCATATTTAGTTGCACAACTTACAGTCACAGAGAAATAAAATGTGTTCTCTGGAAATGTAGCTTAGGCCTAAAAGAGTATGAATGTGTTTGTGTATTCTAAAAAGCACAGACTGTGAAACAAAGCACGTAATCTGCAGAATCAAAGATTTATTAACGAAATCTTTGGCAGAAACTTTAACGTTGAAGACTGTGTTGTTATTTCTGGCTGCATACATGAATGACAGCACATGTATATTTTTTGTTTGAATTTGTGATCTAATTGGTGACATGGATTGCCACCAACATGTAAGGTATTGTTTCCCAAGCCATGCCTCACTTTTGCAGAAGATTTCATAATAATCTGTTCATTCATGATTCGGAGTAATTATGCAGTTAGATGGACATAGACAGGTGAAAATATGTTGTCCTTTTTTCAGTGATGGTAACTTTGGTTGTTGTGCTGTGAACATTTTATATTTTTCTACTGTTTATGGAAATAGTGATGAATCGGTGTTAGTTGTAGAAGTATAATACCAGTATATGAAGTTGATATGCTGAGCCATGCAATGTTGTGCTCTAGTGGATGACGTAAAGTACATACAAATATGTGTGACCACCCTGGTGATGTACTGATCACTGCTTGTTTTGAGGCAACGACATAAAGTACAAGCGCATGTGTTTCACTTGTAGCCTATGACCTGTACTTGTCCTGTAGGAGACGACATAAAGTCGACGGTGAGTGATTCGTGGAGCACCGATGTTCTTGCCAGTGACTCGGAGCCTCCGGAGCAGAATCAGTTGGATCGGTTGGAGGAAGTGGTTGAAGAAGCTCCTAATCTGCTCGGCGTTCACGCAGTCGTTGAAGAACGTGGACATCTTCTAGGGGCACATGAAGTAAGTTATATTGTGTGCACGCCGTTTGTTATTAAGTAGTGGAAGGTGAAAATCTCACCATCTTTGAATACGTTTTTTGCTGTTAGTTGGTCATCTGGTTTGTAAATGTAGGCCTGCTGTCAGAGCATTTCTCAGACTGCTTGTTTCTGGAGACCAACGTGGATTTATTACAGAAAATGTAGGTTGTTTTAATAGAAGCAGAATGTAAGGGTGCAGTTATGTTACAGTTTACAACATTTAGCAGAGTTTTATGTGCAAAAGTTAGAATCTTTACCTCTAAATAGTTGCAGGTAGCTAGGCAAGTGTTGTAGGCTGTAAGATCTGTTGTGTAGGCATGACTTAGTTAGGGTGCCATGCCATGCGATGTCAAAGCAGCACTTTGTTTTCTGAAGCCCTGATGAGCTGTGTTGGACTCACATTATACTTTCAAAATGCACTCAAACTATCCATGTTGTTGTTGTTGTTATAGTAGCCTGCCCTCCAGCCCTGCCGGCCTTGGCTGGTCCACAGCCGAAAACCCAGTGGCGGGATAGAGGGGTAGAGTATCAATGGACTTTGCAATCATGTCGTTTGGATGCAGCTGTCAGATCCATCTCTTGAAGGCTCCATCTTGAGATCCATCGTGTATTTCAGTCTGTGATGTTCTCTTGTTTTTTACTCTCTACCCTCCCAGTTACCACCAGATTTTCAGTTACATGTTTTCTCATGATGTAACCCAGGCAAGCAAGTTGTAGTTGATGGATTGTCTTCATCTGTGTACACTTTAACTTTACTGCGTGAAAGATGTTTGTTAAACATACATCACAGGTGTTGGAGATAGGAGAGACAGCCTGAAGCAAGCAAGACAGGTTTAAAGATGTGTCAGTATGTGAAAGCCTTCTGTTGAACATATGCGAGGTCAGATAAGTGTATAAATAGGTGTAAGGATGTGTCAGTAATGTGAAAGCCGGGTGTTGACTGAAGGTGCTGGAGATATCAGAGACAGCGAGTGATGCTTGGAGCACCGATGTACTGGCGAGTGACACGAGTGAACGACAGTCAGACAGACTGCTTGAACTAGACCAGGTGAGCCACTCACTCACTCACATACAGGTGAGACATGCATATAAAGGTTAAAAGTGGTGATATAGCTCTTAATGGGAAGCCCATCTCAGATCTATGGAGCGTCACCTGCCGTATGGGATCACACAGTGTTATTTGCCATTCGACTCAGGTGAATGCACCTTGTCTTAACCCCAGCCAGATAGGGCGGTACTCGATTTACCTACCCCGGAGGGATGGAAGGCTGAGTTGACCTAGGCAGCTGGTTACATACCAAGATGGTTTACCTGCCCGCAGGCAGTCACCTATCGCAGTACTAACCCGGCCCGGCGTACAGTAACTTCGTTATCAGATGAAACACGTTACCACTATGCCACGCACAGGTGAAACACACAGGTGTATAGCAGTACACCAGTTGAGACACAAAGTATAGTAGTGGAAGTATTAGTGAGTAACGGAATGATTGAGTCAGCCTGAACACAGATCGCCGCGGGTCAACCACAAATCAACTGGAAATCAGTTTAGATCCAAAAAAATTGTTTTTTAGTGACTGCAGACCAGTTTGTGACACCACAGGGCGCAGCAGCACAGATCACTCAATTGAGCTATTTCTATGGCCAGAGCTGATCTGCAGTGACCCATGGTGACAGAGTTTAGCGCACAGTCAGGAAGGTCTGATGGCTTTGATCCAATTAATCAAACTTTCCTCCTTCGGCCAGAACCAGGACAAATTGCATAAAAATAGTCAAAAATGGCTAGAACCCCCATTTGGAAAAATCTGGCCACAGGCCTGAGACCTGGTGATCTGCAGTCACTAACATAAGCAATCTCAGGGGGGTGTGATTGATCTTCAGTGATCTGTGCTGTCTAGTCAGATTGCAGTGAATGACTGTTAGACAGACTGTGTGAACTTGACCAGGCGAGAACGTAATGTGGTTGCAGCATCAATGTAGCTTTGCATTGTGTTGTACTGTATTTTATAGTATGACTAGTATTGTGTCTAATGTCTATGGCTACTATGGTACAGGCCAAGCACTTCGCCATCTCCAGTGTACATTGTGTTGTAGTTTTTGTGATTGTTATTTATTGAAACGTCACTTTTTCACTGTTGTACAGGACGACCTTGCCAGTGTGAGTGGTCGGAGTGTTGGTGTTGGCTCAGAGGCGGGAGAGTTGGCTGACATTGCTGCTGACGATGCTCCACAAGCATCTGCTGCCACTGCGTTTGGTATGTACTTTTTACAGGCTCGCAGAATGTTTTGGCCACTGGTCGATTCAGCCGCTGGTCAGTTCGGCTATATGTCAAAGAAATATTCAGGCCTATATTATATGTGATGTTATTTACAACGAACAGCCTAATTAAATGTGTAGGTCTATGAGGCTTGTTGTCACTGGCAAATGCTATTTTCGTGAGGCATTTAAACCCAGTTTTACTTGGTCAAACATTGGCTGGATGTACCATGAGTCTGTGACATAGCAATCTGGTACGACACCTACTTTACATTTCACACTTGACTTGAGTGCAGTTGCATCACGGTTTGATATCTGAAGGATACTTGGACTCGCGTAATGAAGTCAAGACAACAGATAACATTTTTGGCAGTCAGATGGACCAGTAGCTGAAGTGTCCTATGACCAAACGATCTGTAAACTTTCTCTGCATAACCGCAATCTTAGCCTTGCTATATGCTGTTTGCACTGTTGTGCTTTTCTGTTCACTGATGCACTACAATGCTGTACAGTGTACATGTTATACAGGGTGGGCCAAAAAATGTCCACTTTCTTTTTGTCCATATTTTTGTCAATCATTGATCGATTTTCAAAATTCTTTCACTGGCCCACTCTGCAGACAATTTGCGGTAATGTGATTATCATAGATTCCACCCCACCGTAAATGCATCTTTACAGTACTTTGTGAAATATCAATGAAATATGCATACATTACGATAATAACAAACATTTTGGTAAAATTTAAAAAAAAAACACTTCAGATCAACATTGCAGTGAATGGTCTGTATGACACTATGTCACACTGTGTGACACTTGTGTGGGTATCACACAGTCTAGTGTCATACGAATCAATAATCGCAATGTTGGTCTGAAGCGTTTTTTTCATTTACCTAAATTTTTGTTATTATCGTTTGCTTACATTTATATTTCACAAAGTAGTGTAGAAATGCATTTACCGTGTGGTGGGATATATAATAAAATGTAAAAAACTTACCAGTTTAAAACTCAGCGTAAGGACGACGTGACGATATATCAGTCCACTAAAACAGCAAAAATCTTTTGATTAACTACATGGTGCTATACATGCGGCGTCCTTACAAGCTGACTCTCAGTTAACCGCGCACTCATCGGCCTACATGTATGCATACAAACTGTCCAACTGCACAGTACAACAGCATTTATGCCTTATTGTTTGAGTTATGAACGCTTGTAGAGTGCACAGATGGATGGCCAGATAATAAAGTGATGAGACAATGTTGATGTCTAATAAGAACGTGAACTTATCCGTGTGCTTGCCATTTGTGCTTGCCATTTATAGGCCCTACAAATAACATC
>Ga0209367_1005241_pt1 | contig 17979 bp, 10 predicted proteins | sample WorMetLIZISLAND2_FD_187412 | JGI IMG/M metagenome (GOLD analysis project Ga0209367, IMG submission 187412) | Marine gutless worms symbiont microbial communities from Max Planck institute for Marine Microbiology, Germany - Olavius geniculatus... ... | reverse complement strand
AACATAGAAAAAGAATGAAAGAAAAAAACTACAAACATTACTAAAAGAAACAAAAAAATACAGAAAATACATGATAAACAGACTACAAATAAACAAACTAATAACAGTTGCTAAATAAAATTCTATTGATAAATGTCCATTTGTGCAGTTCAGATGTTACATGATCTATTAATAAACCATGACCTATATTTTTTAATCCATATTTGTCAGACTTAGCAACCGGTAGTAGATGATGTAGACAATGATTATCATAAATTGCTTTATGAAAAAGCTGGTCATCATAGCTTGCCAATAGCTCTTCTACAGTAATGATGAACTTAACAAATCCATACTTAAAAGCACGCTTAAACAAACTATTTATCTAAGCAATTTGTGCTTTAACAAGGAAACTATACCAAGATGAGATAGCGTAAGTAATTTAACTAACTATTATAGCATAAAGGACATTATGTTACATCTCTAAGCTGAAATTTTGACGTTTAAGAACCTTCAAGATACATTGTATGTAGCCTTTTACTAAAAACTGTCATTACATGATTAAAGTGTATATCACACCTAAAGTTAAAGTTTGCTCTGAGGGTGCTTCATGTGTGCTTCATGTATGCTTTATGAATGTTTCCTCGTGTAAACGGGGTATTAATCTGCATAGTCCAAATTTTGGACACCGTTATTTAACATTGCGTTGTGTCTGAGATTCATTGTGTTGGAGATTTAGGCCTATTGTGGCATACATCGGGCTTAGTAAAGATTTTGATAGACATGGCCAACGTGTATAAACATTTTCTCTAATGTTTTGTATTATTGTGCAGTTTGATTTTTTTCATAAATCTGTGGTCAAGAATATGACATCTCAGGCCTCTTGAATAAACAATTTTGCACTGCACTGTTAAATTAAATAATTGTGGTGTAACCGTGTAAAAACGAACAGCTAGGCCTAAATATTCAGATTTCGCAAGGTAGTGTAGCGATGTTCGAAGTCAGTTCTGTGACAGCATCTTGTGCAGTTCGAGGCATCGCAACGCGTTTATTCTGCGTGGGTGTTTATTTACTACAACTCGCAGCGTGCGGAGCATCGCAGAACGCTGTGATCAATCGCTCGTTTCGGTTGCTGAACATTGATTTAGACAAGCCAGATATTGGCGGAAGCGCATCTCTCGTAAACGTTGCACTGATAATGACATCGAAAATGATGATGGTGATGATGATGATGATGTCAGTGATAACAGGCTGAGATGCATCAAATAATGGCGTACAGCACTGCCTCCTACTGTATTTACTGACAGTATATAGGAGGCAGTGCGTACAGCAATACACATCTTCAGAGTTTTTAACTTTATCGATGCAGCCGTGTGTAGCAAATGCTGAAATGTATATAGGCCTACAGAGTATACGATATAGGTACCGGTATGTGCATACCTATACTAGATTCTAGGTCGAGATATTTTCAGACTACATACAGGGTGGTCCAGCGCGCTTTTGACAAGCAAATCGTCGCGTTCATTTAATTTATCGCATACGTGCTGGTCATTTTTGTTCCGTACCAGAACTTTTTGTCTGCACGCTCCATCCATAAGCCGTTTCTGGCGTCGTTAGCCTACTGTACCTGTGCCGAATGAATGGGATGGATGAATGGGTACCATGGCAATAGTACCGGGCGAAGAAACCTCTCTTGCATTTCGAAATGTCGCCGACTGTATGCTCTTTCTGTTGCACCAATCGCCGATAACGTCCGACTTCCGGTTCCGAAATGCAAGCGAGTTCCCGCGCTGAGCGCGCGCTATGCGACTGCTGCGTTGACGCTACGGCCAGCTGCTAGCGTGTGACAACTTTTTCACACGCTGCAGTGCACGCTGTCAACAAAGCGTCTTTTGTGGCGTCATAATTCGCGTTCGCAGAACATATTTTTATTGAAATCAATTCAAAGCGATGTTTTTTTTTATTTTAGTAGATCAGCGTATTATTAATTAGCATTACACTCTACACGTATTTATTTAATAAACTTTTTGTTTTTAACAGTGTTTCATCATAACCGGAAAATATACAAAAATTGACTTTCTCACTATGGCGATCATTGCAGATTAGTGACAATTCGCTTGTCAATGCTGTTTTATCTTCGGACTTGTTTTTTTTTTGAATCTCCAGTTTTTAAATGTTGGCGAAGTAGTTTGTTTTAGTCTTTTTCTAGTCTTTGTGTTTGTGTTTTGTGTGTTCATGAGCCCTAGAGCCTGCTATTGAAGACAAATAAATAAATAATATCGTTTCTTTCGCGACTTAGCCTTTAACGCTGTAAAATAAGTCATAGAAAGTTTGCGCTGTCCGACTGCTTCCAGTTGCAATTAGCATAGGTTAGGCTTAGTGTTCCGACTTTCGAGAACTTTTCTGCCTCGAGTTCCAGTATACGTCCAACAATTTACCTATTCCGAGATGCTGAGATTATTACAACATATCTCTCCTTCGGTACTTCCCTAACCATTTCTAACCTGCATCTCTCACTCAAACATTCTATGCTAAAACAAATAGAGTTGGCACTTTGCAAGATACCGGTAAGCTTAAAAATATGCTACACGGCTCACAGCAACTAAGTTTTTTATATTGATCAAATAACTCACAGCGTCGTCGCGCCGCATCGAAGTAAATAATAAATTACACCAAATTCGCAGCCACAGGAACCTATCATAGTCCATAAGTGGACACCGACTGAGTAATAAAAATATGTCAGAATGCCCGCTGTGAGCGATAATTAAAATCATAGGCCTAGGCCTATCTGTTCTCTGTGCTCTATGCAATATACACGATGCATTTAGGCATAGGCGGGAATTTTAGCAATAATTCTGAGTGTATAGGTGGCCTCCCCTTTCTTTCATTTTGGTTTTTCCATTTTAGTTTTTTTTCTATTAAAATTGTCTTTTCTTTTCTTTTTTATTTTTTTTCATGTTTTCTTTTTATCACATAAATTCATCCAAGGTCTCTGACAATAATTTTATTAAGGTCGAAACAGACGCCGTCGAGATGCAAAAATTGGCTCACTCCACTGTTGAAAAAAACGGCATCAATCCAAACGCCTTTTGGGGTCGCCTCGACTCGAGCTATTGGTCGTGGGGGCGATCCCTGTATAGCTGCCAGCCGAGTCGACGCTATAGGTGATAGGCGCGGTAGGTCGATGGTCACGTGAGCGTGGAATGCTCTGGAATGCTTGGCGAATGCATTGTGACGTGATGCGCAACTAGCTCTGTGATGACGGAAGACGCATCGACCGAACGCACGATCGTCCGTCCGTCCGTCCGTCCATTACTTACTTACTTACTTATTAAGTAAGTAACGACCGATGATAACAGAAACTATGCAGGAGGCGGCGGCGGCACTTACTGACATGTCACGCCGTCGATAAGTTCTGATTTGCTTCTGACTCGTTTTGCTTGCGTCCACGTGCGCTAAACGCTGCTCCCAGACGGTCGAGGTCGTGCCAGGCAGACACCGGCCGCGTCATGGCAACCATAACATTTTTAGGCGCGCAGCAGTGTGGCCATCATTATCGACTTTGGCCATTGCACTTTCTGCACTAAATGTGCACAATTTGAAGATGCTTATAGTCTAAAAAACATCTTTTATGCATAAGCCAAAAAGCAGGCAAGGATTTGTCTTTTTTGAGGCCTTTCCCCTGCCCTTTCCTTTCTTTTTCTCCTTTTTTTCCTAAAATCTAGCTAAAATATCTGGCTGTTGTCTGTGGTTGCACGTTCAAATTTTGAATTATTTTGTTCGCATAAAACCGTTTTCTTGTAATTGCAAGGAATTGGCTAAGGCAAACGCTTGAGATACTGGGAATGAGTGCCCTGAACGCTCAACCGGAGATTTGCCTCCAGAGCCTAAGGTCATCTTCTTTTATGCGCGCCCATAGCAGGTTTCAAGTCGTGTGCAACACTGCTAAAAATTTTAAACACTTGATTTGAAAACGTTATACACATGCTTTAGACATACATAGTTGCATGTAGAATGAAACACAAAACCTATAGTCCTAGTCCTACTGTATGGACATTGCTGCCTGTATGTAGCAGTGCGTCTGCTGGTTAGACAGGCCTACATAGAGCGATGTCTTCGATCATTCTTTGCTGCTTTGATGTGGTTTGTGGGCGACAGAAAGACATCCGGCCTATCAGAAGCTTTCCTCGTCAATCCAACAAGCTTCTCCCTGAAGCGTCTGATATAGGATAACTTGAGAAAAGTGGACTGGATAAAAAACCGAAGGCATATACAGATAAGCGATCGATCTTGTCGATGGTCGAAAGCCTGATGATGAATGGTAGCAGATGTCAAACCGAGCCGTGCGGTTACATATAAAAGTAAAACGCAAAACAGTTGCAGAAATGACTTTTTGGAAACGTTTGTAATCACTAATCATGTCTTTCGGAAACTGGTTGCAAAATGTTTTAGAACGTAAAACATTATTTGCAAATTTTTGAAAACATAACCAAGAGCATAAAACTCAAGACCCAGGCCAAGCATATTACAGATCAGATTCGGTGAGACCACGTTCTTCCCTGCTTTTGGCGTCTGGCATCGTTCCCGTATGATTCCTGTGGCAGTAGGCTAATATAGCCATGGCATTTAAACATTAGGCCGTGCATCTTGATTAACAAACATCATGAATAGACACAAACACCTGACGTGGCGACTTTACATTAAACTGGCCACAGAATCAATCCATTGCTATTTTGTCATTCGGTCCGCCGAACAAGGAAAGCTGTTGCTCAAACTCCACTGAAATACGATCCTCACAACGACAGTACAACTGCAGTTAAATAAAGCCTTACGAATCATGTGCTTCCACAATCTGGCCAAAAAATTGGATAAAAATTTTTATTCCGATTTCATGACATTCTGTGTAATATTACACAACCGATCATAAAACAAAGTGACAGTGCTAGACTTGACTCGTCTGTGTTTTAGGCTAGCACAGTCACGGATGATCAAGATGTTGTGGATTTAGGCCTATGCGAACTTGTTATTCTACAACTTGTTAATAACAAACAATTTGCTACAATCATGCACCTTGTTGTACGGCATGTTGGATACAAATTGAAGAAAGTGGAGTTAGGGCTTCGTTGGAAATGGAATAATTCGTTCTGCGACTAGTCGAGATTCGACAGTCGTCTGTCGTATAGAGAGAGGAGGGCATACCGGTGCAAACAATAGGCCTATACCGGTCGGCGAATACATAATAACGGCACAGCATACGATCAATGCTTACTCCAGCAACCATTCCTGCATGCCGGACACGTATTATCATCACGATAATCTTTTCCCATAGCTCGCCCACACAAACCCTAATATTGGATGGTTGGTAGCCATGTTGAACGGATGGGGTTTGCATCTTTCACTGACGGTACGACGCGATGGGGCGGAGGTTATTTGCCTACATCCCGATGATGCCATGGTTGTGGTCTGTTCGATTGTATACAAAATTACTCAATAACAGCTATGAGAAAATTTTATTAATTTTTTATAACGTACTGATTAGATTGTGGTGGCAAACTCGTTGGATTTTAGAATTTTCGGATAATTTGTGATTTTTTACCATTAGGGCGTAGGCTAAACTAAAATCAATTCTGTTCGCCATCAAAAGTAAAGGTCTGCCAGCTATGGTAGCTGTTGTTTATCGCAGCAGAAACCGAACAGAACTTTAGAAAAGGCTTCTTGATTTCACGAAGGAAAAAATAGATCAAATCTTGGTGGCGTTTCTGATTACGATGCAAATCATTTTAATTTTTTTTTGTTTACTTAGATAAGCCTGTATTACCACTTTATGATGTGCCAATTGTATGTCTTTTACGCTTTTTATTAGATATTTAGAGTATGTTTTTTACGTTTTTATGCAGATATCTTGTTGTGTAAATGTATTTCTTGACTGGTGAATACCGGGTGATGAGCAATGAATGATGCTGATAGACGGCCAAGAGTATGAGTAGCCTATTATAATCTTCAACGCAAGCATGCACTTTGCCGAGTATAGACTATACTTGTCTGCCGCCACCTCCGGCGCACAGTCAGAAAGTAAGTAAGTAAAGTGTAAATTACTCACAAAAATCTAATGCGCTTAAAGCACTGCGCCCCAAATCGTCACACACACCAACCAGTAATCAGGTCTCCGCAGCATCATGTTATAGCGGTCTGTGACACGGACATGGATGATGACGACTTCAACGAGCAGATGGTTTTGAAAAAAAACATTGACGTCCAACTAGCGCCAGCGCTGCGCGGCTTCTGCAAATGTGTCAAATGTTTTGATCATCAGCTCTGCACGCAACAACGCGGCTATTGGTGCATGCTAAAACATAAACAATTTTAAAAACCACCTCAAAAATTTTAGAATGGCACTGCGTAAAGGTGAAATATGATTACACGTAAAAAACACAGACTTGTTTTAGCAACTGCCGACCCACCGTTTAGCTTATAGGCTTGCCGTTTGCCAAGCAGAAATGTATGACGTGAATAATCACGTGTAAAGCACTTTTAAAGTGTTATGTGAAACAGTCTTTTTTAAAGTTTTAAACGTGCACAGAACGTCTTTGCCGGAGAAGCAATCGCGGCATTGAACTTCTATGCAATTCCGCATTTTGCGGTGTGTAAATCTCGCACAGACAGACTACACGACATTTGCACAATTTTCGGAAAGTTTTCGACTTCATGATTACCTTTATTTTTGATTTTTCAAACTAAAAGTCTGCAAAAAACACATCTGTTACTTCTGTTCTGAGAAACGTTTCCACAAATTTTGCTTTTCTGTGTCGAGCTAAAAGCCAGTGCAGGACAGGCGGGTGGATGGACAAGCAAACTGGCAGACAGATAGACGAACGGGCACGAAGCATAATGTGGCGTGATAACCGCATAATAATTTCAGGATGTCTTTGGTTGCAAATATGAATAACTATTCTTGTTGTCTGTCCAATGCAATGCATAGCATTGGACAGAGTATAAAATCACCTAAGTCCGTGCGTCCAACTTTTCTTAAGCTCTCTTCTTCCACCTTCCCCTTTCATTTCCCTTCCCTTTCTCTTTTCTTTTTCCTTTCCCCTTCCCCATTTTCCTCTTTCCCCTTCCTTTTCCCTTCTATTTTCTTTTTTTTTCCTTTTCCTTTCCCTCCCTCTTTCCTTTCCTTTCTTCTTTTCCTTTTCCTTTCCCCTTCCCGTTTCTCATTTCATTCCCCTTCTACTTCCCCCTTCCACTTTTCCTTCCCTTTTTCTTCCCTTTTTCCTTCTCCGTTTTCTTCCCCTTTACTGTCCCCTTTTCCTTCCCTTTCCTTTTCTTCTTTCCCTTCCCTTTCCTTTTTTTCTTTTCCTTTCCCTTTCCTTTCATCTTCCCCTTTCCCTTCCACTTCCTCACTCCCCTTCCCCTTTCCTTTACCATTTTTTCTCTTTCCCCCTTTTTCTTTTCCCCCCTTCTTTTCCCCTTTTCCCTTTTCTTTTTTCATGATGTCGTTTGCCAAAAATTATTAAAATCGGCCAATGTTTCGCAGAGTTATTCAAAAAATAAAAGTGGCACGTTTTTCACAATTGAGACACTGTGCATAAGTTACGACTATTCAGTTTACAGTTTGAAATGGTATTTATGGTATTTTTATTTTGTCGTTTTCTTTTAAATTTTTTTTTACCGTTGCTGATGAATGAAGATTGAAAATTTTCGTATACCGTACGCGTAGTCGTGAACGTTTAAACGGAACGTGCGAATGGGCGAGGTCGACGTCTGCATGGGCTCGTGCGGTGACACTGCTGCTGGGTGGTCTCGTAGGTTTGCCTAGTTCTTGATGGACGTGTAAACGAGCTGCTCTCGCTGCTTCATATCATATCATGCTATGTCATTAGCCTCGTTATGAATGTCAACCGTTCGACCACATCGCGGCCCGCAAGATGTGCGGATTGTTGATCGTGAATCCGCTTCCGGAGCATGCAGATCCGCAGCTTCAGCGTCTATACGATCTGCCAGTACCGCGCGCTCACAGACACAAGGTGGTGGTTTGTTTTTTGTGGTTAACGCGTTTGTCTCGACGAATGAAGTTGCTTTTTGCCTATTTGGACAGTCTGGACTCTGCAGACGAGTAAATAGTCTTAGCATGTAATCAGCCACATAAACGGATCCACGAGTTGGAAGTAGGGGGCAGATCGAGCGCCGAAGGCGCGAGCCGAGTCAAGCTAGGGTACTGAGGAAGGATCTGGAGAAGGTAAAAGGGCCAACGATCGATGCCAAAGCCGAGAACAGAGGTGGACTTGTTGGGGAGGTGGCCGGTCCGAGGCGGAGCCCCGGAAGCGAACCCCTTTTGGCCATGAAAACTACCTGAAAAAGCATGCAGCAAGTATAAATTTCATTAGTTTTACTGCACAATTTTAACATTCGGTTCATAAGCAAGACAAAGCAAATGGCGATTTTTTTGCATCTTGGGAGGCGCCCATCCCTCTAAATCAGACTATAATCAGCCATCCATTAGAAGCCAAACCACGCACTCCGCAGTTAAAGACCAACTGTACGAACGCCGCTCAGAAGTAAAGTCTATACGTAACTCGCTGATTGAGTAGTCTCAGTAAGTTGACTGAGTAGGGATTTGACTGGCGTTTATACAATTGGCCCTTAATGGTATTTGTAACATCGCCAATGAAGATACTGTCCGTCGAACCGTCTTAGTACTGAAACGGAAGACTATTTGTGCCTGTGGGTATACTACGTTGGTATTCAATGCAACCACCCATGTCAGCTCAGCATGACCATTCCTTTGTGGGTAGACGACGATTACGGCTGCCGTAATGAAAGAAACAAACAGTATTTCAGTCCAGCACGGTAGTGCTGACACTGATGAAAGGGTGATGAACGTTAAGTAGGCCTATAGGAAATGGCGTTTGGGGATCCTGTAACTCCGAAACCCCTTAACCGATTTTCATAAAACTTGGCATCAGCGATTACATCGCCCACCCGACCCCACATGCAAAATTTGGTTAGGCCCCTACAATCGGTCAAAGGCGGCGTGGCTGCGCATGCGCGAAATTCGCCGTTAGGCGTTTATTTTGTTTCTTTTTTTTCCTTGCGCACGGCTACAGACCAGCCCATTGGACCGACCGACGCCGCTAATGGCTCAAACGAAGCGTCCTGACGCCGGACACATTCCTTATACGTTTTCGATTGAATTTTTAAAAATTTATTCTATTTTTTGTCCCAATTTTTAAAAAAAATTGCATTACGGCCTATGGGAACTTCAAAGCGGCATAACTCGGTCCCCATAAAAGATAATTGCACACTGTGTTTAATTAACCCTCTATTTTCGGGGTCGGGCAATCTAACGGTGTCATTTAAATGTACATTCTAACGACCCCTGTTGCCATAACAATTATTCAAAAGTTGCAAAATTTTGCATTACAGCCAATGGAGAGTTCAAAGCGATATAACTCGGTCCCCGTAAGAGATAATTGCGCGCTGTTTGCACCTATCCCCTTATTTTCGGGCCTGGGCTTTCCGACGGTGTCATTTAAATTTTTCCCTGCCGACCCCCGTTGCCATGGCAACAAATTTTGGGACAAAATTGACTATAACTCGGCCCCCGTGAAAGATATGCGCGCTGTTTGCACCTACCCCCTATTTTCGGGTCCGGGCTATCCGATGGTGTCATTTAAATTCGTCCCATGACGACCCCTGTTGCCATGGTAACTAACCTTTCTTATTCAAAGACAAAATTGGCTGCAGCAGACATTGTTACATCACACATAATTTTTTTCCTTGCACCAACTTTTTTTACCCGCCCGGAGGTATTCTGAAATCAGTAACTAAATTTATGTCATAAAATCAAATACCAAAAGAATTGGACATAATTTGACTAAAAACAGCAATAATCAGAGCCAAAAATTTCAACAGTTTACAAGGTATGTAAGGGCAATATGAGTCAAAACTCGAAAACAGCAAAAATAGTTTTGGGGCGATATTATCGCGTGTTGAATTCCAGACTGGCCCTTAAGTGGTCCTATCCCATGTTACTGGGACCGTTAGCATAACTTTTTACTGACCCATCATTGAAGCAGCAACGTTGTGGTTTAAAAATAGCAGGAACAGAAAGTTGCAAATTTTTGACAGACAACGCTGTTGGTAGTCAAAATTTCAATTTTTTTCCTTAATTGCTCCAAATGTGGGACTTTTAACCCAAACTTTTGTATTTTTGAACGAAAAGTTTTTAACAAGAAAACAATTTTCTGACAAACTAAAATTTAGGGGAAGAGAGCAATACGGCCCCACTACCCCTTGCCACGACTCCACTGAGTTAATTAAATACCCTCTTTGTTTACAGAACTAGCCATCTGACTGGGGTTGCATGCTAGCTTAAAGCTGTCGCTGGCTCAAAGTACCGCAAATAAAAAGAGGATAAGCTGCCACGCAATGAACCTCGGTAGCCTAGGTCAATGCGGAAATGTTGTTCACAGTAATTGTGTGGAGCGCGATTCCACGACTCCGTGGACGTGCGTGTCGTGCGGCGACCCTGCATGTCCGTCTTCGCTCGTCTGGGTCAGCGACGTGGCATCCGAGCCTCACGCTTATCAATCCATCTTCTTCATTGAACGACCCACAGCACGGCTAGCCTATAACCGCTCTCGCTCTGTGAAGCCATGTCACGCCAGCCAGCTGACATCAGCGCCGATCGAGCAACAACGATTTTTTTCTTCGATTTCTATCAACGTTTTGCGACCACGTTAGCTGAGAATAAGTAAAGCCTAGTAGGCCAACAGTCGGTCGACCGGCAGTTTGCGACTTTAACACGACGGGTCACGGGTTCAATTTCCTGTGCCTATTATGTTCAGGCTTGTTGCGTGTTAAGTTTTTCCTGATAGGTATAAAGACCTACCGGTATAAAATTTTCCAACATTTCTAGGTATTCCAGCCAAGTGGCCACCCTTCTTTGTCCGTGAACGGCAGCAGTGTTGTTGCCAGGCTTTGCCAGGCAGAAGTCTTGTGTCGAGCACTCGTCGAACTTGCTGTTCGTCAGCTTGTCAAGCCAGCTTCACGAATGCGTGCAATATCAAATGTGTTTGAGAATTCAATACTTCATCAAGCTGGCTTACTGAACAGAGGTAGCATATGTGCTAAGCCTGTGCTCGAGTTAACTTACACAAGAAGTCCTCAGAAGTGTTATGGGCCCAGCCAGTACAGTAGTGCCCAAACTTGCATGCTATGCCCATGGCAATTTGTGCCACGACTTGCTCTGCCTACCCTTCAATCGTTAGGTATATAGGCCTATGTCTTGTCCCTTGCCGAACGTTTTAAGGCAGCCAGCATTTAAGTTAAACCGGCGTTACCCTAAGCTGCGTCATCCACGTAGACTGACAGACAGACTGATGCGATGCGGCGTAGTGTGCAGAGTGAGTGAACGCTGAATGATGATCGATATGCGCTATTTGTCCTCCTCAGCGACAACACCGAAACACGTCAAGATGATGACAAGCAAAAAAGGGTTTTTTTGTCTAAACGGCAGCTCCAACAAATAACGTCAAACAGATCGTGTCCTGGTCCAGAAAACAATTAACGCACGAGTGAGTACAGTTTGAGTCCTGCTCGACACATTATATCGGCCAATACATTTATAACTCATTTCCAAAACACAGGCCTGTCAAGAGGGTGGGGTAGGGGGTAAGCTACCCCGGGCCCAGCGACGTTTGGGGGCCCCGCCATCGGCAAGAAATATAAAGTACGCCAGAATGTACCACTTTAAAAAGAATTCAAAAATTTTCTTCCCAGAAGGGCCCCGTGAAATGTTTGGGGCCCCGCGAAAGTTTCTCCGGACCCCGCTGTGGCTCTCGACGGGCCTGCCAAAACGTGTCTTTCTAGGCAACCACTTTGCTAAAATGGCAACCTCCAGTACTAACAAAAAACAACGTAGAAGAATTGCCAAAAAGCAGCAAATAAATTTCTGCTTTTCTCAATAAACTCTCAGTTTCACTCAAGCCACTAGACGGATACAGATCACACTAACCCTAAACCTCCAGCGTGGTACCTCTGCAAGCTACACCGTCCGGCAGGCAGCGTTTAAATGCGGAATGAAAGTGCTGCAAAGTACATAAGCTTACGTATATTTTACTTGTAACCATGGTTTATCTGTAACAGATTAAATATAAAAAAACTTACCAGTTTACACTACTGTGTAAAAGCGACCAAGTCACACATCCAAAACAGCAGAAATCATTTTGCTAGGACAAAGAGTGATAGAACGACGAACGGGCTGCCCTTACAAACCCATGTAACGTGACGGAAAAAGAAAAAAAGAGAGAAAAAGAAATGAAAAGGAAGAAAAAAGGGAAGAAATAGGCGGAGAGATAGGGGAAGAAATAAAAGAACGATAGGCCTAAAAAATTTTAAAAGTGCGAAAAGAAAAGAGAGAGAAAGGAATGAAGATTTAATTCATTTTTACGCGCGAGAGCTAGCATAGCTATAGCGCGTATTAGCTACGGTAATTCTGTCTGTCCGTCCGTCATGACCCAGTACCAATCCAAGACCCGGTGAGATAGAGATTTCGGGTTTTCACCATAATGACAGCCTATTGTGTCTAGTATTTCGTGACAAAATTTCATCCCGCTGGGTAAAGGAGATTCTTTCGAACGAGGAGGCGAAAGAGAGGCACCCCCCGTAAAAAATCGTTATTTTACCGTTATAAACTCGTCTAACGTGAAAATGGTTGCAGATAGGCACAAACATGCTGCTTACCATAACAAGCACTGGCGTCAAGCTTCTTAGAAATGTCAACATCGAATGACCTTGAACCCCCAAAATAGCGAGTTTTAGTGAATTTTTCGCGATTTCGGGCTGCGACACGCATTTCAAGAGTGAATTCCGCCAAAATGGCTGGAGACCTTCTAAAAAGTGGTTATTTATCCGTTGTTGGCTTGTCTAGCGTGAAAATAGTTGCAGATATGCACAGACATGCTGCTTATCATAACAAACACTAGCAACGAGCTTCTTAAAAATGTCAACATCCATTACCTTAAATGACCTTGAACCCTAAAAATATTGTTTTAGTGATTTTTCGGCGATTTTTGGCTGCAAAAAAGAGTGAATTGCGACGAAATGGATAGAGATAGACCAAGATCACTTGCGAATAGGAACTGCTATAGGCTCTCGCGCGTCTCATGAGCATTATCTCAGATTTCTTGTTTAGCTACGCCACTGCTAAAAATCCATGCTCTTATACACAAAATAGTTTCGCCTTCTGGGGGACTTCATCTACAGACCCCTTACCGGAGCTTCGCTATGGACCCCAGTGAGGACTTCCGTCCGCCAGACCTACTTACATCACGCTACCCCTAACTCAAAATCATGAATACGCCCCTGCCTTTAACTGGTGGGTAAGGGGTTCGCTGGAAATCGCCAAAACCCCATCTCTATTCTCGGTCCTGTGCTCCGATTTTCGGATCTCCTGCTTGTGCAGTTTTCTTCTGAAAGAAAACTCTGAAAATCTCTACACAAAATGGCCGGGTAAGCTGACGTTCCGGCATTGTAATCTAGAAATAGTTTACGTGCTCGTTCTGCCAACACAGCGTAAAAACGATTCGCCAAGAAGCGTCAAAAAGCCATTTGGTACATAAATTTAAACAAAAAAACCGGGGAGGGGTTGTGCCCCTTCCTAGACCTCTCCCCAGTGGAAATGGAAACGTTAATCCCGCTCTGTCCAGGCCTACGTTTAATCACAGACTTAGCGTGTTATTCTTGCTGTGCTAGCCTAGGCCTAATTAGTGCACAACAACGACGCTATACAGGACTGCTTACATAGCAATACAAAATCCACCACTGAAGCAAAAAGCAAGCAATTTAATGCATCTAACGAGGGGACACAGCATATCACATTACAACTGGAATGTATAGGAATTAAATCTAATCACGAACAGCAATTATGGACGGACCGACGCCTAACGACTGCAAAGAAAACCGCGGACACGTCAGCAAGCACCCATAAGCTAAATGTCCAGAAAACTGCGGGCGTAAACTTGGCGCAAACACTGACGAGCACCACTAGGGCAGTCAAGGCTAGGCGTAACAGGCACCGACAACAAGACGCCACAACAGTCGAGTGCAGTGGGGAATAGAAGAGGGTATCTACCTTATTAGCTGACTCTGGAAGGTGACAGTTGTCTCGGGGAGAAGATTCAACTCTCAGTTCCTTGGCCGACTTACTGGGCTTCAGTTATCATCTTATGTTAATCCACCCCGGTGTCTACTATGACCTATTATGACACTGAAATATACTTATTATCAAGTGCTTCCACTGAAAAAAAAGTTGAGAGAACATGGTACGCGCCCTCTTTGCTCCTCTAAGTTTAGAACCATATTATGCTTAATATCCAGGCTATAATACACGCTCACTAACACACACTGAAAGCATCGTTGACAAACGGCATAAAATGACTCGGTTAGGAAACACACAATAATATACCGGTAAAGATAATATTCATAACTTCAAAGCCATTGCTACTAAGCCGTGCGACAATACCTAGCAGAAGATACGCATCTATAGCAGTAAAATGTGAATAGCAAATAAATTATTTGATAAAAATTTAGCCACTACATGCCCCCTCCGCCCTCCGGGTGTCAGCCAATATGTATCTGACTTTTACCTGTGATCTTTCCGACGCCAAAGAACTCATCTTTGTTCAAGAGGCACTACTGCAAAAGTGACAGTCCACTACTTTTAGCTGCAAACAGCCAGCACGTGCTGAAGCTGTGCAGGAATCCACCAAATCTCACCAAATCTGCCAAGTCCAGCCAGCAAAAATTTGACCACAGCCAGATTTGTCCGGTTTTACCAGAAATGACCAAATGTCAAAGTTGCAGATAAAATCCTGTGTAAATGTACGTACGAAGAACTGCAGCAGTTAAGAGGTGACGATGAGACTTGCTGCAAATACTAAATATGTAGTGAGAAATAATGCAATAATACAACAAACGACTGTCAAGCTAAAATACAATACAAATCAACGAAAAAGGCAATAAAACAATAATCACATTGTAAAGCTGGTAAATTACTTACACTGGGTGGCGCATAAAATAGCGGAACACATGACTGAGAATTAACAATTCTTTTTCTGTTGCGAATAATCACAAGAAACTCTCTCGGGCACCCACAAATCTCCCCATTTACAACTCCATTTCTCATTGATCAGTGCAGTGCACATAGCACAGCTAAATTTGCAGCTTTAAACACTTCGTCAAATAAAAATGAAACATACCACTTTATTTTGCACCACCCTGCATAAATGCAATAAAAAGGATGAGCTAAAGCAACCAATCTCAATGAGAACAAATGAATAATACATAAAGATATAGAGTGACAGTTTTAAATTCCTGCTGGATACTGCGGCAATGGAGTGTGCACCATTTTGTGACAGTTTTAAATGGCAAATAATTCCGTACAGAATGACACATTCGAGATCAAACACGGCAGTCACTCAAACCACTTTCTAGTGATAAATCAAACATTAACAGTTCAGCTGTAAAAATATACAACAATTCCAGTGCAAAAAAACTGTGGAGGTGAGAAAATAATACCCATTTAAACACTGCTTACTGTGACTAACTGTAAAACTGTGTCTTTGAACTTATATTACAAGTTTATCTATTTACTGCATTCAGTAGCAATGGTGGCACCACAGCTAATGGGCACACCACACAGAATGCGACACAATAAGGCTGGATTTACACTGATACAAGTGGGAGTCCAAGTTTCCTTTTACAGATCATTTGCTACTCATAGGAGCTTCACCCACATGAGTGAAAAGTTTACAATCATACTTGCACAGTATATTGTCTGACTGCTTTGCAGCGTGTGGCTATTGATAATCTCCACTTTGAATGCTTTGTGAAAAATGATAATATTACATTATATACACTGTTAACAATTTGACTGTGAGACAGGTAATGATGTTTAGCGACTACACAAAAGTTCAGGTAATGAACACAAATATGAATACGAATGCATCTTTAAGGGATGCAAAGGTTTGGCCCACCCTGTACAAACACTGGTCCCAGAAAGTGCCAAGATGTAGATTTTCAGCACAGAAAAACATACAATCGGTTCACTCAACATGCACTGTACACTAACAGTGAAAACGACACAATAAATCAGGGGATTTCCTATTAGTACATAAATTAGTATTAATGATCACTACCACAACAAAGTAACTTACCACAGTTTCCTTAGAAATACCACGTTTCTTGCAGTATTCTATCATATTTTTCTTATTAACCTAAAACAATGTTTGCACAGCTGCATAAGCTAAACCAAAAACCACAATGCTATAACAATGACATAATGTCCAATCTCAGAACACATATAAATGATTACAGTCGTTACAGAACAAAAACACTATTCTAAAACAACAAGGTGAGTGACAAATATAAGTCTGTTATACACTGTTATATACAGGAAATTTTAAGAGCAACCAAAGTAATGAATAAATTATACAGATCTAATACTAATAAAGTAAGTAACACATTATGCTTACAGAATCTCAAACAACAGATGTGAAACACATGATGTGCAAGGGATTTCAGTAAAAACATTACAATAACTAACATAACTCCTAAGTAAAAATCCACGGATCCCAGTGACCATATTGCAGCAACATGAAATTTCCCGACATTTCCCTGACACATTGCAAAACTCTCAACAATGATTGCCATTTCCCATGTACACCGAGTAGTAGTAAGTGAGTAAGTAGGGTTTAACGTCCCACCCGACACTGTATAGGTCATTTCGGGGACGGCCTTTCCGGGCGAAATGCACACAAACACATAATAATGGAACAGTAAGTTTAACCTTTACTGAAACACAAAACACAAGATACAAAAAGAACAAGCTAAACCTAAAATTGTACACTGACAGTACAATAATGTAAAAGCATGTACAAAGCACTGAATTGAACTGAAATATGTCAGAGCACTTCAGTTGCATTGTACGAACTGCACTAAGTAAGTCCAACTCACTTCATTTCTTGAAGTGTACTAAGTGAGTTCGGTTCAGTTCAAATATGTCTATTAGTACACACCTTCATACAACAATAATACCAGTGCAACAGCAAACGCCAAAAGCACCAGTGTCAACAGCATGCTGATAAACACTGCTGTTGCAATGAACATGGAGCTAAAAATATACACTTTTCCCTGTCCCGTGTCTACGAAAAAAGACATCAACTTCTAGTCTTTTCCTCGACTTGTCTCTTAGACCCCTATTACAACTGCAATAAAACATGCAACATGCAACTCTTGCAGCTGCAAGAAAAGATATTACATCTGCAATAAAACTTGCAACAAACGCTGCAAGAAGTTGCACAACATTGCAGATATCATTAGCATAATATTGTGCACGCACAATTTTATTCATGAAGTTGCAAGTTGCAGCCAATCACAGCGTAGCGTCCGACCGGCCCACGGCTGCCGACGCACGCCTGCGTGGCTGTCTCACAGTCGCCGTGCACAGCTTTTGAATTCCTATAGGCTATAGTGTCTAAAACTGTAGGATATGACCACTTTATTTCGATACAAGAGTCAGAATAATAAAAACTAGGCTGAGATTTCACTAGGCCTACATGTACAATGTCGCCACGAAAATAGCTTATCGCCTGTTTTGCCATAGCTTTTTTCTTCTCTTTAGCACAATGTGCGCTATTACCAGTGCGCTCACAGCTGCTAGACAATGCAAATTAAACATGTCGTCAAATTCTTCATCTATTTTTGCACGGTTTATGTATGAAACAGAGGCACATTTTGCACTTTTTATTTTTCTGAGATTCTCTGAAAATTTCCGAGAAATAAAAAGTGTGAAACGTGCCTCAGCTGATCAGTGATTGACAGCCATCGTGCAGGTGGTACTCCGCCCATTTTGTTGCAGTGTTGCAAGTTTTATTGCAGTTGTAATAGCTTTTGTTGCAAGTTGCATGCTACATGCAATAAGTTGCACTGTTGCAAGTTGCA
>Ga0209367_1005240_pt1 | contig 17980 bp, 6 predicted proteins | sample WorMetLIZISLAND2_FD_187412 | JGI IMG/M metagenome (GOLD analysis project Ga0209367, IMG submission 187412) | Marine gutless worms symbiont microbial communities from Max Planck institute for Marine Microbiology, Germany - Olavius geniculatus... ... | reverse complement strand
TACATTTAGGACTATTTCTATTCTCAGTATCTCTCATTTCATTTTTCTTTTAAACATTTCAGTTCTTTTTAGTTTATGTGCTAGATTAAACTGACAGTGTGTTTGTCAGTTTTTGAGTGCAAATTTTCCATTGTATTGTATTGTATTGTAACAATACAGAAAACATAAAAATTATCAAAATAGCTCTGTTACGCAAACGATGTCGAGTAGGCAAATTACGCGGTTTTGTTGTAATTTTCTGTAACACATATGAGTCTAAAATTTTAAAAATTTGTTGACTATAAAAATGTTTGCGTGCAGCAATAATTTTTGGTCGTATTTAGTTGTATAACACAGAATACATTAAAAACGTTAAAAAAAATTGGATTAGCTGTCTGATGGTTGTGCCCCAATCGTCAATCGATTGTCAAGAAAGGAAACTGCATAGCTAACAAGCCGCCGAATTAGTGCGCGGTTTACACGTGATCAGTTTCACATCGAAACAGTTTGATCGTTTCGTTTGACCTGATCATACATTCGTTGTTATTGTTTGTGAAGCCAGATCAACTGAAAGCTCTTGACCGGTTTGTGATCTAAACCAGCGAAACCATGCAGCGCCTACGATCGCTGTGCAAACACAACACAATCGATACTAAAGACCGACTCCGTCTTACTAATGTCTACATAGTCACTATATTCGTATAACCATTATAGCCATTGTTAAATTCCTGATAATGTACGGACTGTTATAAAACTTTATATTAGACAACTAGCTGAAGATAAACAATGCCTGTTTTTACATCGTAGTCAAATCGACAGGGACGTATTTAGTCAAGTCTTTCTTTTTCCGATTTGCATCAATCAAAATAGTTGCAGTACGGATTTTTAGATATTGACATTTTTCGAGATTTCGGATATTTGATTGACTATTTATTTGAGAAGTAGTATTAGGTCTATACCGGCATGTCTTTATTTTATTTTTGTTATAATTTTTTGTTATACGCATACGTGTGTCTGGCTGTTTGTTAATGTGCCTGTCAGGCCGTCAGTTTTCGTATGATTTTGTGTGTCTGCTGATGATGATAATATTAACAGTAACAATGAACGAGTTTTTCTTTGCGTGACACAAAGTTAAAAAAACGTCTTAAAAGGTCACGTTGCAGTACAAAATAATGTCAGTCACGTAAAGTGTCTTGGGCCCAGAGAGCGCCAAAACAGCTCTGGCTACAGGCGACGTGGGAACACCGGCACTGATGCGCTTGGTAGCACATCCTACGGGACGCCGATACAATTAAACTAAATAAACTACAAAAAATCAAAGTTATTTGGGCATTGCTTACTAACGAAATAAGCTAAAAATAAGCATATTATACTGGAAATTAAAATTTATTGTTATTATTCCCGCCGAAAAAAAATATTATGTGATAGGATTTGTCCGTCTGTTTGTTTCTTTCTTAGGTAAATTACTCTAAAAGTTATAAACTAATTTTAATAAATATTTGTAAAACAGTTGGACGTAGTTTGCTAGGAATTTGTTTATTTTTTGGGTGGATTTTTGATAAATATCCAGGGTTTCTTAGAATCAAAAAAGGCACAATCTGGCACTCACCAGCAAATTACCGTTACGAACGGACTTTGATCAAATTTCATGGAGCTGTGAAGTAGACTAGGACTAGTCACTCAAATTTTGATGGCGATACGGTTTAGGATCTTGATTCGTAATTTTTAAATTTTAATATAAATATAAAATTGGATACAATTTTTAAGGACTTTTTAGGTAAAGAGACGACGTTCAATGAACTACTAGAGTTGTCGTATTGGTTATGTGTAAGCAATGTTTGAGTTTTTTTGACAATTTCTAGTTTACAACTCTGTGCAATGCTCAAAAGCGTCTTAAAATAGTTAAATAACTTTGTTTTCAAGCGTAGTTAAAGTGACAATTTTTTGTGACTAATTGTTAATTACTTTGCGTTAAAGTATTCATACATTCATTCATGTATTCCATGATGGCCCGAAGCTCATGAGTAGAACAAAAAAAACAGAAATACAGTGTAAAACACTAAACATAAAAATTAGTAGAAAAAAACACGGCGTTAGAGCTAGCTAAAGAGTCCGATACAAACGATACAAAATGCAAAAAAGATCTTGCAACTCCAAAAAACTTCTCGACTCGTGATTCTTTGTTGCAATTCTTCATATAGTGGATTTTAATCATCACTGAATTCGTACATCCATTCCACGTCAAGTCAGTTTCACTTTTTCAGAATCTATAGTCCTCATTCCATATAGCAACGAAACCACCAATACTGTATCAGTCCCACATCATCAGCACACCAGCAGATCTCGTCGTCTATACCGCAAGTCGAACGACGGCCGCTGCGGTCGTCGTAGTGTCTAGAGATGTCGAATTCACAGTTTCCTGGACTGTCACCCAATGTGTGTTTTGTGTCGCTCATACCTGACGTAGCTGCGTGCAGACGTTGTATAAGCGGAGCTACACAGTCTGTGGGCGGGTTCTGTCATGCACTCACCGTCGATAACCCGCATTTCGAGACAGAATCACTGTCGTACAGTCGTTGTCAGTCGATTATCGATTCCGAATACTGGAGACGTCGGACGCGATCTGTCGTCTAACCAACTGGATGTCTTCTTCCTGGCTGTGATTGCGACTTATTGTGAGTTCGTTCAACGACTTAGTCCCATCCGCGACCCACCTCTTCCCTTTGTCACAAGCCACCGTCCGTCCGTGATCCTATGAGCTGCTGCTGCTGCCGAGTTCGACCAAAGCCAATCTCAGAGATATTTCAGAAATTCTGTTACTATCCAATAGCTTCCTTCGAGTAGTTGTTTCGGTTCCATGGGATGCCGCGCAGTCTGTTTTTCACGAGAAGTTAAGAGAAAAAAGGGCTTACAGGCTAAGCAGTGAGTATTGCAGCCGTCTACTTTTCGTTGTGAAATAGTCTATTAACTATAGTAGGTCATATTAATAGAATTATTGTTGTTTAAATAAAATTTTAAAAAAAACTGTAGCTGTGTCACAGTGTCTAATAGCACAATAGAAGCTAAAACAAAGCTTCAAAAAACATTCGGAACGCAGTTGAATGAAAAGAGTCCAGCCACTTTGGTTCTTATAAACGACAATGTGTCTTCGGTAATAAAACTGATCAAAAGTTACCAAAGTTACTGTAAAAATGACTGTGGCACCGTTTTATCGTTTGCAGCCTTTCAGAATACAGAACAATTCAACATTATCAAAAAGATTTCTATGTTTGTAGCCTATTAAAATTAAATGCTGATTTCGATTGCACTCTATCAAAACTTTTGTAACACAAAGTTTTCGCCTAAAAACGAGTAAAGTTTTAGAAACAAAATGTAAGAAGCTTATTGTTCGTAACTATAAGCACTTGAGTAGCTACGTCTCAGTACATAAAGCCTCCGGCTGAATGGAAAGCAAATTAAACAGTGAACTCTGCAGATCGAGAACGCAGTGACAAGTGATAGAGTCAGCGATCAGCAGCCAGCGGCAGTAAGCTATCGATGTGCTGAGGCGATGCGTTAAGTGATCATAATGGAGATACGCTGTTATTATACGGTAGTTCATCTGCTGGCGCGACCAGTCTCAGGGCGTCCATATATACGTCATCTGCAAGCTACTACGAGACACACTCAGACAACGCACGTGTCTGTAACACGTACAGGCATGCGTCATTCTAGGTGGGCGTACAATTCTATCATCGGTCTACCTTGACACGTCTAAATGAAAATATTTAATACTTAAAATACGGCATCACAAGTGCTGAATAAAGTAGGTTACCGTAGATCAGCAAATAGTTAAATCAGTGAAAATGGCATGTGTACTGTGTAGGCTGTATAACAGAGTCGTTTACTCAGAAGAATTCGACTTTTCTGCACATATCGTGTTTTGCGCATCGCACGTCGTGCCACATAGGCCTAATGCTGTTTCCTTACACAGATATAAAATTTTTTTTATTCATTTTGTTATTCCAATGACAATATTATATCAATCTTTATTCACCAAAGAATAGTTTGGTAACAACAGACAGAGACAGACAGACACAGAAACATACAGAATAAAGAACAAATATATGTGTAGTTTTTTCACTATAGTAAAGCTTATTGTTAGTACACACGCGCTGCTAAATGTAGCCTATTGGCCGTTAAATCCATAATCATACTTATAAGTAAATTAGATGCGAATATTCCTGATACAACTAACCATAAAAGTACTAGTCACGTCTTCATCTCATCTATAATGTGATTTTGCATTACCTGGGGTAAATCAGAACACATGGAATAAGCATTAAAATAAATCAAAAACGGTAAAAAACGACCGTGACATTATCAATTGTAACTTGAAAAAATAATAAAATCTTAATAGTTTACGGTTACGTTAAATATTCCTGACACAACTAACCATCAAACAGCTGTTTAAGTTTTTAGCTCACCTAACATCTGTTTCTGCACTACCTGAAGAAAACAGACAAACGAAACGTGTGGAAATAAAGAAAGACATTAATAAATTTTATCTCTGCAGAAATGTTGCCCCAACAGCCCCGATCAAAAAGTCCATTCGACATTGTTTGCAGTGTTTTGCATCAGTGAATCTATTGGACACTGTTTAAGAATGTCAGTAAACTCAAGAAGCGACTGGTTCAAGTCTGGAGCAGAACATTATCAACACTGCTGTCAACGAATGGATAACGCATCTGCGTGCCTGCATTTCCACAAATTGCCGATATTTCAAATATTTGCTCTCAGCAGTTGCACAACTACACAATTGCATAAACTGTCAGCCAAAGTGCTAAAAAATTGGACAAAATATGCTAAGTATTTATTATTTAAAACAAATAAATCACAAATAATCACACTGTATTAAATAAAAATGTAATATTTCGCTTGTACTGATTTCCCCAGGTAGTGCAGAAACAGACATTTCGTGAGGTGAGAAAATAAATCGTCATTTGATGATCAGTTGTGTCTGGAATATTCGTGGCAAAAATTATTAAAATCTGATAATCCGTCTTCAAGTTACGATTGATAAATTTTGGTGTGTGTTTTTATGCCTCACAGTGTACACAGCACGACGATGTCGTACAAGTCTCGTGAAACTACGCTCGCTATTATGACTTCTCTACGAAGACTTAGCGACAAGGAATTATCACGATAATCGACGAAAACTTCCTGGTCATTCGTACGAGTTGGCTTAAGTATAAACTGACTGTTTTTTTTTCTACGCCATCCGGTACCCTAGTAGCATGAATCTCTGACATATCAGTGCCCAATATTGGAACAGAAGGCGGGAAATAAACTGATTACTGCTGGGAAATTTTATTCCATTACGCACAATTAGATAGCAACGGTGGATTACTATCCGGTGCTACGTCATGCAATGTTCTTAGACCTTATAACATCAGATTCTTCGCCAGTAATGACACACTGGCGCTGTAATTAGTTACACCATATGATAAGCTTAAGTTGCAAACCGGCAGTCGTCATCGGAGACTTAATATAAAACTATTTTGTCACAAGAAAGCCGTACTGTTGCAAGGAAAACCGCACGATAAGCAATAATTAAATTTTAACGGGGTTTGTACACGTTAAATTGTTTCATTACTGCAATAATGAAAATATGTAGCAGCTACTAAATTGTTTCAGCGTAAAGTTCGCCGGCGTTTACCGATAGCAAATTAAACATTAACTGAATCGTTTCTATTGTACAGTGCTGTCCTACGTCACTCTGTTCGGCAAATGCTCCAAGATAAAATAGGGGATGTTTTTGTAACATTAGGTGAAAGTTGAATAACTCTGCATTTTTGATATACGAATCTTGCAACCAGAAGTGTACGCCTAGAATGCAACAAATTCACTTTTGGCCGGGGCTTTGCTCGGACCCGGCTGAGAGTTTACGTCGCTCCCCCAGATCTTCTAGTCGGCTGGGAAGGAAGATAACTCATACCATTTCTCCATTCCTCGACGCCTGCGGTGCCTTATTTTGAGTTATGGGAAAAACTTAGGCTACTCCAATCCTAGAGGGATGGACGTCCTTGGCCCTGATTGTTTTTTAATAGCGTTGTAGATGAAGCTGCAGTATTGATGTTATTATCTCAGTCCGTCCGACACTGCGTCTATAGCGGCCTAGCGGAGTAAACTATTCTTTACAACTTGTAAATTACAAACGGAAACTGCATCCAGTCAACCTAAACTTTGTTAGGATGTGTTTTGATTCTACAACAAGAAAAATGTTAATTTTCTTGTACCTTACCCAAACTTCCGACATTTTTATATTTCATCATAGGACTGTCAACGAAATGCGATTGATGCTATCAGTCATTATGCTGTAGACTGCTGTTAAAAATGACCCAAGTGATATAGCACGTCACGCGGTTTCTTAGCGATCGACAACTGTTTTGTGCCTGTAGACTGCATACAATGACTACGCGCGTGTGTGCTGCTATGAAACAATTCATATACAAGACAGTGGTTTATGTGTATGTTTGACTGTTGTTTCGGTTTGCATTGATTAAGTAATCGGGCGCGTAGCCTGATAATAGCAGCCAGACACCGTGACGCCAGTGATGTCTCGGTCATTTTTTTACGTATACAGACATTTTCTCGCTTATTTCAAAACGAACATTTTCCCGTTGTTGTCAAGTTCGACGTTCGTTAACAACATACTTTATCCAGTAGATTATTAAAAATTTAAAACATCCTAATGCGATAAGCTGTTAAAATTCGTTGACCAGTTTTTTTTCAGTTTTTTGAACTTTTACTTCTGTAGCTAACGGCGTCGTGGGTTTAAAAAGTAAGCGGGCAAAATGTTGCAATTTTTCGACAAACACTACAAATTTCCGAGAAAATTCTCACAAACAACTGCACATTTCCGACGAGAGATTACGGGTGCTCGCAATCTTAATTTTACCTTTAACTTTTCTCAAAATGTGGGTTTTAGCCCCAAATTTTGCATTTTTGGGCAAAAATTTGCGGACAGAAAAAAGTTTTTTCAACAATTTCCCACACACATAATATAGGAGAGGCAGCTGACTCTCCCCTCTTCCTATGAGGCATGTAAGCAGGCTATGCTTTAAGTTTTCCTGTAAGTTCAGAAATACTAGGTAACATGCGATGTGCAATTATTTGTACAATTTCTTACGCATTATAATACTTTGTACTGTGCTACAACGTCGTCAGCTTTGCAAAGTTCTGTTGTTGTTGTTGACACTTTCATTTCATTGTGATGTGAAGCTTCCGCCAATGTCGGTCGAGCAGCTGAAATGTAGCTCGCGTGATGACACTGATGAGTCTTGTGACAAGTTTTTAATGTTGTTGTCACTCTTCATCGCCGGCGAAATCTAATTAATAATTAACTGATGTTGTCCGAGAGACGAGGTATATACGTACACGGCAAATACATTAACCGATAGATCGGTGCGCTGTGAGAGATGAGGCCATAGTGCTGATTGGCAATGTGTCGACTAAGAGTACAAGTAGCGCAAATGGTAACAGTTGGATTGTTTCATTACTGCAATAAAGAGAATGATTATATGACAATGACAGTTTGCTGATCAGGCCAGACAGGACTATAAAAGCAGAATTGCTGTTTGACATTCAGTCAGCATGTTTCAAGTGCTGTTTAAATGCAGAAACAGTCTATAGTTGTGGAGTTGAAAGTCAGCAGCCATGGTGTAGCTTTTTTAAACAGAATGACACAAAATCCAAATATTAAATTTACGAACTAAACGTTTTGTACTATAACGAATGTAAATAACAGACTAATTATTAGCTTCCTATTCGGAGTTGTTAGCAATATTATTTCCATTCGCTACTAAAAAAAATTGTGACAAAATTAGCAATACCCAAAGTAATTTGGCGAAACGCCTCTTCCGTTTAGTCATCATGCATTTTTATTGTTGGACAGTGTAACATTCTAAGTCAAAGTTTATTTACTACACGCAAGTAGCACATAGAAAGAAAAGGATAACTTTGTTGAAGATATGCCTACTTAATTCAGAGCACGCCGTGGTTAGCATTAGCGTCGCTGGCAGGTCAATCAGCGCTGAAATCAATAACTCTTAGCACTGATACGTTATTGTACATTCATCGCAAATCGCTACACGCGGTTCGTAACTCGATCGCAATCTATATGCAGCCGGCTGAATCAAAACTATGCCGTAGAGACAGCTTCTAATTGACGGCGGCGTGGCAAAGCATACAACGCACACGACCGCCGCAAGCGCGAAGTATCGAACTGTGTTAAGACAGTCGCACATGCGAGGTAAAGCAACTGCAGACGGTCGCCGTCGATTCTGTTTGCTGCTTGTCACAGAGTGAAACGCGGCGCTATGCAAACTTTTTATACTTTGCATTTTAATGCAGGGGTTTACGAGTACTGAAGCAGAACAGAATAAGTTGTTTTACATATGTTTCACCGTGTTCTAGTTTATTCTGTCGCAGGCGGTTTGCTAGTGTAATGCTTAGGACGTTGGTTTGACTTCCGGTGGGGTCGCTATTAAGTGGATTTGGTGCTTGAATTTGTGACTGTCTGCGAACAGGTAAATCATCAACGTATATAGCCAACAGCAAAATCAACTCAGTCTTTCATCCCTCCCGGGGTAGGTAAATCGAGTACCGGCCTATCTGGCTGGTGTTATGGCGGGGCGCATTCACCTACGTCGGATGACAGGTAACAATGTGTGATCCCATATGGCAGGCGACGCTCCGTAGTCGGGTTTCCCATGGAAACCTACACCATTTAACGTGTGTCAGCGTCGTGAGCGAGGTATCGAACTGTGTTGGGTGATGGTGTGCTGCGGCTAATCCCGTGGACGCGCCGTGGCGGAGTGGAGTGCCGACCGTCGCGAGTCATCGGCTGACTGACTGCAGGTAATCTGAACACGCAGCCCGCCCGACGTCCCGTCGTCGTCGTCGTCGTAATCTCTGGTCGTGGCAGCACTGATCCCATGCGACGGTGGGCAGTCGACTCATCGCCTTAGACGCGCTGCAGACTCCGATACGCCGGATATCCGATGAACGACCGAAGCCTTTAACCTTCACGCGACATTTCTTCTCTACTGATCCTTTCGACCACGACAGTCCACTTAATAATAATCCTCGAACTGTGCACACACACTACTTTCAAATATTTTCTGTAATAGTTATTTAGGCCCATTCCTTTGTTTAACTTGCACGTGAAAAAAATTGATTATTAAGAAACATGTACGCAAACAGTATTGAACAGTTCAGCAAAGCACGTTTCACTGCCGCATTGTCCAGCAATACCTTACATGCCACAGCCACAACAGTATCAACTTTCGCGCATCGGTTTTGTCGCAAGTTTTTCAGTGCAATGGCATTCTTAAAAGTTGCTAATAGTTCGATGATTGATAAGATGTGTAGTTAACTGATTTTTAGCGTTTTTATGTTATTCATCCATGCATAGCGTGGGACAAGTCACAAATATTGTCGCCAATCATCTGTTGTCGTTATCATTCTTATTTTATACAAGTTAAACTTCGAAGGTACCGAAAGCTAAGAAAACTACTATGACGTTTGCTGCTAAAATATTCCAACAAAAAAATCGCTCCACTGGCAGTCGGAGGGCGAATTTAGCTAACTGCAGAGAGATCAAAGGGGTTAATCGTGTACTGGAGACGGAGGAGATGGTTTGGCCGGACATCGATCAGATTGCGGGGGGCAATGCACTGCGTGTTGGTTGGCAATGGGCAATAAGTCGATCGGTCAGTCCCTGGGAGGCTCGTCATTGACCTGCTCCACTGCAGTCGACGTCACGCCGTCGCTGACACGCATCTTCACCGAGCAATCGCTCCTCCTCCGCTCCGCTCAGCACCGGCTGCTGATGCTGAGCTGGCGCTGCATGTAACAGAGATGTGCACGCATGCAGCCGTTCTTCGAAGTGCTACTTTGATCCGCAGCGTTTCGTCTATTTTTTCAATCCGAAGATGAAGTACAGCCGATCTAAAATTTACTCGCATAAACTGCTGTGACTTACTATACCAGAACCGCGCCGTAAAGCAGATCTAACACCAATAATTGCCGTGGCTGGCATTCAGTGTAGCCTAAATGAACTCGGCCTTTTGCCTTCCATAGTACGGTAAAATGAGTAGACTACCAGCTGTTACGTGATGTAGCTATTAGCATTCTACAGATGAATTACAAGGGTCGGCTGTTGTTTGACGCAGTTATCATACGAACCATTAACTCGCCGTGGCTTTGCTTCTGCTAAAAATGGTACAGAAGGTAGCCTTAATCATTATTGGTCTTCTTGATGTGATTGTTATCGCTGGTGTCAATGCTCAATAGATGTTTCCCCAAGTCACGTTATGAGTTTCGGATTTACGATCTATGTTCCGATCCGAAATAGCGGGCTATCGGCGGATCGAAATTTCCACGATTTTCGCGATACGTCCGGCGTGATGTAACGCTTGGATGGATGCTGACCGGCAACGTTTGTAGCTTAACTCGGCGATTTATCCACCGAACGTCAGTGACAGAGCTAGCGGACAGCGAACAGCCATATGATGTGCACCGGCATGTACAGCTGGACATCGCCATCCGTTACACCGCCGCCGCAGCCACTGTATCACGGAAGCACGCCTGACGGCGTCAGTCTGTCAGCCTCAGTACCTACTCCGCCTCAGCATCATGCATAGCTCTATCTACTCGCTACGCTTCCGCTTGTCTTCCGTCCTCATCGTCATCATCAGCATCGTCAGCGTTGGACCCATAATATTTACATTTGTCTACGGCTGTGATTTCGCCAAACCGAACAGTAGTTTATTAATCAATCAAAATCAATAAAGCAAATTAATTTATCAATCGATCAACAGTTTCAACTTGGGCAAATAGTTCATTGTAATGGTTTACTTTTATGATATACGATGTATTTAAATGTGTCACGATTTTGCACACGATGCAAGCATTAAGCACGCGTGCAATAAAACAGCTTCTTAAAGGTTTTGTGAAGGCTGTGCTTTTAAACCCCACGGAGAGAACTCTTTTTGTCTTCCGGACTCCTTGAATTTTCTAAATCCAAACGTGAACGACTGGGAGACGGATAGCGTCGTTATAATGGTTAGACAAGTATCATACATTAATTTCGGACTTTATCGACAACAACACGAGGTCGAGGTGCACTGAAAACTGCGTTCGGTGCTGGTCACTAATAGAGTAGGCCTACGGTACGTCAAGCTATTAATGGTCGTTGCACGCCTGAGTGCGGCGACGATTGATTGCGTGTGCTTCAGCGGCTGGCATTCATCCTTCCGTCGGCTGCGAGTCTATATTATGCTAGACTGGACACTGGACACTTGGTAAGTAAGCATGCGGTCTTGATGTTGCAGACGACTCGCGGAATGTGTCGGCAGCATGTAGTCGTTATCTGGTCGTGCTTCATTGCACAACTTCCATCAATCTGTTCCACTGTCAGGCTACACAAGCTGGTAATTCACAACGAGTAAATTCGGCCATATCTCTCATTATATTATAACGTCACCACATTTATCTACTTCCTTCTACGATTCCGTACGTTAGGATAAAGGCAAAAAAGCAGAAGTGTTCCGTCTCCTTCCATTCTTTTTTTTCTTTTTTAAAAGTTTTTTTGCTTCCTTTTTATATTCTTACTTTGCCCTCTCTTAGTCTTAATACATTTAGGTCTATAGGTTCCGAGAATCGGCGACGAGTCCGACCGACAACCGCATTTTTATACAGTTTGCAGCTAAAATACGCATGTTACTCTATGAATTTAACAATTCGAGAAAGACTTCAGAATTTTGTCATTGTAAGCCTACAGTCCTAATAAAAAAAGTCTAATATGATTAGTTTATTCTCTGATACAAAATGCTGCCGGACTCGTTGGAGATTCTTTGTGGCAGTCGAGTCTAGCACAACTTTAGGGACATGTGTCTGTTGCCAAAAATTTTGATTGGCAAAAAAACAAATGTATTGCAATAATAGAAAGGTTAACATTTTCCTGCATCACAGGTTAATAACAGTTGTTTAATAAAGCTCGTATAGGCATTTTTGGTCTAGATGTGAAAAACAGATATTGTATATCGACAGTAACGCATGGACGACGACAAAACATTCGTCTTCTTTTAACAAAAATAACGCAGTAACAAAATTGCAAATTATTGTTATAGAAATATTATTCGTTTTATAAAACGATAGGCTATTGCAATAAAAATACTCATGTAATGCAATCGCGATAACATCGTGAGAAGCTAAATGATATTCCACAGAGATGACATTATCAGACGTCAGTTTGACGTAGGCCATCACCTGATGCCTCCACCGTCGAGTCATCAAATCGTATTAGAATAATGCGTCTTCAGCCGCGCACTGACTTTTACCAGTTTTGCAAATTATAGAAAAAAAGTAGATTTTGCACACGCGGTTATGTCCGTTGCATTGGAGTTCATGCACTCTGTGGCGCTTTGAGCTGGCGAGGCTTGAACCCGATTCAGCTAGCACACAACCCAAACATACAACACCAGCGCCTTTAACCGACTGGGTCAGTATGCCAGCAGGCCCTATAACAGGGTATATGTTGTTACGTGGAACTTGCCGTTTCCCTCTCCCACTGCCTGCCGTAAGCATCGCCAGCACTCATTATGCATATCGTACCCACGGACGGATGGCTAGGCTGAGTTTGAACAAACGGCTTGGTCGAATACGAAGATGGTGTACTTGCGAACGGTTATCTGTTTCTGCAAGTCTACTAAACTGTAGGCCTACTAACCCGACTCAGCGTATATTGATGAGGACTAACAAGGTTGCATCTAAAGTACTAAGCATGCACACACAAATTATAGGTCGCAAAAAGCATTTTCGTCCATTTCGCTACTGCGCCTGTCATTAGAACAAGCCCGGCGGTCACGTGACTACACACGTGCGCCCGCCGCCGTGACGTCATAGAGCTTGCTGTCGGCAAAACGGAACTGGAAGTAGCGCGTGCGTGTGCGCCTGCGCACTCGACGACGTCTGAACAGCTTCCGGTAAACGTGGTGGTCGGCTGATAATTGCGCGCCCGGCGAGTAGCATTGTAGACCTGGCAACTGAGAACGCGCAGGGTGGGTGGCAGTGGAGAGGTCTGGGGAGAGAAAGCGGGCTAACAGCAAAGCTCTGCGGACTCCAATGCTTGAGGGAAAGTATCGCCCTGCTGCTGAGACGGAGACGCAATTTTCTCTAATGGTTTCATCGCAGTCTACGCAGTCTACGTCTCCTGGGGCCGTTCATTACTTAATCGGACGTGTCGCTATCCAAATGTCGTCGACAGCATCTGCGGCGTTTAGCTCCATCAATACAAGCAGCAGCCGCAGCAGCAGCAATGTGTGTCCGCTTAGCGCCTAACGTCGTTATCCTATCAATGTGTAGTGTAGATACGCTCGCGACAATGTTTTGCTGTGTCACCGGCATTCCAACGCATGCGTCTCGATACACTCGATGAATGAGCGCTTCACAGAGCGTGCGACATAGACGCCATGCCACAGATTTTATCAAGGCGTAGAAGGTACTGACCGGAAAGAAACAAGAAGATTATAGCTACCGCTTATAGGAAACGGGGCGCTGGCTTACTGCATTTCGTTTCATCAGTGAGAGATTTGGCCTTTATTGGTTTGTTACTTTTGGCATTTTCAGCACAAAAACTGCTAAGCATGTGCTTTTTACTCCAAACACACATCTTTTTTATCTGGCACCTGCAGTTAACCTGCTTAGATGACATGATATGAAACTTTTATTCGCGATCCAGACTTTTACCCCGAAACAAGAAGTTTTCAGTCAGAAAGTTGTTTTGCATAATAAAACAGTCGCGGAAACGACGCCCGTCAACTGTTTCAAGTCGAAACATTAGCAAGATATAGACGTTTAAAGTTAACGGGCTCTACAGTTCGTCATCATTCAAGTTCAAGTTTAGTTGAACTATTTCGATTATTTGCATCAACGCCAAATTGCAAAAGTTTAAAATACCAGAAAACTGTTTAGTCATTTAGTGTGTACCATTCAAGTGGTAAATAATTTTAGCGTTTAGAGTTTTAAATTTATTTTATTATTTAATTTTGTCACACTTAGCGTTGGTTTGCGTAGCAATAGTCTTTATTTGCGTTTCCAGAGGACAGGCACGGTTAGGCTATTAGGCCTTTACACAATTCTACAGGGTGTGTCAAAAATGACCCAACTTGTTTTGTCATAACTTCGTCAAATCTCCACCAAATTTGATAATTTTTGGCACACAGATAGCCAAGACGATAGAAATATGTAAGGTGTATTCATTGTTCACCTCACTTAGTTTATGTCAACGCACTATCGTGTAAAACACAGATGCTTCAAATTGTTGTATAATGCTCAATTGTTGTCTCCGAAAAAGTTCTAACGACTTAATTAAGCGCACAATAAACTAAAATGTGATTTATTCAGCAGAATTATAAATTTTTGTAACAACTTGCCTTCAAATTATTAGAATTTATGCCCAAAGTGTTCACAGTGGTTTAGACGTGATGCATGCAGGGTCGTCATTTAGGGCGGGGGTCGGCTGGAGGGGTCTACGGACCCCAAGGATTTACGATTTTAGTTTATTTTCTGTAAATCGTAGCTTTGAAACAATGTTACTGCTGTAAAAACAGTACGTTACGCAGACTTAGATCCCCAAGGATCCCTGAGATCCCAACGATTTACTGAAATGACGCCACTGACGTGATGCTACGACTGACAGTGGCATTAACGATCAACTGATCAAAATGCACAGCACTCATTCATGGATAAAATGTTTTTAACTCATTAATCAGTTATTTTGTTGTCTGCTGTTTACAGCGTAAAATGTTTAATACCACAAAATTATTAAATTTCATGGCGCTTTTTGTGTAATTGATAATGCACAAGTGAGAAATCTGATATTGATAATCACCGCGTAATGTAACAATTTGGAGCATCTGCGCTGACACAAATTACGTGAGGTAAACATTGAGTATGTTTTACACATTTCCATCGTTTTGGCTATTTGTGAACCAAAAATTATCAAATTTGGTACAGATTTAACAAAGTTCTGACAAAAACAATTTGGGTCATTTTTGACACACCCTGTATAACGCATCAAAGCACAAATTCAGTAACCTTAATACAGTTATTAACGAGTTAAAAAAACAAACTTTATATTAGCTTATAGCCTCGCATATTGTTTACGTAAACTATTATTTTTGAGCAAATTGTTAAAACATGTCTAGGGCCCCTAAGTTTATGTTACTTTTGCTTATTATTACTTTGCAATTTTTATTTTTTAAAATGTTTTTGTTACTTTAGTTTTTGTTTTTACTACTATTTGGTCAAATAAAAATTACTGTTTATTAAATTGTCTCAAAATGTGGCAACAGAACTAAGTAAGTAAGTTAAGGGCGAACGATAATGAGCTTGCGACTTGGCGCAAAGTTTGCCACTGCTTTAATGTTTTGATATAGCAGCTGCTTGCAACAGAATAACGCTGAATGTTGTTGGACTCTGTCCCGGCATATGCATCATGTGACTAATGCTAATGCGTTAATTCTACAGCTGATCAATGAGGATTACGGAAATTAAACTGACAACATGGTGCGTGCAGACATGTGCGTGGCTGTCTTATTTCCGAACACATTTCATTGCAGCACTAAAATTTTGCGTGGTGGAGATCATCTTCAAATGGTTATGAATTTTATTTGTGTTAGGCCTACCACGCCGTCGCTGTAGTCCTTACGCTTACTGAAACATGTAATGATTAGATGTCTTAAAATACGGCATTAAGCCTAGCTGTTGTATTTAAGCGGCGAAGATGAAGTGACGCAATTCAGTATCTTAAGCACAAACAAATCTAATATGCGAATGTCGTAAAAACAAAGCATGAGCTTGCTTTCTCGGCATTTTTGGAGTCTCCTCCTAGGTTCAGTTCTTTTTGTCCGTCCGTCTTTTCATTTCACTAATAAATGTGGCAAAGAGTTTTACTTACGACAGAAAAAGATAACACATACAATGCAAGTTCACACAAAATTACACAAACAAAATTGTGTAAAGTACAATAACATTATCAATGGCTTTTACTATATTTGCTAACCTTCGTTTTTACGCGCGATAACAAAATGCTTCGTGCGTCTTAGCCATGGCCTGGGCGTCAGTCCGTCTGTCCGTCCGTCCGTCACACTGCGGTATTGTGTCAAAATGGTGCAATTTAGGATAAGAAAATTTTTACCCTGCGCTGCCTCAAGATCTCTAGTTTTCCGTGACAAAATTTCGTGTCACTGGGTGCGGGGGTTTCCCTCGAACAAAAGCATAAAAAGGTACCCCCTGAAAAAATGTTATTTTTGCCGTTATTGGATCGTGTAGTGTGACATGCTGCTTATCATAACAAGTACTGATGACAGGCTTTTTAGATTTATCAACATCGATGACCTTGAATGATCTTGAACCGATAAAAAGGAGTTTTTAATCAATTATTCGCAATTTTTTGGATGCAGTGCACATTTTAACACTGAATTGCAACGAAATGGCTGGAGATAGACCAAAACAATTTGCATATGAAATTTTTAGCACTAAACGTAGATTTTAGCAGTTTAAGTCCTAAACCCTTAGGTTCAAAGAGGCCGGCGCAGGCGGGCGTCAAAGACGGCCACCCCCCCTAAAAAGTGGTTATTTTACTGCTATTGGCTGGTGTAGCGTGAAAACGATTGCAGATAAACACAGACATGTTGCTTATCATAACAAGCAATTGTGACAAGCTTTTTTATTAATGATAACGTCGACGACCTTGAATGACCTTGAACCTTCAAAATAAAGGTTTTAGTGAATTTTTAGGCGGTTTCCGGCTGCGTCAGACATTTTAAAAGTGAATTGCACCGAAATGGCTGGAGATGGACCTGGACAACTTGCGTGTGACATTTTTAGCATAAAACGTACATTTTAAAAATCTACGCTTCGATTTCTTAAATTCAAGGAGTCTTCCATACGGAGGCCTCACATTTAAGTACTCTTTCGAAACGCATTAATATCTTAATGCGGTACACTGATTGCCGAGATAACAGGACCGCTGCTATCGCGCGTCACGTGAGCTTTGCTTAAATTATTTGTTCAATTTAATGTCATGTATTTTTTTCTTTCTTAAAATAGGCCTAAAGATGAACCATGTGGACGTCAGGACTTATAAAGTCTTGTTTTTAACTGACGATTTCTATAAACACTATCGTCAAAAATGCTAGTCGATGTTTTGTAGTAACATATGTGCACGAAAGACGATAAAACGATGTGCTAATATGTAATAAAGCTAGTACAGGCCTATGTATAGGTCTACCTATGCTCCGTAGGTATAGAGTTTAATGCAGTATAGCTAACACGGAACGCTGCGGTAGAGGTAGGCCTACAATGTATTATTGCTTTCACCAGATGGAGTCATTATCGAGGCACGGACTAATGTCGGAAACTTTTTTGCGCTTTTCTGCCAACAGTAAATATCTGATACATAAGTCCATCACACGTAATTTAAGTCTATTCCAAAATTAAAATTCATAATATAGTAAAAGTTTTAAAATAAAATCACGCTAAGTTCATTATACGAAATTCTGATAGATAAAATAGACTCAAAAAAGCGAGCAATAAGCCTATGGATTCTCATTTATGTACCTCAGAAAAAATAACAATCCATCTTGTCGATATAAATTCTTACGAAAATACGTTTAAAAATATGTAGAATTGCCGTGTTTATATTTTCAAAAATAGCAGAAAAGCAAATGCACTAGCAGATGTTTACGGTAAGTCGTTCCGTAGAGATAGAAATAGTATAATCATTAATCACGTAGATCTACTAACTCGTTACCACGGTTATTTTTTTTACTTTCATTCGTGTCATTTGACGCGGTTTGGGGGGGGCTCGTTAATCTTCACGTAAGTTTTTTTTTAATTTTCACAAATTTTTCCACGAGAAGCGAAGACTATTTCACACACGTCACCGTCG
>Ga0209367_1005239_pt1 | contig 17982 bp, 9 predicted proteins | sample WorMetLIZISLAND2_FD_187412 | JGI IMG/M metagenome (GOLD analysis project Ga0209367, IMG submission 187412) | Marine gutless worms symbiont microbial communities from Max Planck institute for Marine Microbiology, Germany - Olavius geniculatus... ... | reverse complement strand
ATATATACCTTTTTTTGTTGACCGACCTACAGGTCAGACCGCTGGGCGGATTTTCACGCACGATGGCTCAAACGACGCGGTCTCACGCAAGGGTCAAACCTTTTCGGGAACCGAAATTCAAAGTTAATATCTAACCCCTGAAAAATCCCCCAAAGTCGAAAATTGGGCCCAAAAACGGACTGAAATTTTCGGCCAAAAACGCTCCTGTATAAAAAAAATTTCACCTATAAACAACCCCTAATCGTCATCGTAGGCCCATAAAAGTTGTATAATGAATAGGCAATATGGCCTCGGGACTTCCAAATATGTGGTCATTTTGGACCCCCTACCCACAGGTCACGTGACACGGGGCATGCGCAGTCAACGTTTTGGTCTTTAAAAACATGCCTATGTATAAAATTTTCACCTACAAACGGCCCTTAATCGTCATCGTAGCCTCATAGATGTTGTATAGTGAATAGGCAATACGGACTTGGGAATTCCAAATACGTGGTCATTTTGGACCCCTTGCCTACAGGTCACGTCACACGGAGCATGCGTAGTGAACTTTTGGCCTTTAAAATTGGCAAATGCAACTTTGAGGCTTTATATCTCCGTATAACGGTGCAAGATAAACGCATGGTTCCAATGGACCACCAATAGGAAATCACATATGCCGAGTCCAATGGTCACGTGACCGATGACGTCACGTGACCCCAAAAGGTCAAACTCGTGACCCCAATATCTTTGAAGCGCCGTATCTCCTTATCCGTGCAAGAAAAGAAAAAGGAGAAGAGGAAAGGGCAAGGGAAGAGGAAGGAAAAGGGAATGGAGAAGGAAAAGGGAAAGGAAAATGGGGAAGGGGAAAGGAGAAAAGGAAGTGGAAGGAAAGGGAAGGAGAAGGAAAAGGGGAAGGGAAAAGGAAGGTGGAGGAATATAGCTTTAAAAATGTAGAACACACGGACGCACGCACGGACGCACAGACACTCAGATGTTTTTATACTCTGTCCAATGCTATGCATTGCATTGACTGCCAGCTGTAGTTTTAACAGCAAAAAAGCTAAAACTTAAGTAACAATTACTACTGTTTTACTCACTTTACAATCCAAAATTATATTACAACAATACACATCTTACCAGCGTGCAAAATAAACAAAAATAACACACACATTGCTCCACCGTATGTAACATCAGAGGAGTATGAAACAAACTTTCACATTACAACAAAAGTGAGTGAGTGAGTGAGTGAGTGAGTAGGGTTTAACGTTCCGCCTGACACAATACAGGTCATTTCGGGAACGGCCTTTCCAGGCAAAATTGCACATACACGTAATAATAAAACAAAAAATTTAACCATTGCAGAAAGTTTAACCTTTATGAAACACAAAACACAAAAAAACGACCTAAATCCAAAATTGTAAGAACTGCCAACTATAATTATGCATATGTAACGATAATGGCAGTTCTAACAATCTTCCCAGTTATCCTCCAGAAAGTCATCAATGCCATAATGCTGTCTATTGAAGGATAGGGGTGACATTACTATAAAACTTGCAAACTACTCACAGATATGAGGGGTGCTTAACTTACTACACGTTCTTGCATTGCAAAATACAGCCAACAACAAAAGCACTTTAAACACAGCTCAGAAATTAACATGGATTCAGAAAACATACGACAATAATTATGCAATCAAGGCAAATGTGTGCAAAAGCGAAACAGCACAGCTATAAATAACATACACTTTGTACATAACACGTAAAAATTATACAGAGAGCATCATAAGCGTACATATTTGAGATGGGTTTATATTACAATTACAATTTTAATACGATATGTGAATATAATGCTGGTCAAATATCACGATACTGAAAAATATCTATATTTTATGAGTAAATTATCATTAAGTTGCTTCTCCAACTCACCTATATAGTGCTATTACAATTGTGTGTTTAAGTACATAGTTTTGGTCTATAATTTGACTATGGAATATCATTTAAAACACAAAATCCAAAGCATAATACTTACGTTTAGTTTTTCTATTTATCTGCAGTAACTTTCACGCATATCACCTGGCTCACACGATTACTATCATGACATTTCTAGTTTATATTCCAACAGCAGAACGATATACACCGTGGTTCATAAAAAACGTGCCACTTTTATTTTTTGAATAGCTTCGTGCCGCATTGGCCGATTTTCATAATTTTTGGCCTGCAACATCAGGAAGAAACTAAACGCAAATCAGTGTACTTTTGGCCACCTCACTTCAGTGCTGTCGCTACACTACCTTGTGAAATGCAGGTTGTTGAGCCTGCTGTTTGCGAGTGATGTCAACGTTTGCCACTTGCATTCGCGCTGGAGGAAGACATTTTGAGCACATACATGCTGTAATGAAGATGTGATGTGACACACGTGTGACTTTTTGAGCTACAATAATTGCCAATCGTGTTTGTCACTTTTCAGTTAATCATTTCTGGGCCGACGCGTGTGCTATCCAGTATAAATTCGTTGTTGTAGATGGCCAAACTACGACTTCTGCATTTCACAAGGTAGTGTAACGACAGTATTAAAGTGAGATGGCCAAAACTGCAGTCACTTGCGTCAAGTTCTTTCCTGATGTCGCTTGCCAAAAGATATTAAAACTGGACAATGTATCACGAAACTATTAAAAAAATAAAAGTGGCACATTTTTTATGGACCACGATATATTTCGATATATCAACCCATCTCAAGTATGCAAGATTTCCGATTTACCAATGGGGGTTCATCCTTCCACTGCCTTTCCCATTCCCCTCAGGTCTCCGCCCCTTTTCCCTTCTCTTCCATGCCCATTTCTTGTTCTTGACCTTGTCAACTCCATTTTCCTTTTCTTCCATCCCCTCTCTTCCTCCTCTTCCCTCATCCCTTGTCTCTCACTCTTAATTGAGCCAGGGGTCTCAAATAAGCAATATAAGGTCTTCATTGGGTCCGGATAAAAACAGGCTGCTACATACATTTTGATACATTTTAAGGTTAAAACACCGATAATAACAACAGCAGCTAGAAAACATGTACATACGACTACATGTATTTACTCTACTGCACTATATTTTGTTCTGAACGAGTTTGTTCAGTGAAAAGTTTGAACTCCAGTAGAGCTGTGTACACCACTGTAAATCATACCCATAATAACGTCACAGTCACGTTTTACCCATGATCAAACAACAATTACAAAACAGAGAGCTTAATCTTTTGACCAACTTTCCATTTCAGCTGAAAAAATTTATCACTTAAAAATATCACTAAGTTTCAACAAAGTATGCTATTCGATTATCTGAAATAATAATTAGTAAAAATATGGCAAAATTCACAAAAATCAAAACCGAATTAGAAACATACAATTTTACACAAAAATGAAGACACCACAATTACTCTGAACACATGCATATGATTCTGTCCAAGTCATAGCAGAAGATAACCAAAACATGATTTTATTAAACAGATAACAAAAAAACCACCAAATCTAAACTTTGGAAACAATGCAGTTTCCAAAACTTTAAAATAATCTGAACAATTATTGTGTAATACATTTCAAAACAGCAATACTTTGACAACGTTAGAATATCACCAATCATATACTGTATTATACCGCACTTGCTAGCACATTTATCTGACACACCATTTTGTCCCGTTTATTACTTATTAAATCACAATTAAATTCTAACTCACAAGTCAACTTTCCAGTAACAAACATTTGAAATAAAAGTAGACACAATTACACACATATTGCAATTCAATTTCATGCTATTACAAGAGTGAAACATAAACATAAATGCCTCGTGACAACGCAGGGCTATAGTGTTTCCTCAAGCTTTCATAGGCTACTCTCTGTTATCTATTAATAATGATAATAATAACATTAAGAATAATATCAGGCAGACTTATGGTCACTCTAGATCCAGTTGCTTAATCAATTTTAGGCTCCCTTGGAAATGGAGTATCGATGGCATAAAATAACAACATCAATAATAATAATACTGAAAATTTACAAAACGCCAAATGTTTCGCAGATACTTCTGGTAGTCGTATATGACACCGCTTGCCTTAGTACATGCACAAGCAATGGCGTCCGAATTTACAGGTTTGGCGAAATTTAATTAGCCTACACTTAACTGGCCAGAGCCTGACCTGTCTTCTCAGATGTAAGCAGACCACACACTATCTTTACATGACACTTCATACGACATAAAAGTGTAGGAAATTCAAACGTAGATAACAGTGGGCAAAACAACGAGGCGTATTGTTGTCGTTAATTAAACAGCAAGAAATAATCTCCACTGCACCTCAAATGGTTAACACATCGGTATTACAGTAGGCTGCTGTGCTTACAAACCGAAAATGAGCACTTGATGACCATAGAAGTATATGTAACTGGGAAAAATCGGACAAAATGGAACAGAAATCAAGCTGCAGTTGCAAAATAAACCTTCGCTCCATGGGAAAGAAGTTAGTCAGCGTAAGAGCGTTCCAGTGTTAGGCGACATCATCAAGGCACAAACAAACCACACAAAAAAAACAACACGAACCAAGCTTTGCTCCCTGATCATGCAACATGCTGAGCTAACAGATATGAGCTAATGGTTTTCTTGACTTTACCGCTGACTGAATGCTAAATAATAATTTTCAATTCTGCCATTTTCAGCAACGATGCGTACAAGTGGACGATTCCTGAGCATGACAATGATAAGACATCATTATAGTGTCTACAAAAACACAAAGAAAGCAGCTATTAGTTTAATGCACAAAAAAGCACAGAAGTCATGTTAAAAAGTTGTGCTCGACTAATACTCAACTGATGCCTTATATCTGTGCTGCTATCATAAAGCAAAACAATGTTCGTCAAATGTTTTAAGTCAACGGGTATCTAAAAAACTGCAAAAATGCTTGCAAAACACAAAAAAAAACAAAGTCGCACTATCAGCTGCTGCCTGTAAACTTATGACAATAGCACGCATAGCATGAAACTGCACAGAGCAACCGGGGAAATGGGTATAAACACTACGCCTCTTTGACGAATCAACTGAGAACGATAAAAACGGCTGTACAAATTACTGAGACGGAGAAGAAACGAGGTCAAAAGACGCGTACGTAACGACAGCATTGACATTGTATTGCAACGCCTGCCCTTCAGTATATCAAATGACACACAAATACAACCACAGCAATACCAACAAAGACAAACCAACTAAAATTTCCAGATAACGACATTTCCTGAGTTTCACAAGCATGTTGCAGCAACCGGATTTGCTTGACTAGTTCTGCAAGGCTGGCCCGTATGCAAGCAATTCTTCAAGTTGCTACACAAACACCTTCTTCGTAAATATTGAGTCTGTTGCTGACCGAATCAGAACACTGGCAACAATGTCACATGATAATTAAAACGTAACACTTTATCCCTGCCGAGAGAACGAGGTATGCGTGCTAACAGTAACAGTATTGTACGATCGGCAATTATGCGACATGCAAAAATAATACACAGCATAGGCTAGTAGTACCTGTCATCAATAAAACTGCAACAAAATAAGCCACACCCACAAAACAGTCATAACATAGCATCAAACGTATACACGTTGTCTCACGAACTTCAGCAAGTGTTGCAAGCATTAAAGTGTGGAAAAAACGTCCATGAAATGCTCACTGAGTCGCACAAGATGACGTTTGCTCAAGAAAAGTCCGAGAGAATGAGCCAAAACTGGCCATCTAATACAACGAACTGCAGCACTAATAATGCTGCAAGCAGTCATCACTTTACACCAGCCAAAACTTATTATTGAAATTTGATCATCCAATATGAATAAAATATAGCTTTCCCAGTGATTCAAAAGTGAGATTAAGTGGTTAGATTAACTGGTATAATACTAGAAAAAAGTAAATTTGAACAGTGGACTGTAGCGATGACAGAAAAGCAGATAGAGATGAGAAACGGACGAGGTAGAACGGTTGAATTAACATCGACGACAGACGACTGACGTACGGACGGACGGAGGACAAAATGTCGGGAACGTTGAGCCCAAGTTTCACTGATCAGCTTGTCGATCCAACACGTCGAAGTTGGACTATGCGCTGCGTTGAGCCGGTTCAGCAGGGAACCATTCTGTCGACACAGCAAAAGCAGCCTGGGGTGTGTCGGTCGACAGTCCGTGGTCAGTGTTTGATGATGATGTCCACTGCCTCGTGGTGGCCAGAGTGACGCTGTTGTACTGCGGACGTGGTGCATCGTCCACGCTGAGTCTACTCGTCGCCGCGCTGCCCAACTTGCGGCGCACTTTGAGCGGGAGACCGCAGCTCACGTGCAGTCCATCACCGGCCGCCAGCTGTATGTCAGACGACGTCGCCTGACATACAGCTGCCGCACCGCCGGCATACAGATCGTCGACGCTCTGCTGAGGCGGCACGTCGACGCCAGCCTGCCAGGCCACTGACGCCAGAGACGACAGAGACGTCGAGCGTGAGGACTGCTGGTCGTCATCCAGCACACCGTTCCTCGACGCATTTAGCCGCTCAGCGGCGGCGGCGTGTGTTGCCGAGCGCTCGGACACCCAGCTGGGGCGCCGCGAGTGCAGCAAGTTGTCTGCACGGTGTCTACCGGTTACCGGCTGCAGTGCCGACTCGGACGCCGTTTTCACAGGCAGGCGCGGCGCACTGGTCTGAGCCAGGTCGATGCTGGACCGACGCAACATCACGCCACTGCCGTCCGCACCGCACTGTGACGTGGCGTGTCCCGGCGACTGATGACGTGACGGTGCTGACAGATTCAACGGCGACTCGACCACACCACGGGCACCTGCACCGGCGACCTTCTGCTGAATAGACCGCCGCAGAGTCAGCGTGTCCACGTGTCTACCAAACCACGACTCATCGACGCTTTCCTCCTCGCCCGACGACGACACGTCCGAGAATATGACGATCGGTGCCGACGAGTCGACGAGCGCCTGAGGCAGAGACGAGGTCCTGCAGCAGGACATCCGGCGAGCGTCCGTCACCGACCGGTACGTCGACGACGCACCGCCAGCACCATTGTCCAGCTGTGCCGCACCGCCGGCACACAGGTCGCCAATCGACGGCAGAGAGTTCCCTGAGCTAGAGTAGCGGTACGTTGGTACACCGGCAAGGGTCCGAGCTGGAGCGTCGACTGATGAGGTAGAAAACTGAACGGTGACCGAGCAGCACGATGATGGCCACACGGCAGCCAACGAAGGAACAGCTCCCAACGATCCCGCAGGGTAATTATGATGATGACGATGATGATGGTAGGTATCATCGGGCGAACGTTTTTGTTCGCCTCGCTCAACAGCACCGGACAAACGGTATGCAGCAGTACTTGCAGCATTGAGCGATGCCGTCGCGTCGTCGTAACGCGTCAGTAGAGACGGCAGCGGTTGCGCTTGTTGTTCTTGCTTCTGACGAACGATGAGCTGGTGTTCAGACAGACGTGGGGCGTCGTGCGGTGCGGCGGCGGTGACGTGTTTCAGTGGCTTTGACTCAGTGCCGCCGCCGCCGCCGGTGGTCGGTGGACCGATGCCCAGCTGTCGTCGAAGCACTTCCACCTCCAGCTTGAGCCGTTTGTTCTCCACGGCCAACTCGTGTATCCGTCTCATCATCACGGCGTCGTTCGCTCGTCGTTTCTCTCGCGATCGTTTCGCCGCTTCGTTGTTCTTCTGCCGCTTCATCCAGTACTCGTCGTCCTTCTTCGACTCCGGGATGAACTCGCGCATGCGTCGTGTCGGTGCCGCCGGGAGAGGTACGCCGAGTGACAGCGGACAGCTGCCGTTGCCGATGCAGCCGAGGTCACCGCACGTCGACGAACCGCTGGACGAGCTGTTGTTGTACGCGTCGGCGACGACCGCGTTGACGCACGACGCGGACGACGAAGGCACATGGTGCAGCTGATGTACAGGCGTGGTCGGCGGCAGGCTGAACTGCAAACCGGTCGACGGTTCATCAGCCAGAGGCCGAGCAGCAGCTACGTGGACCGGCATTGACGTGGTCGCTAGCTGTGATGTCGTGCGAATTTGATCATCTCGATCAGCCAGATAAGGTACGTCAGGCCGATGTAGTGACGACGACATGACACGCACTTCACCTCTTCACATGCATTGTCGCTAGATCGAGTCCGCAACCATCCGCCTTCATCAGCCTCACGCATCACTTCTACAATCAGAAACACAGTAACGACTATAAACTCGATAAAAACTACATGTCACGCCTATCTATCAGAATTGGTACTATACGTCTACGCATCGTCAACATACGTACATTATACGAACGGTACAGAGTTCCGTCAGCATGTGAAAAAGACGGACGTGGCTATAGAGCTAAACCCGTATATGCAAGTTAGCGGTGAGCAGCTGTAGCAGCAGCAACAGACATCATTCATTATCTACCACCACAGTGCAGCCCGGAACAACATGTCGCCAGCCGAGCTCGTTTTTGATGAAAACAGCATAGCCAGACACTTTCTACGGCTGTACACCACCCGCCGAGTTTGTAAACAGACGTAAAGCTTACGTAAAGCTTACATATTCTCGCGTTCAGGCTGGCACCTTGCACTAGTTAGCTACTGATGTGGACTACAGTGTCTTCACTGCCGCAAACAACTAGCATAGTTTATACAATGCCCATATAGCTGTCAATCATACGGTAGGCTATAACGTCCAAACTTCAGTCTTACTTTACTTTTACCCCATTTTTCGGTTCTGTGCACAGTAGGCCCTAAGCTATAGGTACAGCCTACAACAAATGCACAAAAATCGAAAGCTCATTTACAAATCTAGAAATCCACGACATCTGAGATGTCAAGGTGTCAAAATGTCCAAGTCCATCGAAAACCGAAGCCGCAGAGCTTTTACGTGGTTTACTGTATGCATTGCTATATAGGCCTACACTAATCAACCTTGTTTAGATTTACCGGTACCGTAAACAATGTTACCTAGTCATCTTAATGTACTCGACGTTGACATATCCTACAACTTGCTTACTGTGGTCGACTTGTAAGAATTAACGTTAATGTACGTTAGACGGCGTATAGGCATACATGTGTGTCAGAAATAACACAACAGTGAATCTAGATCGCACGTGACTGAGTTTCAGCGTTGCTTTAGTTGTATCGCATATGTAGGCACCCCCTTATAGGCCTACACAAACTGCGCAGTTTTTGGGTATCATTCTGAAGCGACAACTCGGCAAAGACGACGTCACTAAAGCGACAGTAAATATCTGGAACGGCCTCGGGCACTGGACGCCGTGCAACGCATAGCACCACTGCGTAAACCGAAGCGCATCGGAAAATAGTCCGCCCACCAATGCGCCCACCAGCTAACTGACACTGACAGACAAGCATTGCCAGCACGATTACAGACAAAATTATATGCAAAGTTTTACTACTTTTACACGTATTAAAATTATTTATACTCTGAGACGCGACGTGTTGTGAAATGACTGAATCACTGAACTGTCATTAAGAATTGAGCTATGGCTCAACACTTAAGCATCAAAGCCTCGGTCAGAGTGAGATTCGAATTTGTAGAACAAATTATTCCGTGAACAGATAATGCACCAACATTACAAAAATATCCAGCTTTAACCCTGTATGAACGAATAGCTTGCCCATCGCTGAACGCCAAACAGCAGAGCAGAAATGTGTTTTTAAGACTGGGTAGTGATCCACTAACCAAGTTCTCATACTGATTACCGGTAGGTTATACTTCTGCACAGTGTCAATGGTTTCCCTGGCAGCAGAGTGCCACAGTGGCATATCTGTGTTAATTTACGTACGAGCATGACCTTTGACCTTGACATCCTATTGTTAGGCTGTTAGGCGGAGCCAAACTCAGCACGAGCATAGCAAGTTCTTCCATTTGACTGCAACGCACGTGTTCGGCGTTCGCAATGATCGAACTGCACGTTTCCCAGACTGGTGTGCACTAAAATGCATACACAACACAACTCAAAGGACAAAACTATACCTTTAACCCACCTACATAACGCCATCGTGAGAGAACGCAGAAACTCTATTATGCTGACAGCTGAAGCAGCCTATTTTAGTACACGTGTACACAGACCGGAAGGCCTACATTGTGAAAATACAAAAATGAAGCCAATTTGCCATTGTCAGTACGTTTTGTTCATGAATTAAGAAGAGCTTGTCAGCCACAGGAATTGACTGAAGACAACAGATTGTATGGCGATAACTGACTGGAAGTATGCGAATTTTAACAGAAGTTTGCTCTTTCTTAACGCCAGAAGAAACTCGTCGTTATGAAGTGTCACGAATCCTGCACAAAAAAAGCCACCAGACAAAAGTCCACCAAGACGGGGTTTCACTGGTTAAATCTTAAGTCTTCAAGCTATGTATTCACTTACCAGTATTCAACAGCTTATGGGAAAATGTGGCACGTTTTGTGCTATGAAAAGTGTGACAGTCTTCGCAAGCAGCAGGTAAGGAATCTGCCAGTTATCAGGGTCTGGGGTGTCACTGCCAAAATGTTGCTGTAAATCTGTGCATTTGTGGGCGAAATGCACAAAATGTACAATATAATGTTTAATTCACTTAAATTCTGATAGATCATTTTTGATGGCATAGGCAGGTCGTCAAAAGGGGAACGAAATTTACCGCGATGTCATAGCCTGGAAGGCTACTATGCTCCGCAACTCCTGACGTGCACAGATTACGGTACTGATGACAGATGAGTTGTTAGAACAGCTCTGAAACCTAGCTGAAACAGTAGAAGCTCTAGACAAAAGCACGCGGTCCACAACGCCGACTCCACTCACAGTGCACAGTAGGCTATATAATATAGTGAAACACCTGCGTGGCCAGCCACTGATATATGGACCAGACAAATCAATAAACTTTAACTCTGACTGTCAGTGAACGCGTATTGTTCGCACGCGGCATCATCTATATCTTGCAAACACCCACGAGTAGCTAGTAGCTACATATATCATCATCGACCACCTGTCATGAAGTATGTACTATGCCGCCAACACACCAGCGCCTCGCCAACAGCTTTACGCAATACTTATTATCGTTGCGTCTTAAGCCACATTTCTATTTTTGCCCAGTTTCTTCTGTTTCGTCTTTTTCCCTAGACTACACACTTTCTCCGTCTGTTCTGAGCCGATGTTTTTCGAAGATTTGCAACTATAGGCGTATAGCTTCTCTGACATTAATACTCTATCTATTTTGATTTTCAATATGTGTCCCTAAAACCGCCTGGGGCACAAAGACGTTTTTTTTTGTTTTCCATTTCTTGTGGAAAGGTTCATCGGCTTCCAAATGACGCCTAATAGTTACAGTCGTACAAAATGTCAAGAAATTAAAAAAACTGCAACCAAAGTCGGTAAGCAGACTCGTAAAATGGTTAGAAAGTGAGATAGACCACACATGCCTATATGGTTGCGCCAAAGGAATGAAAGGTCTAGTCTGTTATCTCCCATTTACCTTGCTTGGCCTTCCATGTATCACAATTAACACTGCAATAGATCAAATGCTCAACGACTTTTGCAAACTTCTTAAAATAGCAAAAATATACGACGTTCTGGAAATAAGGCGCAGGCTACAATGTTTGAATAGTTTGAAAATCAGAGGTGAGTGTGACGCTGCAAAACTGCACCCAGTTTTCTCCCAATACATATCTGATCTATTTCAGAGCCGAACTCTGCTGTGTAAGATCAGAACTTTGCAAAACTCTTACACCTCTTCGTCTCGACGTCTTTTACGACTCGTTATGCTGGCCACCGTTTCTATGCCATGTACCCCATAAATACCGCCTTACATTGCTGATCTTAAAACAACAAAAAATGACTACGAAGTGCCAGCAAAATTCAAGATATTATTCCACTGGCACGCTGCTATTAACTCTGTATCAAAAGGGGAGCCGAAACGAGGAGAGAACTACGCAGAGAGCGTAGTTAACGCGATTGTATTTTATCCAGATCACGATGACGCAATCCAGCGTTCGACCGCCCACCGCGCCGACTACATTCGCTCTCCTCCCAATGTAGCTCCCACGGCCACACGCCACGCCACTTGGCTCTCAGCTCGCCAGCCAGCCAGCCGCTGTGCGTTCGTTCTCGGAAGCCATATAATTGCACACGCTGCGGCGGCCAGCAATGGACGAGGAGAAGATGGGCAAGAGTGACTGCACGACGCGCCTTCAGTACGAGTCAAGGCCAGCACAACGACATTAATCGTTACGTATACAGGCCAACGTTCGCTGCGCGCTGCTGGCGTCGGCCCAACGAAAATTCGGTCAACACTGTCAACGTCCCCTCCTCGCCTCCCTCCCTTACCCCTCACAAGCCGAGCTCTCTTCTCCACCCACCTGACCCAATGGAGACGCCTGCCCGCAGCAGCATACAGTACGTCGTCTCAATGGCCAACACGATGTGCCACCATTAGTGCTATTTCAATCATTGCGTTAATGCGTTCAACTTCACAGTTCACACTTTCGTGAGTTACGATGACCTCGTGACCATGACCTACACCTCCTTGAAAATAATATCAATGTAGTGTCGTTATCATGCTACGGATATTCTGTATAGCAAACTCGTACTTTTGTCATTTCGTTCTTGGCTCTTAGCCAGAAGCCTATAAGGCTGAGGTTACAGTGACTGCGTAAGTTCTTAGTCTGTAGCAATTCATCAATGCTGACCATTGTCGATTGTGCTGAAGCATCTAACAAAGCAATGTCTGCCATACGGCTGATAAAAAGGCACTTCAAAAGTATTGGTAATTCAAATTAGGCCTATTATACAACGCGTACTTATGACCGCATGCATCTGAAAAATGGAATGCTGCGTACAAGTCTGATCAACGTAAAAAAGATATTGAGTGTCTCGAGCAACAGAGCTACAAACTGGTTAGAGAGCTACTCAGGTTTTCCAATTCACCAAAACTTGACATGACCTCAGACGGCACAGCCCAAAACTGTCGCTGTCAAGAAATACAAGTCATATTCGCCGAACATTCTTCAGCTAAACAGTGGTAATGGTCTCGTATCAACTTCCACAGCATGTCATTGAAGCACCGTTTATAGGCCTACCAACGCCTTCAGAAACAGACTTGACAACTTTTGGCAACAGAATATAAGCATCTAATGCAACCGCTTGTCACTTCTTCGCTCATCCACAAGTAAGTGACCACGCTGGCTCATTTTGTGGCTTAGGTGATCTCGATCCTTGACCTGTTGACAGCAAAACCTGTCTGCGAGTTACACGAATCACGCACAAACTTCTTGTATAATTGTTGGCTTTCCTGACCTCTTCCTTGTCCATTAACATACCTGTAGCCACGAGTACAACCGGCAGACAGACAGACAGAGAGACGGCTTGCAACGATTAACGCTGCCCGCAGGAAAAACGGCCGCATAATAAACTGGCGATGACGCAATATGCCAAACGCTACCGCTGAGCACGAAGCCGCTTAACAGCAACACAAACAAGCTTGAGCGGAGCCAACACTAGCCTATATTTAGTCACCAGCACAGTGAACCCTTAGCTCACCCGCAGCAGTAATAAATTCTAAGTTCAGACGTCAGACACTATATAGCGCATCTCAGTATAATAAATCATCATGCCTCCACCTTTGACAAGCGTCATGTTCCCGCGTTAAGTGCACCTGCATGATACTACTTGAGTGCCACGCCAAGTTGTTAGCATAACATCTTATAACGAGATAACTTCAAAACCAAACTTTGGTTGACTTACTTGCAGCGACAGATGGACTGACCAGGTTTCGAAAATCAAGGGGGTCAAGGTCGCTTCAAGATCGGATGTGAATGAACAACTTCGGGCTTCATATCTCCTGAGTCCTGAAGGGTCTGAATCACGATCAAAATTTGAGTAATTAACAGACCCCGTGCGTCAGAAAGCAGACATTTTGGGCCGAAAATTTTGAGTGTGACAGTCCGACTTCGTTGCCGACTACGTGCTCATGCAACCGATCTGAGCCACCAACGACGTCAGATGTTGGCAGCGACGTCTAGGCCTACATGTAACAGCAAAGTCGGTCATATGTAGCCAGGGGCAATGCGTATATTTAGGAAAATTACTATACAAGCTTGCACCTGCCCCCAGAGTGCAATGTTAGGAAATTCTGTCAAAAATTGTTGAAACTAAAGTTTTGAGATGCAGTATGAGTATGGGCCATACTCCATAGTGTAAATAATGTTTAAAGCAGGGGCACTGTTAGAGGAAGGAAGTTGTGCAGATGAGCCAAAAACCTGCAACGTTTAGCTGATGTCGACAGAAACATGGCATTAGCCGGACGAACACCCTTGGGTGCTTGCACGTACCGGCTGAAGCCGCCCAAAACGGCTGCCGGATAAATTGCCGGGCCGGCTACAACCATCTATTTATCCGGCTGCCGAATGAATATCCTGTGCCACAAAATAGAGTACGTTAACATTAGACGCATATACGGTGGTAGTTCTCTTGCAGTATTTGAACACATCTTCACACCCCAACTAATTTCCTGGTTTGCCATTATGGTACATTTCAGTCACCACAAGCATTCAGCAAAACCGGACTGTACACTCAAGTTCCGTCAACCACAAATGTGACGCGATTTACACGTAGGCCAACGTCAGTGTACACAGTGTAATTAAACTGTAATTAAACGGGTCTTACGTCTAGTTCTTACTGGCGAATATAATAATTTTAGAGACACTGCTAATCCCGGCTTCGGAGGTTCCCAACTTCCCACGTACGGTAGGCCTACCGCGTCGAAACGGACACAGAAACTAGGTCGGGGCAACGCCGCCAGCGTACAGCAGCCGGGAGTGACTAGCCGATAGTGTAGCAAAGTGTACTTACCGTGCCATCATCGTTGACCTGCATGGTTGCATTCAACGCTGCTCGTACAGGAGGTGTGTACATACGGAGTGTCGATCCGACACATCGCAGCCACTAACTCCACTGGAAATACGTCAGAACTGAGACCGAGGGCGCTCAGGCACAAGCGCTTTACTCTCTCCTCTCGTCGGCGGCGGCGCTGTTACGCAAGGTTAAAAAACGCGGAGAAGCCCTTAGCCCACATTCACACCCGGCGCACGCACGCAGCACAGCGGTGCAGGCCGCCACGGCTAGGCTAGCGCTGGGCTACACACACTGCCTCCCCGGCAGACCTAGATACTGGCCGCCCAGCCCACTCACCATGCTCCTCCTCACCACACGCACTGACTGGGTCACGTGATCCTCGACCTGCTTCTGTTATGTCATTGGCAAACCAGCACCATTGCTGAATCTCGACGGTATAGCACGGAACTGGCTATAGCCTATGGTCGTACTGTGGTCAGTATTTGCCAAGTCTTTTGGAATTCAGTCACTCGACTTTCTCCTAGTTCAACTCAGCTTCAAGTCAGTAGGACCTGGATCTAGCCTGCAAGACTGCAAAAAGGAGTTTTTGCTGAGGGTAGGAAGCTGAGTTGAATTGAAGAAAAGAAAGTCCTGTGGACACTCGCACAACACGCACGTTATTTACTTGTGGCCTACAAATGAACCTCGTTTTCAAGTGCAGTTATTAAACGCAAGAAGCACTGCAGTAATTTATGGCCATAGCCTGTATACTGGCCATAGCGGCTGCATTCGGCAAGTTGCTCAATGTTGCTGTTGCTGTTGCTGTTGCCTTGTGCCACTGCCAGCAGCTGAGTGGGCAGCGCGCAGGAATACACAACTATAGCTGCTCTATTCCAGGCTGTTTCAGATATTTTGCAAACTGTTTCAACGAGATTGTCCGTGACGTAGTTTCCTTCGTTTATAGTCCATTGATTAAACGGCAGTAATTTAAACGATAAATCTTTTTTATGTCTCACTGCAGTTTCTATAGGGCCCACCAATTACAAGAAGCCCAGCTGTCGCTAATTAAATAGGGCCGACCGTACGCATGAAAGCCTGAAATGATTGATTTTCCCCAGATTTTGAGAAAATTACTCAATTACTAAAATGGAGAAGATACACAAGCATTAGAATATCATCATTAATGTTAACTCGACGACTGCTATAGCGACCGACGCCAAAGCGAGTCATGAAAGCGTGCAGAAACTGCATGGTAGATTGGGAGTGTTCGGCTCTGACGCTCGCCTCGCGGCGGCGTCTAAACCACTCCTTACAGGCCAGCATATGCGAATGCAGCGTTTTAATTACTTGTTTGACGTCGAAACGTTCCGTTAAAATTGGAGCCAAACCGCTGCAGATGGAGACATAGTTATTATTGACAGCAGGTATAGAAAGTCGTCATCGCTCTATCCAACGGTGCTGTCACCCACCCCACTAAGACGTACCGTTTAGCCACAGTAGTACGTAATGATTCTTCAAGTTCATAAAAGATCGATGATTTTCGTGTCATGTGAAAGGTTTATGCGACTTCCTATTAGTGATTAATGGGAACTTTGGCCATATCTCTCACGTTTTCTGAAATACGGCCAGTTTTCGGTTGAAAACGCACATTTTCCTGTCTCCTTCTTTCAACCCAAAATTTGAAAATGTTCTCTTTGCACTGCATCGCCGAAATTTTGCATACCTACGTTTATGACACAAGGTCAATTATTTGTGTAAAAAGTTTTCCTCTAATACTCACCGGTTGGCCACAGAACATTTCAGACGACAGACGACAGACAGACAACAACTCGTGCCAAAAGGCCGGACTTTTAAGCTTGTAGCTCAACGGTCTGCTCAAAAAGTATTAAGTGTTACGTCTGAAAGGCATAGGCCTATATAGTTAAGCTGTTTTCCTATTTTTTTTAGTTAGGCTAGGCCTACTTAAGTGTCGAGTCCTTCCGTTTTGCAGATTTTTCCCAAAAAAATCCGTCACTATTCTCCCCGAAAAGTATTTTTGAACTGGTATAAACGTTTTTAATCAGCGTCTTGTCTTATTTTAGTTCATTTGCTAAATGGCAGATTTGCAGAAATTGCAGTAGTCCTATATTCGCCACTACATTAAGGTTTTATTTACAATAATATCGATCTCCTTTTGCTTACAAACACCTTACATTTATTTGAAACTGAAAATAATTTAACCCAAAGTATGAAAATTGGTAGAAAATTATTGTTTCAGAAGATAATTTTTGCATAGGTAGGCCATATTTGTTCTGATGATATGGTGATATTTTACAAGATAGTGTAGCAGTGCAGTTAAGTCATATTTAATAAGCATGCTATTGCTAATTTTGCTGCAGATTGTGAAAATCGGCAAATACTTGGCGAACATATAGACAATGACAAAGTGAGATTTTTTAAAGACAGCGACAGGTTTGCGACTCTGGCAGTGGCCGCACGTAAAGCTTAGGGTGCAAAAACGTCTTGACGCAACTTCGACAGAGAACACGGCAGCGCATCACGTGGTATCGACTTGCTTGACACATCCGACAGTAGCTTCTTGAACTGTCTGTGGTCACGGTTTGAAATGACAACAACACAAGCTTATGACTGGTCGGACTGCCTGGGTAACGGCGTTGTGAGCGCGACGGACTGTGTCCAGGATTAAGAAGCATAGGCTACAAAGCGACAGATATAAACCAAACTGAAAGCTGCACATCTTTCAGTTTAATTTATTTTGTTTCGTTTGGCTTTATTTCTGTCCAGTTTTGTCACTTTGCACGCTCTTTAAAGGTGCATTCACAGCGACAGAAATGCAACATGACTAAACTGAAACGAAATGATGCGATGCTGCTGTTTCAGTTCTTTTTGTTTTACTTTCATTCATTTGCATGTTAATTCAATCCTAAGTCAGTGTAACCAGAGATTCTATCTACTTAAACTCTTGCGTTCTCAAGGCATGTCGGCCGTTCAGTTGGAACAAATTGTTCAAGCTATCATTGTCTCTCGGATTAGATATGCCCTCCCGGCCTGGTCAGGATTTTTAACGGTGGAACTAATGAATAAATTACAGTCTACCTTGAAACGTCTCTATAGGTTTGGTTACACTGCTCAGATTATGTCCTTTAATGATATTGCGGAATC
>Ga0209367_1005238_pt1 | contig 17984 bp, 9 predicted proteins | sample WorMetLIZISLAND2_FD_187412 | JGI IMG/M metagenome (GOLD analysis project Ga0209367, IMG submission 187412) | Marine gutless worms symbiont microbial communities from Max Planck institute for Marine Microbiology, Germany - Olavius geniculatus... ... | reverse complement strand
GGGTGAGGCCGACTAGGGGGTCTGGGGGAGCGTCGTGAGCTCCCCCAGCGGGATCCGGGGCGGAGCCCCGGCCGCAAACGCATTTTAAGCATATTTTAGAGTCAGAGAGCGGCTCTAGCAGAAAGAAAAATGCACATTTTCTGTCCTTTTTCATTTTCAGGTCTGCGTGGGAGGGTCAAGGGGGGGTCGAAGGTGACCCCCCCAGACTGCCACCAGTGGGGAGGTTGTCCTTGTCCAGTGGGGGGGGGTTGAACCCCCAACCCCCCCGACAAATCAAACACTGCTCACAGATCTTAAAGGTTAAAAAGGTGTATAGCTCTGTATTGGAAATCTGTCACATGGCCACAGAGTGTCACTTCCCATATGGGATCACACAACACAGGTGAACGTGGCCCACTTTAACTTCTGCCCTGGAGGCAGGCTGGCACTCGATTTGCTTACCCCAAAGGGATGTTAGGCTGAGTTGACCTTGGTGGTTGGTTACATACTGAGATGGTTTGCCTGTCCAGACATGCATCCATAGCAGTCCGACTCGTAGTCGAATTCACATTTTTTTGATCAGAAAAATTTTGGAATTTTTGTTAGGAATTTTGTAATGCCTCGTCACGAATTCTCAATCTATGCTGTCTGCAGTGATTCTATTATGGTTCTGTTTGAATACGTGTACAAAGTGTATATGTGCATAAAGCATTAGTTTTTTAAATCCAAAAAATCCGAAATATATGTTTTGTAGGGAATTCTATTCTGAACACATATCCAAATGTTTTTGATGATGGCGTCATTATTGTGATGTCATCTGTTCATAGAACACAGTTTACACATGTATTATTTTTCCCCACCAGTAATCTATCATAACTCGCAAGTGACAAACAGCATATGAACAGAGAAAATGTACAAACTTAACAAGTTAACGCCATCACTGTAAATACTAAAGTTTAGTGTTTCTTTTTTCAACATAACGACCAAGATCGCTCAAACATTTGTCCTATCTTTTAGCAAACTTCTGAATGCCTGATGCAAAGAAACATGCTGGCTGCTGTCCATGCCACTGAAGAACGACTGATTGCACCATAGTATATGATACAAATCTCTGCTCATCTAGCATTTTCTTACACCAGACGTGAACTGTTCGCTTTGCAAAGCACTTGTGCCATATACTGCATGTGTCTCAGAGTGAATCTGATTTGCATTAATTTTTTCTGCCCTCAAAAATACAATAACGGAATGCTGTTCATTACAGGATGATTTTACTGGTAACGTTATCGAATTTAATGTTTATAAATGATGTCACAGTGACGTCATCATCATAAAACTTATAGCTGCTACTCAGAATTAAATTCTCTGTAAAACGTACATTTTGGATTTTTAATATTTGGAAAACTAACAGAATGATGCTGTTTTGTAACTTGTTTGTTGAACGATTCTCGTATATATGATGTGTTTTTGTGCTTCATGTAGTTCTTTGACATGAGAATGTTGTTCCTACTGACAGCCTTGTGCACCGACGTCAGGTACTTGCCGTGCTGTTATTACATTGTATATGATATGATGGTGTGATGAAATCATTATTCTCTGTGAATCGCACTTTGAGTTATGTCTTGGGTCCACATTAATTGTGATATTTACATTCTGTCGTTAATGATGGTCAATCGTAGCTGATGAGTTGCTTTTGTGTTTACTGCATACATAAGTGTTGGTTGCAGTGGTTGTCGTAAATGGCTGTCTTACTGAAAACTCAAGTCACAAAGTGTTGGTCTTATTTGTGGATAATATAAGTATTTTGCAATTTAAAACTGGCATCTTAGATTGCCAAAAAATTGCAGAATTTCAGTTGTAATTATTAGTTAATGTTTTAACTGATTTTCATTGTGATTAATTTGCAGCGATGCCGGAAAATTGCAATTATTTGACAGGCAGCCACAGATTTTCAACATAGAAAATTATGGGTGCTCATCATTTTATTTTTGTTCCTAAATTTTAAAACATGGGGGATTTTTAGCCCATAATTTTGTATTTTTCAAAGAAAATTGTTTGATGAGAAGAAATTTTCTAACCAGCAAAAATTTGGGGTAGAGGAGGCTTGCTTTGAATTGCTTTGCCGTCTGTGCATTCTCTGCCACGACGCCTCAGATGTTATACCTACGCTGTGGGCCATAAAAAATGCCGCTTTACTTTTGTCCATATCATTACCAATTATTGACCGATTTTCAAAATTCTTTCATTGGCACACTCTGCGGACAATTTGCAATAATGTGATTATTATATATCCCACCACATGGTAAATGCATTTCTACACTACCTTGTGAAATATAAATGAAAGCAAAAACTAATGACAATAACAAAAATTTCGGTAAATGAAAAAAACGCTTCAGACCAGCATTGCGACGAATGATTTGTATGACACTAGACTGTGTTATACCCACACAGTCTAGTGTCATACAGGCCATTCACTGCGATGTTGGTCTGAAGTGTTTTTTTTTCAATTTTACCCCAAAATGTTTGTTTGTTATTATCGTTTTGTGTGCATATTTTATTGATATTTCACAAGGTAGTGTGGAGACACATTTACGGTGTGGTGAGATATGTAATAATCACATTATCGCAAATTGTCCGCAGACTGTGCTGGTGAAATAATTTTGAAAATCGTTCAATAATTGGTGAAGATATGGGCAAAAGTAAAGTGGCATGTTGCTCACCCTGTATGTGTTACTGACTGTGGTAGGCCGAGACTACGGCAAGAGCTGCATGGATTCACGTACTTGATAGAAGTGCTGGACCTGACGTTACGTTGCGCTGAGGAAGCCCAGAGGCAACTCAACGACCAGGAGGTTGACTTGTGTTGCGAGGTGCTTAAAATACTCTTCAACGTCACCGTTGGCATGGAATCCACAACACTCGATGAAGTAAGATGCAAAATATTTTTCGGATACATTGTATGATTAGACAGTAGAACAAGTAGTGCGTGTTTTTTCATGGATAAAATAATTCATGTTTACGCGCAAAAGCAGCTACTGCTTTCGGCACGTCTTAGCCATCGCAATTCTGTCTGTCCGTCAGTCTGTCTGTCACAAGGGTGGATCAGGCAAAAACGGTTCAAGCTAGGATCACCAAATCTTCACCGTCGGCTGCCTGGAAGACTCTAGTTTCAGGAACCGTAAAGCTTTTCCATAAACTCGAAGGGGGTCACCCCGAACGAGGGTGCTGAATGAGAGGGGGGTGGGCAAAATTTGCGACTTTTGGCCAATAAGTCGCTGTATCTCATTAACGATGCGAGATAGGGCCTAGGTTACTGTTAATCACTAATAGGAAGTCGTACACTGGCTCTCTATTGACGCCGAATTCAGTGACCTTGAATGACCTTGAACGCCAAAATAAGGGGTTTTATGGATTTTTTGGCGATTTCGGGCTGTGACAGAAGTCTATATCATTCACAGTGTGGTGCCACAGAACTATCGTTATGCGATCCAGATGGAGAATTTGGTATTTGTATATTAACTTAGCTTGAACACCCCAATTTTTAGCTAAACTACTGAACTGGAACTGCTATAGGCTTTCGCATGTCTCGTGAGCATTAGCTCAGATTTCTTGTTGATTTCTACTTGGCATCTTAGCAAATCTCTGGGTACTTTAAACTGAAATTAGTTAAAACATTCCATTTCTGCAGTTTGCTTAGTGACGAGTCCAGTATAATTTTTTGCTGAGTGCTGGTTATACATTGTTCTGACTTTTTCATGCTAAGCATGCAGCACAACATTGAACATCATATTGCTGATGAATTGAGTTAATTTGTGGCCATCATAATATAGTGCATAATGGCTTTTGCTCATCCATTCATCTATGAAGACTAGGCTCATCTCTAGTTGGACTTGATGGTGGCATAATATGTCAGCACTGGGTCATTACATAGTTTTCCGGTTATATCTTGTGGTGGTAATTGTTATGCAGGAAGAGGAGGCGCACTTCATGCGTCTAGTCAGTGTTCTGCATGACTTGCTCGTCTGTGACACGACGAACAAGGAAAAGCGAGATGAGCTTCAAACGTATGTTATACGTTGTTCAGAACCAAGTGTCTGCATTGACGTAGAAAATGTTTTTTTTTGCATTTTATGTTATCGCATAATGTATAATATTGTATAGTTTTTTCATGCAGTTTGTTTTGTAAATGATATTTACAGCGATCCTCTGTTAACTTTGTTGTCAAAATGTCACATGTGTTGTACACTGAAAACTTTTTATTCATGCAGAATATCTGTTAGGATGTCTCATTAATACTAACCTTGAACATCACTTAGGTTTTATGCTATTTCAACATCTGGTGTCTTTTTATGTTATTTTTGCCTTTGGGTGTAATATAGTGGAAACTCAGTCTTAAACTTAGATCAGTCAAAAATGGTGCAATCTAGGATCACCAAATCTTCACCATCGGCTGCCTGGAAGACTCTAGTTTCAGGAACCGTAAAGCTTTTCCATAAATTTGAAAGGGGCCACCCCGAACGAGGGCACTAAGTAAGAGGGGGTAAGGAAAATTTGCGATTTCCAGCCAATACAGCATTGGCAGAGCGAGACAGGTTATGCCCTGTGGTGAGTACAAGTAAAACACTATGGATAATAACCTGCCGGTTGTCTGGCACCCTCTGGCGACTGATTTTGTTTTACTGGGCTTTCAAACATGCACTGCTGTTGCGTGTTTTCTTTTGTGTTAGGTGGGCCTTTCTTGTATAATGTGATTGAGCTTGATGTAAAACTAATTACTCATTCGTTCCAAGCTTGTGCTGTGGCATCCAGAAATGTGCAGACAATATAATTCTGTGGGAAAATTATGTGGTAATTAACACAAAAATCAGTAGACAGTGCTTCAAGTTAGGTACTTAAAGTCCATGGCTGCCGTCAAACTCACGTGTGACATTTATGTAGACCTCAGTTAGGCATTTCACCTTGCATATATAATGTGTTTATTCAAGCTTTATAAATGTATGAAATTAACGTCTGAATATAACGAAAAAAAATTGTGTTGCGTTACGTTATGCTACAAATAATATCTTGACAAGTGGTCGGAAGTGACGTCACCGGTTGTGCACAGTCAGTGTTTACCAATTTATTTTAGTATTTTTAATGACAAAAAAATGAGCCGCATGACAGCTGCAGCAGTATAGGTAGAAAATGTGATTTTATAATGCGCATGTTTCTATGCGTATTTTACGTTGACGTGTTCAACTGGTGATGTCATCAGCCTGTCAACATGGCATCTCGTTTTCTACGGAATTTTTGTGGATCGTTGATTTCGAATGTAAATTTTTTTCATGCTGACAAAATGCTGGTCGCTGATATTACTATCTAAATTTTTGGAAAACTATGTTGTTTTTAGGAAAATGGATAAAATATATATGTTAATTTCGGTGACCATAGACCTTTAAGGGGAGCTTTGCAAATTTGCAAGTTGATTCATTGGTTGGTTGACTGACAATGATGTGTTGATTTGGCAGTCACACAGTGAACTTGCTGACCAACATGCCTCGTGAGAGTTTTGAAGAATTGTTGACTCCAGCGAACGACGACAGCCCAAGCTTTGAAGCCTGTGCCGCGGCGGCACTTGCACCATGCGATGAAACAGTCTATGATGGCAAGAACATGGAAGCGATCGTTGAGATGTTGTCATTTCTCAATGCACGACTTGATGTTGTGAGTGCTACATTGTTTGTCGTTGAACATTGAGATTTAGACTGACCCAGTCGGTTAAAGGCGCTGGCTGTTAATAGAGCTGGCCATCAGGCCAACTTGGTCTGTGTGCTAGCTTAATTGCATTTAACCTTCGCCGCCTGAAAGTGCTGCTAGGGGTTGAGCTCCCACGCAATGGACAGACCTAGCTGTCTATGCAGAATCTTCTTTTTCTCTGCTTGTCACAGATTATGTATAGCTTTCAGCATAAGATTGACGGTGAGGTCTGTTTGAAACTTGGTGCTGTACGCAGACTCAGGCGACGTTTCAGTCGTCACGTATTGAGTGGAGTGAGTTTATCGACAGAACTTACAACACTCCAGACACTGTACTGAGAGATAGGTGAAACAAGTACATCATGAAATATGATGTTATTATTACGTTATTACAATGTTATTGTATTATGATTATGTTTACAGTGCATTATTGTGTTGTTTGACAACTACAGGCCCAGGAAGGCATGAAGGAAGCTCTGACTCCCATACTGCTCATCACAGATTATGTTATTATAATGGTATTATTAAGTTATTATCTCGTTATTATTATGTTATTATCATGTTTACACTGTGTTATTCTGTGCTGTTTGTCAATGGCAGCCCCAGCAAGGCATGAAGGAGGCTCTGACCCCCATACTGCACTGCCTGTCACAGATTTGTCGAGCCAACAGATCAATCCGCAAGTTCTGTCGGATACGGGTCAGCCGCTATTCTTTATTCTATATGATTGGTTGTTTAGTTTTATGTTAACTTACTGTTCGAAGCTGGTCCATCTTAACTGTGTGCATGTGATTGTAGATTATGTAGCTTGTCATGCAGAAATTTAGAAATTATATATGCTTTATGTAGTTAAAGATATCCACATATAGCATATACGCTCCAAGTTTCTGCACGATAAGCTACATAATCTACAATCACAAATCCACACTTAGGATGGACCAGTATCGGACAGTCAGTTATGCTGCTGTGGGTTAATATAAGTAGTTTTTAGGGTTGTTTAAATGGCTTTCTGTGCACTAGTGTATTAACAGTTTTCTCGTAGTTTTTTGAGGTAGCCATCACTTCGTGGGAAGGCACAACAAGCTGTGACATAACAAGAATAGCAAGAATAGACTATATCTCTTATACACTATATCTCTTAGCTAAATTTTGGAACAAAAAAGAAGTTGGAAGAAAACGTAAGAAAGAAGAAGAAAGGAAAAGGGAGCTAAGGAATGGGAGAGGTGGGTGGTTGTTCCTCGAGTTGAAGGGGAGGAACGCCACTGATCTTAGCGCCTGGCTTACATACAGTGATACTATATGTTCCCATCATAATCGATTGCCTAACCTGTGCGGCGCGATCGATTTTTCAATTCATAGTTCATAATCATCGTGTCGGGATCAGTGAGGTTAGATTTTGTTTGCAGTGAGCCTTCAAGCATGCACTGCTGTTGTGCGTTCCCCTTTGTGTTAGCTGGGCTTTCTTGTTTTGCTTCTATCAGGTGTGCAGAGAATGTGGTATGTCTTTCAGTGGCATTGTAGCAGAGATAGTTCTGCTAAATTGTTGACCTGTTTCTGCATTGCTCTTTGATTCTGCGGTGTCGTCTGTAGGTGTTACCGTATCTCAAAGATGAAGTTATGATGTTGCCCGAGGATGGAATGTCTATTCGTAACAAGTAAGCACTAGTACTTGTAATACAACACTGGCATTTTGGCTTGAGCCAGAGATCTGCCCAAACTGGCCACTGCAGTGGTTACATTCACCATTGCCATTTATTATTATTACTCATATCAAAAGCTGATCTCAGTGCCACAGGCTAAATAATTATTGATGCAGTGGGAGTCTGTAACAAGTATGGTTATTGGCTGACGCAGTCAGTGCAGCAGTGGCAATTTTTTGTTGCGTGTCACACCCTTTTCCTGACACTGAGCCAAATTTAGCTGGAGAAAAGTAGAAGTTTAAATATTTCTGTTCGTTGAATTGTGCTTTCGATTCACACTTTATTATGAAAGCATTTTACTTTTTATAAATTTTTAGTTTGTGGTTATATTGACAGTTTATCTGCTTTGGCAGTTTGTCTGAATCAACAACACATTTTTTGTTATGGTGTCTACTGCAACAGGTTTTTATGACGTGCTTGTGGAAATTTTTCAGAATGCAATCGTCATTGAATTTTACAACACTGTATCTATGCTGCATAATGCTGGCACAGTTATAATCAGCTTTGTTTAACGGAAATTAATTTATTAAATTTGATGGAGTGATTTTTATACAACTTAACAATTTATTAGCAAAATTGACAATTGAAATCACGGCATTCCAATCTTTCGTAACATTGGGCCCTCTACTTGTAGTTTAATTTGTCGTGTTTCAGGTTATGTAAGCTGTTCACAAACCCAATCACGGAAGTGAAGGATTTGGCAGCCGACTTTCTGTTTGTTCTCTGCAAGGAAAATGGTACGTCAGCAGTTTCTGTACATAGATTGTTACTGAGTTGTCGTTTCTGGCTGGGGTTAAGCTGGTTCTTGTTCAGCTGTGTCGGGTGGCAGGTAACACTGTGTGATCCCATGTGACCTGCATATGGGATCACGCAGTGTTACCATAGCTTCGTGATGAGTTTCACAGCCTTTAACTTTTTAGCATTTTACTGATGTTGACACATGTGCATGGTGATAGCAGCAGGGCTTGCCATTTGAGGTGATTGATTGGTCGATCGCCTAAACACCCGCCAATCGATCGCCTACTCGCTGGACACACTCATTGGTTGCCCGATTTACACCATTTGCGATCGGTCATTTTTCACTCAGCCGTTGTTTGGTAACTGAAAGGCAAAGTTCAGCAGGCATGCACGATAAGAAAACTTTATAAAAGACGCTCGTTTTCAACACTGTTTTCGATCGTGACGTTTTAAAATTTCATTTTTAGCATTGCTGCACTGTTATATTTTTCTGCTTTGTGTTTCGCTTGTTGATGTGTGTAAACGCTTATTGAACTCACAAAGTGATGCTAGTGTGCTTTTGTCTCCATTGACAAGTGGAAACACAATGTTTCCTTGATAGTTTGGGACTAAACTAGGTGAATATTTGCCTTAGTATCATATATTATGTTGCCATGATTAGATGAGTTTTCATGGCCCAAAATTCGTGAAAATGCATTTGCGGCCAAGGTCTCCGCCCCAAACACTATATCTCCTAGCTAAATTTTGGAACAGAAAAGAAGTTGGAAGAAAACGTAAGAAAGAAGAAGAAAGGAAAAGGGAGCTAAGGAATGGGAGAGGTGGGTGGTTGTTCCTCGAGTTGAAGAGGAGGAATGCTCCTGATCTTAGCGCCTGGCCTACATACAGTGATACTATATGTTTCCATCATAATCAATTGCCTAACCTGTGCGGCGCGGTCGATTTTTCAAACGCCTCTCATTTTCATATGGCAAGCCCTGGATAGCAGCCATGAATCAATATGTTAAAACTGATATTGCATCTTATATGTACATCTGTGAGTGGAGCTGTTATACTGCCAGTAATTAACACAGAGCTGATGTCTGCTGGTAGTGGGTCGTTTTGTGAAGTACACTGGCTACGGGAATGCAGCCGGTCTGCTGGCTCAGCGAGGCTTGATGTGTGGAGGTCATGGAGCCATCTACTCCAGTGAGTCTGACGACTCGGAGACTGAAGAATACTCTCAACTCAAAGACAAGTATATCTCGTCATCGATTTATTATATCTGTGTCTACCTAAACACTGCAGATCAACCACAGAGCAGCTCATATGCCAGAAATTACTTACATTAGTGATCACAGATTCGTCTATGGCCCCGCAGATCACAGCAAATTGCAAACTTACTATTTTTGTGATATGATCTGAAAATAGTCTAAGTTAGTGATCTTCTGAGATCTATGGTACCATAGACTCATAGACTTATGTTAGTGATTGCAGATAGATCTGCAGACCACTAGCTTAGTCTGTTTCAGATCATTTCACAGAATTAGTCAGTTAGTAATTTGTAGTGATTTGCGGTGCCATAGATTGATCTGTGGTCACTAACATAAGCAAATTCTGGGATCTTTCATTGATAATAGTTGATCTGAAGTGATCTGTGGTGATCTGTAGGGCCCACAGTTTTCCGTGGGCCACTGAATTTTGAGCCGAGCCATGGAATTTGCTTTTTTCCGCGGAATTTCATGGAATTTTGCAGAAGTTAAGAAATGATCGATGATTAGTATGATCATCGGCTTGATAACGTAAAAAGACTAACTATATCATGGAGAAAAATCAAACTGAACTGCCTAGAACTGCATCCCTATTAATAATTACCATTGTAATACAGCACAATCGTAAATAAACACAATGTGACTAATTAACAAATTGCACTTTTGGAAAAAAACAGATCGATAATTTTCTTTGTAGCCTATGTTGCTAGCATAACTACTGCCATGCCAGTCTCTAAAAACTGAAGTTTTTTTAACTGAATAAAGCTTAGTTTACACACAAATGAAAAGCTGCGGAATTTGGACAATTTTGCCACGGTGAGCCGTGGACTTTTGCAAACTGGCTCACATAATTTGACAAAATTTTCCGCGGAGAACTGTGGGCCCTAGTGATCTGCTATGGTTTGCAGCAATCTGCGCCGTTTAGGCAGTCCATTATTATCTCTTATTATTACTGTGTTATTTTGCTGTTTATGCCTGTTTGTCAGTCCATTGTGATAGTCACAATAGGCTTAACATATGATTTAATTGGTCGATTTTGTTGGTTGATATAATTGCTGAACTTGTTACACTGGTCACAGGGTTTTATTTATTAGGAAGTTAACAAAATTGTGTAATTATACTTTTGGGGATGAGACATAACCTTGATTTAAATGAGCTGATGAAAAAAACCAGGCAAATGCATATGTGCGAGTGTGACTATTTCTGTTCTGTTATTATGTTTGGTTTTATTGTACATCATATTCTTATTTTTTACAGCACTGTTTTATTCTTATCGTGTTTTTGCATTTCGTTTCACGTTGCATAGATGATGTGGTTGTTTCTGTCGGCAGTATGGCATTCATACATTACGTGAGTTCATGTTTTGTCAAGAAGTAGGATTATCGCTTCTGTCGACACTTTCTCTTAGAATAAATACCAAGATAATCGGAAGTTAGAATTTGGTGTTATCTTTCTTCTAAGAACCAACATTTCCGATTATCTACCAGATAAGAAGAAAGATAATCGGAAATGGCAGCTAACACCAGAGTTAATCCAAGCATTACTGATTAACACCAGAGAGCTCCAGTGCAAAAGAATAGGCGTAATTTCTTAATCCCTAGCGATTAGAAACTTTCTAATCGGTTGTCAGTTCATCTATGGATAAGAAGTAAGTTAATCAGATTTGGTTCTTAGCAGATTAAGCAGATGTCGATTAGAAAAAAGATAATCCTACTTCTCGATGAAACATGAACTCACACATTGTGTAGATATGTGTTATTTATAGTGTGAATCCAATAACGGGCCGGTGGGAGGAGCCAAAGCCTGGGCCAATGGAAGGAATGACTGAAGAGCAAAAAGAGTATGAGGCAATGAAATTGGTTAATCAACTAGACAAACTACAGCGGTGAGAATTTTGTGTTTGATTTGGGCTGACAAGTGATTAATTGTTTCAGTTGCCTGGTACCTTAATTGCACGATTAATTATTTGTTGTTTCGATCACACGTTAATCGCAACTTAAGTGTACATTTTGTTAATATGTAAACTTGACAGCTATATGGTAGCATGAGAAAGAGTGACACATTTTATTTCTTTTCATTCTTTATGTCATGTACATCGGACATGTGCAGAAAGCATGCGTTACATCTGTTGACCGTACGTGTACAAATAATCAAAGCAGTGTTCATTATTTGATGTGACCAGACTTCTCTGCAATAATGGAGGTTACTGGTAATCATTTCTGAAAGCACAGTTGAGCAAATGACTAAAACACACACATCTTTGACTTTTTTACGTGCTAGTACAGTAATTGAAGTTTTATTCGTGTGTATTTTGTTGCAGCACTGGTGTTATTCAGCCATCAAAAGTGTCGGATGATGGAAAACCGGTTCCAGTGGAACACGTGGCTGAGTTACTGGAAGGATTGCAGGCCACTGAACAGCAGCCTCCGCAGTCGGACTCCGAGGACTGAAATCAGTAAACTTTGTTCTCATGTATCATGTGTCAAACACGCGTGCACATCCAGCCGCCATGCAAACAACTCGTTTGTTTATTCAGGCTGACCATGTGTTCGGAAAACCGGGAAACATCAGGAGGGACTATGACGTGTGATGTTTTCGAGTACTTTTACGTTCAAGGCCAAGGCCACTGTTTTTTTCACAAGGCTGAGGTCAATTCCTTGAGGACACATCACTGAACTTAACAGCTGTCGGGGATAAAAGTCGGGAGAAAATTGACCAAATGTCAGGGAGTTGTTGGGGAAAAAATTTTTTGCAGCCTGGAAAAACTGTTTATTGCAAACGTCATTTTTGGAGCAGTGCTAATGTTTAGTAATGTAGATCTTTTTATTACATAGATTTCAGATTGTGAATTTTTGGTGGATTGCAAATTGTGCTTCTTTTTCTGTACTCTTAGCCCGGGTAACACGCACAACATGGGGGGGGGCAATGCTGCAAATTTGTTGGGAAATGTCCATGGAAGTTTCACACTACCAGAAAGAGCGGTCAGTCTGTTAAATACAGCCCTGATGAGTTTTGTTTATAAGCAGTGCACTCGTGCACATCAACAGTCACAATTTGTGGTGTTTTTTGTTTGTGTGAGTCATTTGTTGCATTGTCTCGCTACCAGTGACAGCCAGTTTAATCAGCTTTTCCAAAATTGCAAAATTTCTCTTAAAATCAGCTGAGAGTTGAAGCATCATGCTATAATAATTACTGGTGCAAATCGGATTCACTGTTTCAGCACATTGTGACCCAGTGATCCATTGTTGGCATTTTTCGTGCTTTTCCCCTGATATAGTTTTCAGTGAAAGGATTGGGACATAGATTATGGCTACCTTGGTTGCATTAGAGGACATGTTCAAAGATTGGGGCTTGCTGGCCCCAGTATTGATGCATTTTATGTCCCCTATAGTGACAAAAGAAAATAAGCCACCATTTGCCACAAATGGCCAGCCCTATTGAGTAACACAAGATTTTTTAAAGTTACTTTTATTGGTGGCATAATCATTATTTTACCATTATCATATTTCAGTTGTTAATAATGTGTGCCACGGAGTCTTGCTAGTCGGACGGCGTTAGGCATCATTAGCACTGTCACTACTTAACAGGCTATTTGTCGATTTTTTGATATATGTAATATGTATTTCAGAGATTTATTTTTAATATATGGTAAGTTTGCTGTGGTGGACAATGTATCATCTCTGAAATTGTTAAGCTTTCTTGCACGTATAGCATGCAATGCATTACCGTTCATTCAGTGATTAAAGTGTAAACTCGGGGCCTAGAAACGTGGTGTAGTTTTGGGGTTCCTGTCACTCATTTGAGGCCCCAAACTTAATCGAAAATTCTATCCATATGCTTCAACAGACACCAAAGAAGGTGCAACAATAATGTGGCACAAACTACGAAAAGCAAATCAATTTCAAATACAAGAGATGCATTTGATCTATGCTGCTTATGTAAAAATTGACAATAGAATTCTTCGACATTGTTTAAAAATAGAAATTTTCGTTCATATGTGCTTTCCAGCAGGAATTTATTTGGTTTGAGGCTCTGGAACTCTCTTTGGCAGTTTTGACGGGTTCCGGATCTTTAATCACTGCGTGTGTTGTGATTGTGCTTAGGTTGATTTTGTGCTACGGTCTTGTGTCATTCGTGTGTCGTTCCATGGGTGCATGCGAGTTATGGTCATCATTGCATATCATCCCATAGCTCTTGTCTGTCTGCAGTATTTCTCTTTTCAGTTATTTTGCTCTTTCGAGTGCAGATTCCTGTTACTTACTTTTGATGTACGAGGAGAGGAGAAATTTCCGTTATATTGTTTTGTATTAGTAGACATGTATCAGCAGATATTTAGTATTGACTATGTACAGATGAAAAGTTGCAGGCTAAGTCTTGTTCTGTAAGTTAACATCATTTTGTATGCACTCTACCGAGGTCGCCGTTAGCTTAATTTATTGTCATTGATTTGGTGCGTTGTGCGAGTGAATGTCTGTGTGTGCTTATTATACACAGCGGTGTCATGGGCAACAATTTAGGCAGGGCAGAAAGTTTTTGACAGACACTGCCATAAGTTTATTAATCAATATAAACATTATTTTAGGGTACTTATTCACACTGTTGTCCTATACACCATGTCACAATAAAAGAAAACAGTCAAAATTGTTTTTGTCATCACTTTATCAAATTTTCATCATATTTGATAATTTTTGGCACACAGATGATAGAATTATGTGAGATACACTCATTGTCCACCTTACCTAACCTAATTACCTTACCTAATACCTTACCTAATTCGTGTCAATGCACTACTGTGTTAAACGTGGCTGCTCCAAATTGTTGCATAACACTGAGTTGTTCTGTCCAGTAAACGTTCTAATGACTTAATTTAAGCACACAGTAAGCTAAAATGTGGTTTCTTCAGCAGAATTATAAGTATGTATAACAATTCATTTCCAAATTATCAGAATTTATGCCCAAAGTGTGCCCACTTACATGGACACAAGAGCCCATTCGATGCCATTGGTTGATATTGACGTCAACCATCGAATGATCAAACCGCACCCGTGCATCGATTAGACCGTCAGACATGTTTTGAGCTCATCAGTCAGCTATTTTGTTGTGTAATATTTTTGAGTGTAAAATATTTAATACTACAAAAATATTGAATTATGTGGCATCTTTTATCGATTTGATGATGCAAAGGTGAGCAAAAATCTGATACTAATAATCATGTAATGTACCAATTTGGCACATGTGTTTAACGCGGTAGTGCATTAACACAAAACAGGTGAGGTGAAAACGAGTGCACTTCAGATGATTTTATTGTCTTGGCCATCTTTTTGCCAAAAATTGTCAAATTTGGTGGAAATTTGACAAAGTTATGACGAAAACAATTTTGACTGATTTTTTATTGGGACCTGGTGTATTGTTTAGTTTGTTGGCTACTCTTAATTTCATCTGCATTTCGACAAATGTCATAATAAAGAAAATGCATGAATAAATGAATGACTGCTTAGAATTTCAATTTTGCCTCTCAATTTTTGCAAATTGGGCTTTTTTGGTCCCAAATTTTGCATTTCAGACCAAATTTTTCGGGACATGCAGGAAAATTTTTGAACAATTTCTTGGCAACCCCAATTTTTAGGTCTGCTTCTGCGTGATAGCCTAGAGGCCACTGTATACTGACAACTCTATATTGGCGGTCCCCGAAATGACCTGTACTGTGTTGGATAGGATGTTGAATGCTACTCACTCACTGGCTGCAGGCTACATCAATTTGTCACCAGTGCACTTATGTATCTCGCTGCTTTGTAGTCAGGAGTGGGCAGCAAGTACAATTACTCCCCCCATCTAAATTGTAGCTTGTCAGAAATTTTTTTCTTGTCAGCTTAGACATTTTTTTCCAAAAATACAAAATTTGGCCAAAAAGCTGAAAATTCACTATTTTGGGTGAATTTCAGGCAAAATTCTCATCTATGCAGAATTTGCAGCTGCATGTCGAAAAGTTGCAACTTTGTGTCTCACAAAATTCTGATGAATGATGTTGCTGCTTGTAGTGTCTTAAATCTACTACAGCAAAGATTGTATTTGTACAATATAATCTGTGCTTGGTAAGCTTGTTTATGTATATGCATAGTGTCTGGGAAGAAATTAATTCCTTCTGTACATTTTCATATCGAGGGTTACATTTTTTCATACACAGTGTATATTCAGTGTTGCTAGATTATTTTCAGCACAGTTGTTGAGAAGCTTCTAGTGTATTGGGTAACATGCAGGCTACAAGTTTGCTTGTATACTTCTAAATTTTCATTCTGTTTTTATAGCACTGTGATAAGTGACACATTTGTTCACTTATTTAGCAGCAAAAGCTGGCATCTGTATGTGTTTACGCTATAAGTGTTGTCATTGAATATTTATTTGTGATCCTTGTTGCTAGTCACACTTGTCTAGTTTCTAGACTCCGAAGCTGCCGCCATCAGCTGCTGTAGATTTTCTAATCTGTAAGCTGCCATAGAAATTCTAATTTGTGCTAGCTTGAGCTGTAGCCAGCTGTTAGTAGAAGGGCATTTACTAGCTAGCCAGCAGTATAAGCCAGCTGTAACAATTTTAAGGTACGGGTTTGGGGTCTAGCAGTGTTTGTTGGAACAGCATCTGAATTTGCTTAGTGCATGTTGGCATGATCTGAGCTGTAAATGATGTAGCATTGTTCAACATTTTGTGTGTATTTCTTTGTGTAACGGACTACAGTTGATCGTGTTAGTGATTGCTGTATGCATGCACCTTGTGCCCAAGAGCATGTACAGTTGATTTACACATGTTACATTCTCCCCTGTCAGCGTTTGTGTAGAATTTAAAGGACTGAACGTTACTGTGTTGAGCGTTTCAGAGGCGTCATGGGTTAAAAAGTGGGTGGGACTGGGAGTTGCAATTTTTTGACGGGCACTGCAAATTTTCGACAGAGGCGATTATGGGTGCTCAAAATTTTATTTCTGCGCCAAAGTTTCCTTAAAGTGCAGTTTTTCAGCCCCAATTTCTTGCGTTTTTGGATGACAATTTACTAGCAACAGAAAGATTTTCCAGCAGTTTATGGACAGCTGAAAGTTCAGGGTCGGGTAATTGTCTCCCCTGCCTCCCGCCACGACGCCACTAGAGCATCTCATTGTGAAGATAATTCACATTGTATTTTGCTAATATTTTGTCATATTCCAGAAATTACTGTATGTTATAAATGCTCATTCAGAAAGTATTGGCTCGGCTTGCTGTGAGTGACTGATTGTGAGTGATTGAAGTCATTTTGTAGGTGCAATATGATTTGCTGGTGTATTTGCACTCTGTTTGTGGTCTGTATATGCCAACTGTATGTTGTGATCGATGACTACAGTTTTAATTAATTACCTCTAGTTGTTTATTTTTGTGACTTGTCACATTAGATTGAGTAGGGCCCTTAAATCATTTGTAAAACTAATGTATTAGTTTTCATTAGGCCTACTTATTGAATGCACCATAGGCCTACTAAAAACGATGTCAGCCCTGTGCTGACATATTATTCGGCTGTCCATTTATTAGACAGCACTTACTTATTTTGTACGTTTTTGAACGTTAGTTGAAAGTCCACTTTGTACTGCTTAGGCCCATAGCTATAAGCGCTGCGCCAGTTATGCCTATAGGTTGACTCCTATCATTGATGCAAGATATGCCTCATTTTCTGGAGGTTTTGACGTCCTGAAAATTGACAAACTGGTTATCCTGCTCAGGGGAACTTTCACATCAACGCTGGTTTTTTTCTACAATTTTCGTTTTCGAGTTAGGGACTGACGGACGATCAACAGACGGACAAGCCAGACCCGTTATGCCACTAATGCGGCCTATGACGGCCGCATAAAGCACTTGTGAAATCGCCGTACAATCGGAGTCCCATGCCAGAAAAAAGAAATAGGGGCAAGACATAACTACGATCAGTAATATTTTTGATGTCTTCAGGGCGCATAAAGATTGTGCTGCTCTGCAGACTGCGGAGTTACAACAGCAAAGCAAAATTGTCATGCTTGTGACTTGCAACTTGTTTTGCAAGTTAAAACGAAAACCGAATTGCAAATGATGATCGAGTCAAAGAATCTTAACCACCTACACTAAAGAGACATTCTGTAAGCTGAACTACGTGCAATTTTTGCGCTCGACAGCAGAATGCTTCCCGCGTCTTATATGTTGCTTAAGGCGTCCGTCTATTGTCTGTCCGTCGCGTCCGTCTATCAAGACGGTGCACGCTAGAATCACAAAATCTTCACTGTGAGCTGCTCCCAAAGACTCTAGTATATTGTGACGAAACTTCGTCACTCTGGGCAAGGGAGTTCCCCTCGAACGAGGGAGTGAAATAGGGGAACCTCCTAAGAAGTTCTTACTTTACCCGTATTGGCTCTAGTGTGAAAATGGTTACAGATAGGCACAGACATTATGCTGCTTATCAAACAAGCACACATAGTAACAAGCTATTTAATGGTGTTAACTCGATTGATGACCTTGAATGATCTTGAACTCCCACAATAGGGGGTTTTAGCATGGGCGTTGGAAGTGTTGGAAAGTTGGGGGAGCAAGCAGTGGCTGGGACA
>Ga0209367_1005236_pt1 | contig 17988 bp, 9 predicted proteins | sample WorMetLIZISLAND2_FD_187412 | JGI IMG/M metagenome (GOLD analysis project Ga0209367, IMG submission 187412) | Marine gutless worms symbiont microbial communities from Max Planck institute for Marine Microbiology, Germany - Olavius geniculatus... ... | reverse complement strand
TGTTATAGGAACTTATAATTTTGCTAAATAAAGCATCTTTTGTTTATTGTGCGCTAATTAAGTCTTTAAAAGTTTATTGCAGATAACAACATTCGGCGTTATGTAGCAATTTGGAACATTTGCGTTTAACACGGTAAGGTGATGACGCGAATTAGGTGAGGTGGAAAATGAGTGCACCTCGCATATATCTGGATCGTTTGCCATCTTTCTGCCAAAAATTATCAAAATCGGTGGCGCAGTTCTGATAAAAACAAATCTGCTTAGTTTTTCTGAGACACGGTGTATGTACATGAGGTACGGCGTGGAGACACTGCAGCGTCTCAGTCAATGACTCTAGCGCAGTTTGGTCTGACGCTCAGACACAACAGTGCGTCGACCGGCAACTACAACGACTAGTCGTGCAGGTGAGTGCTAAAGCTCATACTCCACCCCTGCGATTTGTTGTAGACTTGTTGGATAAGAAATCGGACAAAAAGCGGCAACGCCATGTTATTTTTTCTGTTGTGTTCGCCACAATAGGTGCCAGCACCTTATTCGGCTTTGTCTTATCTTGCAATGGCATAGAATCCTTGAATCTGGATCTAGATGCTGGTCAGGCTCATCACCAAACTATAGTTACTTCAACGTTCAGCCAAGTCTAACCTTTGCTGAAAATTTCAGCCAATTTTGCCTGTAACGTTTGTGTAATTCTGCTAGCAAAGGAATGATAAAGAGATCGCTAAACAAACGTCGGGTATCACACAGACACACAACTTCAAGCTTTGGCGGAGGTAAATTCTTCAGAAAATGTTTTGCACGTTATATCACCGCCTGACAAAAGGCGTGTTGGTATACGTTGACGTGTTAAGGTGGAATCAGTGGAATATGGCGTCGGAGTGAAAGACGCGAGTTACTTGGCCGGTTTAGCCAAGTCGCTGCAGGTGTACTCCGAGCGGCTGACTGCCAGAAGAAGTGGGAATCTGTCTCTGGGCGCAGGCAACATGGAGGCGGTGATCCGTGGCGTCAGGTCGTTGGCATCGGCCCGGTCTGTGTTTACCGACACACCGTGTAGCTACGACGAAGTCCACGTAAGATTCGTAATCTCTCTTTTGTCTGTCCTTTTTGCTGCTCTTTGTTTTAGGGGTTATAAAAAACCCATCTTAGAGCTATGCAGCGTCACCTGCCGTATGGGATCACACGGACGATTTTTTTTTCAAAGAAAAGGCTTTTACAACAATCGTAAAGTACATAATATCTGAAAATTTTTTTTTGAAAATGAAGGTTTAAAGTTAAACAGTTATATTCAAAGTTTAAAAGTTCATATTTTAATAAATAAGGCGTTTTCTTAATAATTAAAGTTACGAAATTTTTGTAGCGGGTTAGGGTGAGAATAAGTTCATATTTTGACAAATAAAATGGAGATGTAAAAGTTTTTTACCGATGAGTGGTGTTATTAAATGTTTTACGCTTCTTGGCATAACTTGGCCAAACTTCAGCGTGTTAATGCTCTGTTTTGTGTTTAGCTCAGCAGTGTTCTAAGATTCATCAAGCAGTTGTTGGCATTTACAGGGTGGGCCAAAAACGTGCCACTTTACTTTTGTCCATATTGTCGGCAATTATTGACCGATTTTCAAAATTCTTTTACTATCACACTTTGCAGACAATTTGCGATAATGTGGTTATTATAGATCTCACCGCACCGTAAATTCGTCTTTACACTACCTTGTGAAATATCAATGATATATGCATACATAACGATAATAACAAACAAACATTATGGTAAAATTTAAAAAAAAACACTTTAGACCAACATTGCAGTAAATGGTCTGTATGACACTAGATTGTGTGGGTATAACACAGTTTAGTGTCATGCGAATCATTCATCGCAATGTTGGTCTGAAGCGTTTTTTTATTTACCTAAATTTTTGTATTTATCGTTAGTTTTTGCTTACATTTATATTTCACAAGGCGGTGTAAAAACGCATTTACCGTGTGATGGAATATATAATAATCACATTATTGCAAATTGTCTGCAGAGTGTGGCAGTGAAAGAATTTTGAAAATCGGTAATTAATTGGCGAAGATATAGACAAAAGTAAAGTGGCACGTTTTTATGGCCCACGGTGTATGTATGTGTCCAGTCGGTGGTGTCCACCGTGAGCAATCTGCTGCAACCAACTACACGTCAGACTTGGTCTGTGCTTCAACAGGTAAGTCCTCACCGCACACGTGTCAGGTAATTCATCGTCATTTTCGACATTTTACTGCTTCGGCTGAGCGGGTTTTGTTGGCCTGGAAATATAGTGCTTGGTTTGTCTCTTAGCAGGATTGGGCTTACTCAAACAGTAAGACGAATATTTACTAGAAATATGTTTTATGAAAAGAGCTATATTTGGTATTCGTCAAACTGCTGCATGTACGAGCTACATTTAACTCTTGCCAGTTTTTTTACTGCCAATGTAACGGTCAATAAGCTCTTGGAGATAAATTGCATGCAGAACAGAAATTAATCCTTATCTGAAACCCCGGTACCACGTGTCATGTATTGGTGGAGATAATTCGCGATGCAAATCCAAACGCGGGATGCAATAACTCTGGCATCATCTTTTACTTTCTGAGTGTTTTCGCGACTGTCACAAAGGTTGATTATTATAAGTCTATACCAATGTTGTAAACTTGTGAACATTGGCTCTGCATGCAATTAACTGCAAAAGCGAAACCGCAAAGTCGCTTTTGCATATATTAAGCAATGAATAATTTTTTTAACGTTTGAAGGACAGTGCATATTGTGTATTGGAAAATAAACTCCCTATCTGTCTGCCCCTTGTGTAGAGTAAGAAGTCTGGCGTGGAGCGGGAATCGTACGCCGTGAGTCTCATGTATTCGATGGACGTCTACGGCTATCAGCTGTCAAGACTCGTTCACGATGCGTCGCCATCTGTTAGCGTCTTCACCGACAACGTCTGTAAGTCGTTATATACGTGCGCACTTTATTTCGCTAAAATAAGCAGCAGAATCTCGTACAAGTTGGGCCAAGAAAGTTAGCTTCAAACTTTTGTCCATATCATCGCCAAATAGTGATTGATTTTTGTACCGACCGTTAAGCTGTGAGCCTAAAGGTTCGGCCCTTTGGTACGAGTTGTCTGTCTGTCGTCTTTCTGTTCTTCTCGAAATGTATTGTGGCTAAACGGTAAGTCGTAAGGGGTCGGCGATGGTGCCGTTAGATAGAAAATAGCGACTTCTTATCAGCTGTCAATGTGGACTTTGATTTAATGTAAAATTAGTAGATTAAAACATGTTTAGGATTTTTCGAGGTATTCACTGTAAAATTTTCCTGGCTATTTGACCACTTAGACGTGATTTTTTTAAAAATTTGATCTAGGACGAATGGAGGTTTGCGAACTTTTTGCGTCGTTCTGCGCGTGCTGTTCGTTGTACGTGAACAACGCCTTCCACCATCCATTCTATTAATTTCGGAATTACGTTTATTTCTGAAAGCAAGTGCTGTATAATCACTCACTGTTCAGATGCTGAAGCCGATCGCATCAAAGCCGGTCTTGGTGATGATGATGCTAATGGTGACGTAGTTTATCCGAAGATCAAACTGAGCTCAGCCGATCACGTCATCATCCCAAAGAACACACTCACAACCGCCAGCAAGTGTCAGTTAATTATTTGTCTCTCTGTTAACTATTAACCTTACTAGAAGAAAATTTTAACAATGATGATTTAGATGATTTGTTTTTTTCAGCCGCAGTTGGGCCATGGCTTTCCAAATCAAACAAGAAATTTGAGCTAATGCTCACGAGACGCGCGAAAGCCTATAGCAGTTCCGGTTTAGTAGTTTAGCTGAAAATTAGGGTGTTCACGCTTAGTTAATATACAAATACGAAATTCTCAATCTCGATTGCATAACGATAGTTTCGTTGCGCCATCTTGTGAATTATATAGACTTGTGTTGCAGCCCAAAATCGCCAAAAAATCCATAAAACTCTCTATTTTGGCGTTCAACGTCATTCAAGGTCATTGAATTCGGCGCCAATCGAAAACCAGTGTACGACTTCCTATTAGTGATTAATAGTAACCTAGGCTCTATCTCGCACCGTTACTGAGATACAGCGACTTATTGGCCAAAAAACGCAAATTTTGCCCACCCCTCTCATTTAGCGCCCTCAATCGGAGTGACTCTTTTTGAACTTATGGAAAAGCTTTACGGTTCCTGAAACTAGAAAACTAGAGTCTTCCAGGCAGCTGATGGTGAAGATTTGGTGATCTTAGCTTGCACCGTTTTTGACTGATCCGCCCATGTGACAGACGGACGGATGGACAGACGGACGGACGGACGGACGGACGGACAGAATTGCGATGGCTAAGACGCGCTGAAAGCAGTAACTGCTTTCGCGCGTAAAAAATTACAAAACGATTTTTTTTGCAAACTTGTTTTAAATTTTAATATCCTAAGCACATGTTTAGGACAAAACCTGATTATAAGTAAATGTGCATTTTCAGCAGTAAGCAAATAAACTACTTGAATATTAGAGCACTCAGATATCGACATTTTGACTATAGTGATTGATGATGTGTATATTTCGGCTTCAGACACTGGCAGAGATCACGTGACGTTGACTACTGTCTTTTATCAACATCTTCATCATCTGCTTCCCGTCACCAGGTATTTATTAATCGTGCTGCAACATTGAATGTTATTGCAGTTTGCCTACTTGTTCTTGTCATTTCGATAGTATTGCTGTTACAACCATGTACTGTAAACGTTCTCGTGACAGTGGCTGATTGATTCGCATAATTATAATTATTCTATCCTCATGACGAGGGTCGGAGATCACAGAGTGAACCAAAGTCCTCCATTGTCGTCTGTCCCTTCAACTCTTTTGCTGTTTGAGTGGAGGGCGCCACCAACATGCTACACCAGTGCTTGATGTCATCTGTCCGTCTTCGTGTTGGTCGATCTTGAGGACTGTTTCCATTGATCAAACCGTCTAATATGTGTGTTCAAAGGTTCTGTGCACGTACGATGTGACCGAAATACTGAAGTTTGCGTTTACAGACTGTATCTAGCAGACATATTGGTGAAGTTCCTCTAGTATGGAGGCGTTGGTACGGTGTACAGTCCAGCTCCCTCTCATAATCTGCGATAAGCTGTCATTTCGAAACTTTTAATCATTTCTTGTCTGCTGCTTTCAGTGTCCAACTATTACATCCATATAGTCCCACTGATCAAACCAGTGATGTTAGTAATCTCGGTTTTTACGCGCGAAAGCACCTACTGCTTTCAGCGCGTCTTAGCCATCGCAATTCTGTCCGTCTGTCTGTCCGTCTGTCTGTCACACGGGTGGATCAGTCAAAAACGGTGCAAGTTAGGATTACCAAATCTTTACCGTTGGCCGTCAGAAAGACTCTAGTTTCAGGAACCGTAAAGCTTTTCCATAAATTCGAAAGGGGTCACCCGGAGCGAGGGCGCTAAATGAGAGGGGGGTAGGCAAAATTTGCGATTTTTGGCCAATAAGTCGCTGTATCTCAGTAACGGTGCGAGATAGGGCCTAGGTTACTATTAATCACTAATAGGAAGTCATACACTGGCTCTCGATTGGCGCCAAATTCAATGACCTTTAATTATCTTGAACGCCAAAATAAAAAGTTTTATGGATTTGTTGGCAATTTCGGGCTGTGACACAAGTCTATATCATTCACAAGATGACGCCACGCTACTATCGTTATGCGATCCAGACAGAAAATTTGGTATTTGTATATTAACTTAGCGTGAACACCCCAATTTTTAGCTAAATTACTGAACCGGAACTGCTATAGGCTTTCGCGCGTCTCGTGAGCATTAGCTCAAATTTCTTCTAGGTCTTAGCAGAGTGATATGTTTTTCCATAGGGGAGTGACTGACTGTACGACTCCTTTCTCCATACCTGAACGTGTACAAATTTCATCATTACTATCACCCATTTCGGTGAAAATGGCGCCGAGATAATTGAAACGTTGCATCTGCTTCGGCTGGCAACCCTGACACATACCGGTAACATGGACGTGCTCCTTTTCTGCAGTTACTGCCATTACTTTGGTTTTCTTGACACTGCTATTCAGACCGTACTCCTTGGCAGGGTTGTTAATATTACAGTATTGCAATCGTTGCAATAATTATTGCAATACTTTTTAGTATTGCAACAGGTATTGCAACATTGGTTGCATGTTTAGTATTGCATGTGATGTTGCAATACCATACAAAATATAGTGCGTTTTTGGGTATCGCGGCGTGGAAAAAGCTACGTTAGTTGCTGATATACGCGTTTGTGTATTTTACAGAACGACGAGACTTAATTCTCGCGTAGTTTCGCTGTCAATTAACGACATGAAAGACTTGCCACTGCGACCGCCGATCAACATAATACTGCAGCACAACAATCCTGTAAGAAATTTGCTGTAACTTGTAGCCTACTGCATCTTCTACTGTTATGAAAACAACTAGTCCATTTATTCAGCCACTAGTTACTACTTTCAGTTTTCGTTTATTTGGTGAACTTTTTCAGAGTTACTCAAAGTTAGACCGAACGCATTTTTTTGAAAGTGGAACTCCTATCGGATGCATGACATGCCTTTTTTGCATTTGGGCCATTCGGCCAAAGTGTCAAAGCATTGTATGATAGTTTGCATATTTTTGCACTAGGGCTGGGCCTACGTAAAATAATTACAAATAAACGTAATATTAAAAACATCAATACCTAAGGGAAAAGAAAACAAGGGTGTTCGATATTTCCGTTGGTTAATTACTCTGTAGCTATTTATATCGCCTGTCGAGTTGACCACGTGCGACGCTTGTTATACTAGCGTTGATTGTAGGTTTCGAGAGCAGCGTTCCATTAACATAGCGTGCATGGAACTGTGTCACCTCTGAGAAATTGCTTTCCGTAATTGGAAGTCGAAGTTCGGACGCTGGGCTTCGGACCTAGCCGGTACGGTCGGCTTTCCTTAGCGACAGCTGGTCTTTTTTGTTATAAGTAGTCTTTATCGATAGACAGACGAATGGATGGACTTTTTGATTAATTGAATGGCGTTTAGCACCCTCAGCCACACTGGCTAGAGTTGATAAACATAATGACGACGAAATGATGATGACGATGATGGCGGTGACGCTAAGCGGTGTTATTTAGGTGAACGACGGCGAAGCGCGACTGCAGACGCAGTGTGCGTTCTGGAGCTACACGACAACCGACAGGTATGCACAGTTTATACACAAATAAACTAAAACTATGAGAAAAAAAATAAAAATGTGGGACCTTCGCATAGATTTTCTGACGTTGCCGCACGAAAACTCAGCGTAAATTTAGCGTTACTGTTGTATGCAGTTATTACAAAACGAGATGACTTTCTGAATTCGTGCTGCACCAAGAAAACCTTTAAATGTCAAAAGACTCGCAACACACCATAAAAGGACACAACAGGAAAGATGTCACGCTTCTGCCCAACATCCTCTGGCCTGTGGGGCCCCTTTTATGCGACCCTTGTTTAGTGCAACATGATGAACATGCTTAAATTCGCCTCTGTAATGGTAATGGGTTGATCTATAGCACTGTCGTGATATAGGCACAAAACTGCCAATTATTATATATATTTGCTGACTTGGCATTTTTGTCCACGGCACATTATGCTTATCCCTTGTATCAATATATGTAACAGCATATTTTGCAAGCAAATCTAAAAAAATTTAGTCCCCGACTTTTCGTTACAATTTGGAACGGCACTGAATAAGTTATTGGCTCATGCATTTGTGATAGAATTATAGAATGTTCAGTTTAGACAATCTGTTGATGTTGCGCTGATTATACGTGTGCGTGTTGCCGGTGATGTGCGGAGTGGTGAATGGTCGACACTCAACTGCACAGTTGTCGGTAGCAACTCGACCACAACAAACTGCCAGTGTTCGCACCTCACTAATTTCGCTCTCCTGTTTAGCCTTTCTCCTGCCGTGAGTCGATCGTTGTTTAGTGAATCTATAATATAAAATAGGGATGTTTCACTTTGGACTGCGATTGGCTGGCTCATGACGTCATATTGACGTCGTGACCATTGTGACACATCACCAGCATCATTATCGCTAGCGGCTACGCTACAGCGCTGTGTATCGAGGCCGCAGGCCAAGTTGAGGCCCGAACGGCCGAAAATTGAGACCGCAGACTGAGTTGAGGACTGAAAGGCTAAAAGTGAAGGCTGCAGGCCAATACTACGGCGAAGATCAAGCGGACAGGGAGCGTAGCGGACGATCTGTCCGCTTGTAATAATAATATTTATGTGATTATTAACAGTCGCTAGTACTAGGCCTAATACAAGTACCACGTTTTTCTGATACTACTACATGGCTAATGCAACCACTCCGTGAGTCAAAAAATGAGGCATCAAGTTCTTCTCGTAACATCACCAAATAACAATCGGTTTTCGAGAAAAATGTGTCAGCGGCACATTCTACAAAATAGTGCAACAACGTATGCCATAATGCCATATTGCATTACATCTAAAATGTTTTGCTTTATTACTTTGCAAAGTATAAGTGTCAGAAAAAATAATGAGGAAAGCAATGACGTAAACTGTTTGAATCTGTTGAGCGGTACGGTTACATGTTTGCTGCGTACGTGCAGACTGGGGTTGACAAAGTCGTTTTGTCGCTGATCTCCGTCGTCGGCTGCAGCTTGTCAGTGATCGCTCTCATTCTGACAGTCCTCATTTACGCTATCTACTGGAAGTAAGTACACAACGACAGTCGCTGGCGTACTGGTTAGTAGGCCTACACAAGAATCACGCTTTATATAGCGCCTACTTCAGAATTCTGTGATGTCCGGGCATGGCGGCATAAGGAAATCCCTCTAAATTTTAGCCAGTAAGCAAATTTTTTGTCGGAAAACTTTTTCCTACAAATACAAAATCTGGGGCTGAAAAGTTTCCATCTGGTGGCAATTTAGGACCACAATGAAATTTTGATCGTTCGTGTAATAGCAATAATAATTAAGATAATTATTTGAACTATAAAGCATAAAGTTTTTGACTTGATGCAGTAATAACAGCTGTCAGAGTAGGCTTTATTGTTGGGCAGTGTTTTTTTTCAATCTCTTGACAAACGTACGCTCGCAAAAAACGTGGCGTTGTTTAAAATGACAAATTATAACAGCATTGCGTTCTATACACAATAGTAAATTTTTATTTGTTGCATATATAGAATACTTTTACTTATTATGTCAGCTCTGCAGATCCACTGCTATCTTACAACTTGTCGTAATTACGGTGGACGTATTTATCCATGGTAGCAACTGGAGACCTGTACGTATAGGTTGGTGGCATCACATCACGCTGTCATACTCATCAACTTGTGTCTAGCGCTCATCGTCGCCAACATTGTCTTTCTCGCAGGCGTCGACAAAACCTGGCTTTACGTGCGTATTACGCTGCGTCACATTACGTCAAAATTTAGCTTAATAGTTCAAATATTTTACTTACTTTTTAGTCACTTTTTTATTTTGGATTATTACATCTTTGCCGTTTAAACAATACATAGTTCTTTACTGCTGACTGAAGACAATGGGTTAACTGTAGTCTTAGCAGTTTTTACGCGCGAGAGCTAGCTTATTAGCTACGGCAATTCTGTCCTGGTGTCTGTCACGTCACGGTACCGATTCAAGCACAGGCGAGCTAGAGACTTCGGGTTTCCACTGTATGACAGCTTAGAGTTCTTAGTATTTTGTGACAAAGTTTCATGCCGCTGAGTGAGGGGGTCCCCACGAAAGAGAAGGCGAAATAGAAACACCCCGTAAGAACGTTATTTTACTTCTATTGGCTCGTCTAGCGTGGAAATGGTTGCAGATATATGCTGCTTATCGTAACAGGCACTAGCGACCAGCTTCTTAGGAATGTCAACATCGATGCCTCGAATGATCTTAAACCTTTAAAATAGCGGGTTTTAGTGAATTTTGCGTTATGTCAGGCTGCGATACACCTTTAAAGAGTTGCGCCGAAATGGCCGGAGATAGACCAAGACAACCTGCATATGAAATTTTTGTCATTGAATGTAGATATTAGCAGTGCAAGTTTTGACCCACCTTCAAAGAGGCCTGCGCACGCGGATCTCAAAGAGGGGTACCACCTAAAAAGTAGTCATTTTTCTGCTATTGGCTTGCCTAGAGTGAAAACGGTTGCAGATAGGCACAGACATGCTGCTTATCATAACAAGCGCTGGTGACGTTCTTTTTAGTGGTATCAACATCGATGACCTTAAATGACCTTAAACCTCAAAATAGGGTTTTTAGTGATTTTTTGGCGATTTTGGGCTGCGGAAGATGGATGGAGATAGACCAAGATTACCTGCGAGCAGAAACTGCTATAGGCTTTCGCGTGTCTCATTAGCATTAGCTCAAATTTCTTGTTAGGCCTACTTGAGCCACGTTAAAAATTTGTAATGTAATGTAACAGTTAACTTATAATACAAGAAGAATTCAAAACGGCTGTGGTATACTTTCAAATTTGAAAAGCTTAACAAGGGCTGTAACACGCTTAATGAAATCGGTAAATTTGCCGCCAACTTTTCTGTAATTTTGAAGCGCAGAAAACTTGTGTTGTCTCGGCATACAATAATCGTTTAATAGCAGAACTTGACCCAACGCAATAATCCTCATAATACAAACTGTAGAAGTTTAGAAACATACTTTTCGTTGTATGCAAATATGTTTTAGTTTTACGAGTAACCACATCATTCTCTATGTGCTCATACGCAGGAGCTGTGCTTGTCGGTGTCGGTGCTGTTACATTTCTTCTACCTGGCTGCGTTCTGTCTAATGCTCGCTGAAGCTGTGCAGTTGTTGCTATCCACGGTCTTCGTCTTTCACGTTCAGACTAAGCCACAGACCGCATCGCTCATCATCGCCGCGTGGGGTACGTTGCCACACAGACGCCTGTTTATTTTACTTACTTTGATTCGAAATCGGGTTCAAGTCTTCCCGTTTTTTTTCTTTTTTTCCCGCTCCTTTTTTTCTCCCACTCCCATTCCCTATCGTTTATCCCTTTTTTACTACCTTTTCCTCCCACTTCTTTCGTTCTTTTCTTTTCCTCTTTGCGTTCCATTTTTCTTTTTTTTCTGCTGAAAGTTTTACACATTTAGTCCAGCTAGGGAAGTCAAATGTAAATTTATATAGCGCATTAACGTCAAAACCTCTAATGCGCTAAAAGTAGCAATTTTCCGACAGACACTGAATATTTGCGACATAACTCCGACAGACAGTTGCGGATTTTTGACAGAGGAGATTTTTTGCGGATACTCAAAATTTCGATTTTGCTTTTAAATTTCACTAAATGTTTTTTCAGCTTCAAAATTTGCACTTATGTACGACAAGAAATATTTTCCAGCAATTTTCCGACAATCACAAATTTTGGACGGGGTAATTGCCCCGCTGCCATGACGCCGCTGGTATTCAGTGTGGTACGATGCGCGTTTTGTAGTTATACCGGCGCTCATAGTGGCCGTGACGCTGTCGATCACCAAGACTCGTGGGCACACCTCAAAACTCGCGTGAGTTTCGCGCGCCTTTATCGTTGCCGTAGCTATTGTTCGCCAACTTTGCGCTAAACTTAAATACCGTGACTCTCTTGACCGCATTCAAAAACAAATTTATATCGATAGTTTCCCTGCTGATTCAAGAAGTCTTTGGAAATATCTCAGGTCCCGTGAACTGCCTAACTGTCAGTGGCGTGTTCTTGAGTACCGAAGGCCAACTGTTTCATGCTGAGAGGCCAGCAGCCGAGAAGTTTCGTGGACCAAAATCCGCAGTTCTCGTCCTCGGTATGACCAAATCGCTGAGATCAGCGAACCGCACGTTTTTGTGTCTCAGCGTCGCGACTGATGGCGAGACCACAAAGCTCAAACTCCACTGTAGTTTGATTTATCGCAGAATTGTAACACAGCTTGTTGCGCAGTCTGTTGCATGAAAAATGCATAGCAAGTCGAAGTAGTGGGGTTTGGACTTGTGACGTGTGTGTATTTGGTTGTCACATCTATAGGTGTTGGCTGCAGACCGACAACGGACTCATCTGGGCATTCGCTGGACCCGCACTATTCATCGTCGTCGTACGTACATTCGTACAGGCCAATTAATCTAGTGAAAACGGATAAAAAGTAACTTGTCGCAAACTTTTTAACATTTAAACATAGGTCTTTAGGAATCATATAGTAACAGACGATGAAAAACGTTTAGTGCGTTTTTGCTAAAAAAATCCAAACGGCTAATAAAATTGATGTGCATGTGTTTCCAATAATCGCCCAACACGCATTTTTACGAAAAACAACTGTAGTAAAGACTAAACTTTTAATATAAACGTGACTCAGTTTTAGTTAATCAGCTCAAAGTACGAGGCAAATATCAGGCAGTCATTAATGTCAATATTGTAACAATTTCAGGAAAATGTTTTTCGCAAAATTATTTTTATCAATAACAGAGTATGTATCACGCCACTGATAATTCGCTGTTTATGAGTCTCGACAGAATCAGCTTGCGCCAAGGGAATTAAAATTTTAACACCGTTTGAAAGTTAAAAAAACACAACAAAAACTATATTTTTTATATCTTTTCCAGCGGCAAACAAAAGTGTTCCTTTATGATTTTCTCACTTGAAGTGAGAAAATAGAAGCGGGGAACTTAAGTTAACAGTGACTTCCATTGCGAAGTTTTGCCTATGATGCTGTGTGTACAGGATTTTTAGCGACGCGAAAACGTTCACGTCAAATGTTTCGTTTGCGTAACCGACGACAATCAGTTGGACTTTTATAGAATCACTGTCAACAGCAAACTGCCTCATATCTTGGCCACGTCGTGTGTGAAAAGTGATGCATTACATTTATAATAATAATGTTTTCGTTGTGCTGTGTCGCAGATAAACCTATGCGTACTGGTAATCGTTCTGTGTAGAATTCGACGCCCGAGGTCAACCTCTGCGGCGACTAGGCCTACCTGCAGACATCCAGCCGGCAACAGTTTCTGGTCTGTATAGGCCTACTAACTCCATTAGGCCTACTTCAATTCATTGTATCAAATTTACAACATATCAAGCAGCAAATCAAAGTTAGAATTAAAAGTTTAAGCTTTAATTCGTTTCTGTTACACAACAACGCAAAATTTGTTATCTGCAGTGTTAAAACTTTCAGTTGTACCGGAAGCTATTTTAACGTGCTTAATGATTTCTGATATGTCGGACCCACCTGAATATCATTATCGAGTGCTAGGACTAGGCCCTACTGTTTTTCTAACTGTCGTCATCGTGGTCTGCGTCGTCCATTCCATAGCTACGAATTGCATATCCTGTCGCCGATGATCACTACGAATATTGCTACTCTGTGCTGAGAAAGGTTGAAAACAGTTTAACGGTGTTTACAAAATTACGACAATACGATCTTCTTCAGTCGACACAGTCAGCAACAAACAATCATAGGCTTATTTATAAAGATAAGTAGATTCATATAGCGCACGCAACGTCGACAGAAATACGCATCAAATCTCATGACGATGACGCTGCTGCTGATAATTAATGATGATGATTATTTTGAATTCACCAACAACGCTGATGACGGTCGATCGTTGTCGATATTGCACTGTGTGGCAGCGCGACGGCGTGGAACGTGGCGGTGCTAAGTCCGCTGCTCGGTGTCACGTGGCTGTTCGGAGTACTTTCAGTCAATCACCACCTGATCGTCTTCCAATATATCTTCGCCATCACCAACACGTTACAGGTGTCTACAAACCTACTTTCACCTCGAAGAAATCATACGTTGAAAGAGTTATTTATAAGCTCTAAAACTCATCATATTAGGCTACTAACTATTTCATAGGTGTCGACTGTCGACGTGGATTAAAAACGTTAGGGAAGTAAGTAAGTAAAGTAAGTAAAATGTAAATTTATATCGCACATATATATTGCTGACATTTTGGCAACTCTTGTTGCCTTCTTCGGAACTACATGTATTATAATCAACTTTATTCATCGAAAAATATTTCCGCTCGCCGCTAAACGTCGCCGCAGCGAACAAATTGTCGTAGTATGAGCAAAGACCTCGATACAAAATTCATCTTTGTTGTGTTGTCATGCAGGGCATGTTTCTATTCGTCTTCCATGCTCTCTGTCACAGTCGGGTACGTACACTAACAAAGAACTATTCAGGGTACTGTAGGCCTAACTAGTTCGAAAGGGAATCGAAAAATTGTAGTCACTGAATGACATACATGTACGAGATGGAAGAATGAGTGTGAACTACCAGGGATATTTAGCCCCAGTCTGAATGAACACCCCATATTCAGCTGGTCCTAAATCCAGCATGCTTTCGAACTTGCCGTAGATATTTTTATGAGTATACATTAGACAGTAGTTGGTAAGGTATAAGCAGGGTACCGGGTACTCGGCGACACTAGTCTCCAACAGCTTCTTAATTACGTGTGTTTGTGACACACGTCCTGTAACACAAGTTACACAACTGCTATCATGCATCACCTAAAACTAAAAAAATCCCCTATTGTCCCTTATGACGCCAGCAAATTTTGAACTTCCGGTTTCATTCTGAGGCAAGATGCAATAAGTTACTATCGAGCACGTTAGTGACGGTCGTCCAATGTTTGCAGATAATCGGTTCACGTTCGTGTCTACACTGGCCGTCGTCGTCGGCGAAGCGATCGCACGTTAACGGCGGCCTGGACATCGCGAAACGCTCATCACCTTTATCAGCTGCCGTATCCAACAGCGAGAATCACAGTAATTACGCAGCACGGCGTGGACGAACGTACGACGCTGTAGGGTTCCGTAGCCACTCGTCGAGCACACAGCTCAGCTCGTCAAGCACGAGTACTGATGTGACGACTGTTAATACTAGCGGCGGTGGCGCCTATCGTGGCTGTGCTTTGTACGCTGGAAGTAGGTCTGTCAGCCGCAGTACCAGCGTTATCGAACTTAGCTGCCTCTGAGTCATATACTGATAACCAATCGTACCCCAGCAGCGGCGTCGTGCGTCAAAATTGGCGAAACAGGAAGTTGCAATTTTCTGACAGACAGCCGCTAAAATTTCCGACGCAGGATGTTGAAAATTTCCATTTTGCCTCTAGATTACGCCATTTGCATCCCAAAATTTTGTAGTTTTGCACAATTCCTCTAATAAGAATAAAATTCCTGAACAGGTAGAAATTTATATGACGGGGAGGTAATCGCCCTCTACCATGACATCACTGTATGCCGGGCTTACGTTCAAGACTCAATTTTAACACATTTTTGGAATCTGGTGTAGGACCATTTTAGTTTTTTACCCCTTCAGTGAGTGACGTTAAGCATTGGTTGCGGTGTTTAAAAGTCAAATGTTTGACCTTGGCAAGTCAGTATTGACCTTGCCACCCCCAAAGACTGGACTTCAACTTAGTGCCCTTGCTCAGTGCCATTGTATGATGCCTGCTTTGCCTTGTGTAATAGAACTTCACGTAGAACAGTATTCAAGGCACTGCTTTTTTAAAACTAGTCAGCCAATATTCAAGACATAAATATCCGAACATGCCTTCTTGACCATACATTGTGATAATATGTAGAAGAAAAGAACCTTTGAAGCACAAAATAATCAATAACCACAGCTGAAATTACTGTCTGGTGTTAAAAAAATACGAAAATTTTCAAACATAATGCTAAAATATACATACAAAAACTGCAAAAACTGGCAAGCAAATTACAACATCCAATAAACAGGCCAAGGAAGATAGTTAACAAATGAAGAAGAAACACTGTTACGGATTAAGTAATAATTACTTCACGATAAAAATGACATAAAACGTGATGGATAACGTTTCATAAGGGTCAGTCCACACCTCACCAGACAGAAAGGCTGTTGAAACATCACATCAAACATACGACAACACATCTGAGCAAAAAATTACCTATGCAACGACAGCAATGCTCAAAAAACGTCCGTGAACAAAATAGTATGTAACGAAGACAAATGCAAAGTGCACCCGGGATGTGTACAAGCCAGCCCAACAGCCGTGGGGTGGGCTGGTTCTTTGGGAGAAGACAATGAGCTCGGAGTCTGAAAGGGTGATCAGTGATCTAAGCTCCATCAGCTGGGTCTGGTGTGGAACCGGAACTTAAATTCGGTACATTTTAGGTGTCACTGGACAAAACACTATCAGTGGAAAGATAATCCAACATTTTCACTCAAAATGCAGCCTATCAAAGTTACTTCCAGAAAAATATTTGGAAAATTTTTGTTCAGCTTTCCAAAGGTGGTCCAGGCAGATGAAAACAACAGCGACAACAACAAATGTCGATGGCACCAAGGCAAGTGTGTTTATAGATTGAGTTTAGTTGATGACGATGCAAAACAGAGTTGCAGCAGTCGGTCGACAAGAAATGAACCAAGAATGTCGGCAACGATCGTCAGCAGCAGAATTTTACGAAACTACAAACACCACAACGCAACACATTGACATTCAGCTATTAACAACAGCTGACTCTATCTGCCGATCATGGGCCTTATTTACAAATAAACTGCCAAGGAATTTTTCTTAGTTCTGCTTAAGTTCTTCCTAAGTCAACAACTTCACAACTTACGATTTCCTAAGTTTTTCCCAGCCACTAATTTCCTAAATAGACTTCTCTGCCAATCACGACTCTGAGTAGATAAATAGAAGTTCGACTGCTGCAATTAACAAAATCAGTCACATCTAGAGCTGGACATCATATGGCCGTGCTGTAACAACAAGAAATAATGGTATGGCGTAACAACACCAAAATAAGTACCACCACACTGCACCGGACAGTACTGACACAAATGAAGTTCTGTGTGTGTGCACATGTGATAACGCGACAAACTCACTTCGGCGTCGAAGTCAACGAGCTGAAACTGGCTCATGACTTCAGGAAGTAGGCCGCTGCCGAGTGCCACGACAGCCGACGCTGACACCAGCAGGCTGTATAACAGCGGTCTGTTTGCTAGCAGGCTCTCCATGAATGGCTCACCCTATCAGAGTCACATACACACATACACAGGCTGGTATCCATACATACATACAGACACACACACACACACACAGAGACACAAGCTGACACACAGACAAATAACAGACTGCGCTGTGCAACAGTGGTTTATTGCCTACTGGAGTTTCCATGAATGGCTCACCCTATCAACAATACAAATATGCACAGCTGCACACATAAGATCAGTATTAGTCACTAAGTCAGTTTATTACCTTTATTATCTCCTTCAAGAAGGCGGAAAAGGGTGGTAAGCAAGTAAGTAAGTCAGTCAGTAAGCAAATGTACAATACTTTAGTCTGCGCAATTAAACAACTGACCACATTAATGATAACAGCAATAGTGTGAGTAAAACACCTTGTAGTTGACAGCAAACGTCGTGATCTGCATTGCCATTGAAATGATGTAGATTGTAGTGTTGATCAGTGATGGCTGAAACTCAGCTTCAAGGTCCACAAATTCTTCCCTGCAATATCAATCAACACCTTAATTCATCAATGAATTAGTCAACCATTACAAATTAGTCAAACAAAAATACATCTACACAGAAAGCTTACTGAAGCCCTACACTCTGCGAAAGAATTTTACATGCCGGCTTCATTTGAACAGTCTGATAGCACAAGCAATAACCATAGGCACCAGTTAGCTATTGAGGTTGTCGTAACAAACCCACCAGTCAATGCCCATATGGGAGGGAGGCAAATGCTTAAAGACATGAGAAATTCCAACAAACTCTGAGTTGTCAATTTACGTTCTGCTTGCCACTTTTCATCATCATCATCATCATCATCAAGCGCATGCCCCGAGCTGGAGCGTAGCGGTTTCCACGAGGCGCTTCCAGTGTTCTCGATCCTGGGCGCATCTCCAAGCCGAGTTGAGGCCATGATTATGAGGCTGGAGATCTGCTCCCAGGGTACGTAGCCACGTGTGGCGAGGGCGTCCGGGAGGGCGCTTCCACTC
>Ga0209367_1005235_pt1 | contig 17991 bp, 6 predicted proteins | sample WorMetLIZISLAND2_FD_187412 | JGI IMG/M metagenome (GOLD analysis project Ga0209367, IMG submission 187412) | Marine gutless worms symbiont microbial communities from Max Planck institute for Marine Microbiology, Germany - Olavius geniculatus... ... | reverse complement strand
AAAATTTAAGGATATTTCGTACAATTATGTAGGTACAGATGTACACCCAAATTAAGGTTGCAACATTGGTCATGAATTCGAATCCAGTGTTGCCAGGCTTGACTGGCTGACTGGTATGAAGGCATGATACCTTGGCATTGTACCTTGCTAAGGTTGATCTCATCAGTTGCTAGCTGCCGTAATCACGGCTGTCGTAAGAGGCAGCCTACGGCAGGCAGTATGCCGTGAGGCATTATTTTAGGCAGTCTCTTACGACGGACGACTGTCGGCTCTCTAGCCACGGCCTTTAGGGTTTGTGGTCGCATTCAGTTGCAATTAAAATAACTAAAATCCAGTACGATCGGTGTCACAATCGTTCTCGGTTGATAGATGCTTGAAGTAAACATCTATGACGTGTAGATCGCATTGCGTGCACATGTACGATTTGTTGTGAAATAGTTAGAAAAGCATGAAACGAGCATAAACATTTCTTCATTTTCGGACTGTAGACATCTTTGGCAATTGATTAACATGAATGAAATTGGAAATTTGTGGGTAAGTAATTATACTGTTTCGCCCGATATCAGGGAATTTGTGTTGTCAGGGAAAAAATTCTAGGATGAGATCGGCAATCTCAACGTAGTCATATTGCTTGCTAGCTTGAGATCGGTTGTTTCGTTAGTTGTCCTCACCCCTTCAGCGTAATAGCGCTAGGGCGCATGCACAGTGGGCAACGACTGTCAATAGTTTGCCGATAAATGTCATGACTGCTGAATGCTTAAAGCCCTAACTAGCCTATAACGTCGCGAGGCAGGCATTATGCAACCTACTATCTTATTTATTGCACTTTAGGAAGGCCTACAAAAACTTAGTGATCGAAGCATGATGATAGTCTATTGGCCTATTGAAATCACAGATCTTAGGCTTTTTCTAGAACTGTTAACTGGCATGAAATCTACACAGGGAATGTTAATCTGGGTTCAGGAACTAGCGACAAATATCCTGCATTTCGACAGTGATCTCATCAGCGTCATTTTCTAGAACGAAATGGCGATCTCATTGTAGAATCATTTCTACAATGAGATCGCTGATCTTAGGATGATGATAGGCCTAGCTTAAGTATTCCGATCTTATTCCAGAATTCCCAGCTAGTACGCAATGAGATCGCCGATCTCATTGTAGAACTGTCGCCTAGCATGAGTTTGTACAGAGGGAGTGTCATCCAGTGGAAGAACAGCCAAGCTGACCAATCATGGGACCCAATCTGTGGTGATCTCATCCTAACAATTCTGCTGGTGCTTACGGCGAGATTGCCGATCTCATGCTAGCACTAACCTTTTTGAAAAGTCAGGGAAAATGATCTTGGATCATGCAGACTGCAGATAACTGTGATTTTTTGCATCTCCAAATATTAAACAGCAGGCAAATTTGCGGCTTCCGTTGCACGTCCAAAAGCTAGACATGTTTTAGCCTTAGGGGGGCTTTGCCTCCCTGACCCCCTGACCAGGGCCTCTGTCGTTTGCATAATGCTCTATTAATACCGTTTTATTACTTAATACCATTTATGACATTTGTGCAATAAGGTTATTGTTTCGATAATGTCAGGGAAATTGTCACTCCATGACTGGAAAAGTCAGGGAATTTTGCTACAGAAAACCTGTAGGAACTTTGTATCTTAGTTTATATGCACTAAACATTTACTGATGGTTTGGTCTGTAACCAGGGGTAAGACGTTCAAAGAAGTTTTTTCATTGTTTGGTAACAGTTCCTAACTGCTGTGACGAAACACTGCACTGGCAGCACTGACAGCAAATTGCCGCAAATTAGATGCTAAGGCAGACGTTAGGGCTAAGGTCAGGGTTAGCATTAATGCGGTAATTTGCTGTCGAGGCTTCCGGTGCGGTGTTTCATTTCACCTGTTCCTAACACTTGTATACTGCTCATTATTCTAGCAAGCAAAATTGCGTGTAGTCATAGTACCCGGTAAAAGAAAAAAGACTTTTCAAAAGTTGAATGAACAGTGACTGCAGCACAGGTGCATGCACAAGACTGAAGAATACTCTGAGTTTTTTTGGTTCTGGTGATGTTAAGGGTACAATACGCACAGACAGTACTCCTGCCATACATGATAATATTGACACTTTTATGGCAACTTCATGGTTGTACTGTAAAGGTAATTGCATTGTGTGTGTAAAATGCTGTGGAAGTGCCTTACACTGTCAGAAATGAAACTACATACTGATATTGTCTAAAAATTTGCTGCTTATGAAGGAGCTGTGAATAGGTGCATCTGTTTATGGTGTTTAGGAGCAGCACGTCGACTTTTGTTTGATGGATGCTTGTGTGGTGAAGCCGGAGAAAGAGATGGGAGACAGTGCAGCATCCGAAGCAGCAGCCACATTGCAGCAGATTCTGGCATCGTCTGGTACATTAGTATCACCACTGCAACTATTTCCTAATGCCGGCACTGGAGATGCCACATCACAGTCAACAAGTTCAGTTCCATTTATGGCAATGTCACCATACCAGATGATGGTCTTGCCACAGTCGCTGCTCTCAGCGCACGGCATTGCGTCATCCATGTCAAGCACTGATGACAAACTGGACAAAGGTGCCGCCGTTTCTGTGGTTGGAGGTCAGTCCATTGCGGACCTGCTGCAGAAGAGAGATAAGGATGGGACGGTAGGCGGAGATGTGTTGAATCAGCTCATGACGGCTGCGGTGAACCAAGCTGATCGAGGTCATCCAGCCGCCAAGCCAGCCATCGACCACCTCAAGCCACCAAAGAAGCCTTTGACTCCCTATATGACATTCAGCAAAATGGTGAGCATCTGGCTTCTGTTACTGTAAATGATTACTGATTTGCTGTTGACTGATATACACTGTGTTAATTCTGCTACTACTAGTTAACTTTTGTTTTAGCTTACTGCTGTTGCTAATTGACTAAATTTTCCAGTTAATTGGAATTGGAATTACTTCACAAAATTGCTAATAAACTACAGTTTTGAATTATCATTTTTAAAATTCTAATTTATTGGAACTACTTTCAAGATAGAGCTAATTTATATTGGAATTAGTCGACTTGATATCAAAATACAACAAAAGCTAATATTTGGCCTATACTGTATGGAGCATGCGGTGTGATGCATGCGACCCAGACAGCCCTACATTTATTTGTGTCGCCCACTCACACTTTTAGTACTTTCCATCAGTATCTCAGTTTGTCTGAAAACAGACTTCTGTCAGACTGGATTCATTGCTATCCGATGTCGGACCATTGGTCAAGGCATCTGGATGTGCGCGCTCACTAGAGTCCTCACATTGATGCTTGATGTTATATCACAGTCCACGCCAAGTGCTGCAGACCGCCACCGTCATGCTTGCTCTAACCTCCACTTCATCTCCAGTCATCTTTCTTTGTGATTATTCAACAATGATACATGTACTATTTTGACTTACATGTTGGTGTATGCTGTTGCAGGTGTGGCCGCGGGTCAAGGCAGCTAATCCGCATCTGTCATCTGTGTGTGAGCTTGGTGCCATTGTTGGCAGCATGTGGCGTGATCTTAATCCCACGGACAAACAGTGTTACAATGACCAGTTCACCAGAGACAAGGTCAGTGTCATTTTTTACGCGCGAAAGCAGCTACTGCTGTGGCACGCCTTAGCCATTGCAATCGCAATTCTGTCTGTCTGTCTGTCTGCCCGTCACACGGGTGGATCAGTCAAAAACGGTGCAAGCTAGGATCACCAAATCTTCACTGTCGGCTGTCTGGAAGACTCTAGTTTCAGAAACCGTAAAGCTTTTCCGTAAATTCGAAGGGGGTCACCCCGAACGAGGGCGCTAAATGAGAGGGTGGTGGGCAAAATTTGCAATTTTTGGTCAATAAGTCGCTGTATCTCAGTAACGGTGAGAGATAGGGCCTAGGTTACTATTAATCACTAATAGAAAGTCGTACACTGGCTCTCGATTGGTGCTGAATTCAATGACCTTGAATGACTTTGAACGCCAAAATAGGGGGTTTTATGGATTTTTTTGGCAATTTCGGGCTGCAACACAAGTCTATATCATTCACAAGGTGGCGCCACGGAACTATCATTATGCGATCCAGATAGAGAATTTGGTATTTGTATATTAACCTAGCGTGAACACCCCAATTTTCAGCTAAACTACTTAACCAGGACTGCTATAGGCTTTCGCGCATCTCGTGAGCATTAGCTCAAATTTCTTGTATGTACTCGTGACACATTATGATGTCAACATTACGTCAGGACTAGCAAAGAATATTTAATTAACTGCCATATTTTATTGCAATATTTTGAATTAATATTTCTTCAGCTACATTTGGTAAAAATTTCTGTAAATTGATCATCATTTGAGTGAATTATGAGAAAAACAAAAAGGGGTCCGGAATGAAAACATCCTGGACATTTTTGATTGTAGCTTAAAGAAGAATTATCAGATTTTAGTAATTTTTGATAAGAATATTTTTGATACAAGTGGCTGTCAAATGACCATTTAATTTCTCACTGCACTCAATGTCTTTCTGCACTACCTGGGGAAAAAAGAACCAACAAAATATTGTAGTTTTATCTAAACGAGCGTTATTACTTAATCAAAATAAGACATTAAAACACATTTCTCTACATTTCTGTCATTTGGGCTGATAGTTCATCCAATTGTCCGTTTTCCAACTGCCTGCAGTAAAAAAATGTTCAAAGTGTCAGCCCATTTTTAGGTGACCACAGGCACAGAGATGGTTTCTCCTTTCGTTGACAGCATTGTCAATGATGTTCTGCTCCAGAACAATCCAGACTTCACCAATCACTTTTAAAATTCAGCAACAATCCTGAAGGTCATCTAGTAAACACGCTGCTGCATGACAGTCAAACAATGTAATTGACTGGCTGTTATGGGACACAGGTCCGAAGATATGAAATTTATTGAAGTTTTTTGTTCATTTCAACGTACATGTCACTTGTTTTGGTTTTCTCAGTTAGTGCAGAAGCAGACACTAGGTGAGGTGGGAACTGGAATGGTCATTTGATGGACAGCTGTGTCAAAAATGTTTGCACCAAAAATTATTAAAATCTATCAATCCTTCTTTAAGTTACAATCGATAATGTCGATCATGTTTTTTGACATATTTTTGTTCATTTCAATGCATATTTTGTTGATTCAGTTTTTCCCAGGTAGTGCAGAAACAGACATTGAGTGAGGTGGTAAAATGGCCTGTAATTTAATGGCAAGTTGTGCCAGAAATATTTATGCCAAAAATTATTAAAATTTGTCAACTTTTCTTCGAGTGACAATCGATAACGTTCGAGATGTTCTTTTCCGGACACGGTGTATATATAGCATTCAGATTTCTGCAGTGCTGAACTATTGTAATTTCATTTATCTGTGTTAATTTTTTGGGTCAAGGATTCGAGGAACACTTATCTTTTCTGTGATTTTTTGTGCGTCGACTTCTTTCACTGCTTCTGATTTTCAAAATCTGAACATTGATATTACGTTTCTGGGTTACTATGTTCTTTTTTTTCAAAAGTGCAAGTTGTTTTAATACCGCATTTCAATAGATGTACACATGTTTCAACATTGGCAGAATGTCATATTAGAATTTTTAAGACGTGTAGTAATTATCATTGTTTTTATCATGAGTACAATATTGGCAGTGTATTGTTATCTCATCTGCATGCTGGTGCGCATATTTTGCACGTTGTTCACACGATCATCTTGAGTATTAGGTGCAGTTTTACCACATTTTCAGCATTGCATTGCATCAAATTTTGGAGTAAAAGAGTCTAAAATTTGTAGTTCATAGTTCAGTAAAATTTGTTGAAAACTGCACTTTTTGGCCTTGTTCAGTGAGTTACTGTGACAAATGGACTGCAGACAATGTCCACGTCGAAAGTCAGGGTCATTATATTATGCTATCGTGTACTGTATAAGTCGAACAATTTTGCTGAAATTTGTGCTAGGTCAGGTCAGGATGTGTGCGGGCCAACTTAATACGCTAGAATTGGGTTGGTGGCGTGGCGTAGCGGTAACGTGTTTTATCCAATCAACAAAGTTACTCTACACCGGGCTGGGTTAGTTCTTGAATGGGTGACTGCCTACAGGCAGGTAAACCATCTCGGTATATAACCAGCCACCTAGGTCAACTCAGCCTTCTATCCCTCTGGGGTAGGTAAATTGAGTACCGGCTTATCTGGCTGGGGTTAGAGTGGGGTGTGTTCACCTGTCGGGTGGCAGGTAGCACTCTGTGGTCCCATACAGCAGGTGGACTCTGTAGAGCTCTCTGAGATGGGCTTCCTGTAAAGTGCTATATCGCCACCATTGACCTTTATATACAGCAGTTGACACATGTTGTGCATGTTAAGGTGGCGTATGATGAGGAGCTGCGTGCTTACCTGAAAGCGACCGGTCTGACTGCGTCGGATTTAGTGAAGCCAAAGCCCAAGAAGAAAGACCCACGTCCATCGTCATCATCTCATCCTGTAGTGCAGCAGCAGCAGCATGCACGGGTGGCAGCTGCAAACGGCGCATCACCTGCCACTGCTCTGTCACACACTGGCCTAGTGCAGTCTCTCATTGGCTTACAGTCGGGTCAGAACAACGATGCAACACATGGAGCCACGGCGGAAGGATGGAACGCCCAAGCTGCACAGCAGGTGACCAGTGCTTGCTTCTCGTTAAATTGGCAGACCACAGCTTGTTAGTTAGACAATCAGCCATGGTCGCCAGATTTTTTGGATGTCATGATGCCAAATGCTGGCATAAAGTAGTCCCCAAAATTTCTGTTTCTCATTTGTAGCCTGAAGGTCACTAGTGATTAAATAAGTAGCTCAAAACATAGCAAGAAAGGCAACTGGAGCAGAATTTTAGAGTGAGTTGAGATCATGAGTTAGGGTGGAAAGTTTGAATATAACGTTTTGATTGACAGTGAGCCAATGAAGATGCTGGGGGTATAGCAGGTGAATGCATGGCAAGAGTATTTTGGATGTTCTGTAATGCGCTGGATGTTTTCTGAGTGGTACCAAAAAGCAGAGAGTTGGCATAATCTAGTTGGCAGACTTTCTGTGTGTGATCTTTTGCCGATTCAGTCTTTTGACTTGTGAGGAATTGTGACTGGTGTTCTACATTGTTTCGGCTTGCGACTTCTGTTTTTGTATTTTTATTTCAAGTATTTAGAATGGCTAGTCTTGTAAGGGCCAGTCTGGAATTCAACACACGATAATATTGCCCCAAAACCATTTTTGCTGTTTTCGAGTTTTGACTCATATCGCCCTTTGTAAAATCTGTTGAAGTTTTTTGCTCTGATTTAATTAAATTCAGTTTTATTTCATTACTGCGTTATGGGGCATGCTGCATAGGCAATGTACCAGTATTTGACATGAAGAATTTTTACGTGCAACAACAGCTACTGCTGTAGCACGTCTTAACCATTGCAGTTCTGTCTGTTTGTCTGTCTGTCCATCCATCACACAGGTGGATCAGTAAAAAACGGTGCAAGCTTGGATTACCAAATCTTTACCATTGGCTGCCTGGAAGACTCTAGTTTCAGGAACCGTAAAGCTTTTCCATAAATTTGAAGGGGTCACCCTGAATGAGGGCCCTAAATGAGAGGGGGTGGGAAAATTTGGGATTTTCAGCAGATATGGCATTGGCAGAGCAAGATAGGTAGTGCCTTCTAGTGAGTACAAGTAAAACACTATAGATATTTACTCGCTGGTCATCTGGCACCTTCTGGCAACTGATTTTGTTTTACTGAGCCTTCTGCGAAACTGTAGCCAAAAGCCGTACGGATGACATCTACGGATGAAGTCTATGGATCACTAGCGTACAATGGTGCACCGCTGTTGCGCATTCCCCTTTGCGTTAGCACGGCTTTTCTTGTTATGTCTCGATTGATGATACAAAGTGTTGTATTTGCAGTTACTAGCACAGATGGGTCTTGCGGGTCAGACCCTGTTTGCAAACAGTGATGGTACGATCAGTGTTGATGGCAGCTTGCTAACTATACAAGGACGACCAGTGCAGCTGGCTACACAGTGAGTATAGTTCTATGTCTTGTGTAATTGCATGTTCTTTTGCATCTATTGATTACTGTAATGCAGTTCTTTAAAAGATCCTGTGATTGATAACTCACAATTACTACATCATGTTTAGGTACATATTTATTCTTCCCTCCAGGATAGCAGGCCATGTCTTTTCTGGAGCTGGTAACGATTTGAAAACTTATAATCATTGAGTTTACAAAAGTTAACATTAACAGCGCATTGCACCAACGTTGTTCATGATCTCGGTTCAGCTGAACCTGGATCAAAAGTTGAACCAAGTTCACGCTGAACCAAGTTGAACTTGTATCATCTGATTCTGTTCAGTTGAACGATCATGATTATACCGTGGACGACGCTGATTGGTCAACGACGCTTGGCCTACGGGCCAACTACAATAACGTCACAGTCACTTGCAATGCTAATGAAACAGTCCAGTGCAGATTAGCCATAATTTGTTCGTATTTTATGTTTCCCTGAAGTTACTACATGATTTTAACATCAACAGTTGCATTGATAAAGTTCTGAAGATAAGCATTTTGTGTTCCAGTAGATATTTATTAATTATTCTATGTCCATTGTCAAGATATTATGTTTACCGTAGGTATGGCATAGCAACGGTGCATCGGCATGCCTTTTATTTATCCATTAATTAATTTGTCCAGCAAAAAGACCACAGAAAACAGATATAGCACAAATGTAACATATCTAGATCACAAGTGTAATTGAATTTAACATCTTCTCAATCGATATGAATGAGTTTTTGTTGCTGCAGTGGTTAGGGTTCGATCGTATGTTTATGGTAGCAGCGAGACATCGCCACTGAAAAATGCGATTTATTCTTCTATTTGTTAATTCATCGAGCACTAAGAGAACATAAATTGAATATAGTAGAAATCTAACATATCCAGATCATTAGTATAATTGCATTAAAAGTTTTATAATTTGATACAAGGAAGTTTTTTGGACAGGATAAGATTCGAATCAGACAATTTTTTTGCAGCAATAGTATCACGGAAAATATTTATTGCTTAGTGCGCATGCATAACCGAAAGTTGAACCGAGATCAAAATTTGATCGGTGGTCAGATGGCAGTTCAGAATTGAATGGAGATCAACGCTTGAACCGCCTTGGTGCAACGCAATTTACGGCTGAATTAGGTTCAAATCCAGATTTGACCGAGGTTCAAAGTTGAACAAAGTTGGTGCAACGTGCCCTTAATCACATATTTATGACCCACTACAAGCGAAACAGATCTTATTGGATATCTTTGTCAACCAATAGCATGGAGATTACTTTTGTCATTTATTGCTTTGATAACCATTTTGTTGCCAAAACTGTACAGCACCCAGCATGAAACTTTCTGAGCACACAGCGTGAAATGTTTTGTACAGAGACCAAGCTGCAGTTACAACGGCTTCATCAGGAAGTTCATCAGAGTCGTCAACTCACGGCTTCTCATGGCATCAGCCTGCTGTCAGCACTGCCGGTAATGGCTCAGATTCCAGTGCTGGTGGTGCCGGCATGGTGGTCTACCAGCTGTTGACCAATGGTTCGGTCGCAGCGGCTGCAGATGGCAGCAGCAGCACGGCAGCTGGCACTCAACCATCGGTGCCTGTCTACTACGGTATCGATGCGTATGGCCAGTTGGTTCCAACAACTAAGTCATCAACTGCCGCAGCGACAGTGGCACCATCAGTGTCAGCAAATGAGACCCGGCTCCAGCAGGAAGTGATAAGGCTTCGTGCAGCTCTCGATGAGAAGACCCGAGAAGCAGAGTCACTGCGATCACAGCTCGTTGAACTGTGTGCTTCGATCGAACGGCATCAAAGTCGCGGTGGTGGTGAACAGACTATCAAGACAGAAAAGACGAGCAGCAGCAACTCCCCTGCCAACGATGTCAGTGACACACCTCCTGTCACAGCAGCTGACAGCGAGTAGCATCGGATAAGTCTTACTGTCATGAAATGACAGACAGTGTCTAATATATCCTGTACAGTCTGGATGAGGATTGCTTCAGATAGGCATTTTTATTCAGCCGAGATGTAGTCCATTAATGCCAGACAGTAAGCACAAACTGAACTGTGGATCTTTAGCCTGATCGGTAGCGACCATAGTTTTGTGCTGGTCATGGAACTTCTAGCCGAACTACAGAATTTGCATTTTCTGCAGAATGTCACAGTTTTCATGGAATTTTGCAGAATTCGCAATCGGCCAGAACTATTATTTTTCAGTTTAAATCTAAGTTTGCAAAGCTGTTAGCTGAGACTGCCAGTCTTTTTAAGTCGACTGAATACTACTCAAGCAGTTAGCAAAACAGCAAAACTTTGCTGTGACACACAAAATATTATCATTGCTGATATGTTATAGCCTAATCTGTGATTACTGAACATCTGATATGCAGATTGGCAGACGTTATCATACTTTAAACAATCCAAAAAGTCTTTAGTTTGCTTAATAAATAGGACACCACGGAATTAGGAAAATTTGCCATGGTGAGCAATTCAGTCTGGCAAACTGGCCCACAGAATTTGGCAAATTTGTCGGGATGAGTACATGACAGTACGGTGCGGTGTTTGATGCACACACTGAGCTTGTTTAACATAACCGTTGGCGTTGTTGTGTTTCTTGTCAAGTCTGTTGGTTAGTCTCCGGAATCGCCGCCATTCGCTGTTGCCACCGTTAAGGCCTCAGACCGCAACCAACTGTTAAGTTAGCAGTCCCGGACCGCTAAGGTTCGTCGCCGCCGCCGCCGCGACCGATAAGCTACCAGTTTTAGCGGTTTAGAGAGAAATCAAACAGTGTGTTGTGCTCACACTGCTGCAAGCAGAGCCGCCAGCGCAAGTGCGCGTGTCCTTGTCAGTCAGTCGTCACAGTGCCAGTTTTGACAATCAGTGAGTGAATATTAGTTCTACAGTGTACTATAGGATTACTATAGGATTTACAAATGGAGTCCATGGGAAAATGGTAGTTTATCATATGTCGTTACGAATTATGTGCCTGTTGTTGCTTTTGGGTCTCAAAAATTACTACCAGTGACAGATGTCTTAGCAGTTTAGACTGCTAAGCCAGCCGATAAGGCTTAACGGTCTGGACCGCTGCTAGCTTAGCAGTTTAAACTGCTAAACCAGCCATTAAGGCTTCAGATCTGCCGTTTAGGCCTTAGCAAACGGTTCCGGGGACTTTGGTACGCCGTAGTTAGTTTTAAGTTCAGCACACACACACTTAACAAGTTACTTAATTAGTATGTAAGCAGTTGTTTGTGTGTGTTTGTTCATGTGTTTGTTGACTGCAAGTCATACATGATCAGTGAAATATTATAGTTGGGCTGGTTTTTAACAGAAAAATACTTGGTTATAATCGTTGCCTTCAAGAATTGCTTTCTCGCTGGCTTGTACATGTTTTAAAAACGATTGCGGTTGTAGAATATGGAAGAAATATTTATCTGCTCTTTTTTGATGGTCTCAAGTTTTTGGCTGTGTTGTCTTAAGTATTTCAGACTTGGTTTTTTCATGGTGGAGGAATTACTTGTCAGAGATTGTTTGCTCACTGCTTAGATTAGATGAATTGAAAGTTTGACAGTTATGATTGGTGCAGCGTGGATATACAGGGTGGGCCAAAAATGTGCCACTTTCCTTTTGTCCATATTTTTACTAATTATTGACCGATTTTCAAGATTCTTTCACTGGCACACCTTGCAGACAGTTTGCGATAATGTATTATAGATCCCACCACACCATAAATGCGTCTCTACGCTGCCTTGTGAAATATCAATGAAATATGCATACATAACATTAACAACAAACAAACATTGTGGTAAAATTGAAAAAAAAACACTTCACACCAACATTGCAGTGAATGGTCTGTATGACCCTAGACTGTGGGCATAACACAGTCTAGTGTCATACGAATCATTCATTGCAATGTTTGTCTGAAGCGTTTTTTTTCATTTACCTAAATTTTTGTTATTATCGTTAGTTTTTGCTTACATTTATATTTCACAAGGTAGTGTACAAACGCATTTACCATGTGGTGGGATATATAATAATCACATTATTGCAAATTGTCTGCAGAGTGTGCCAGTGAAAGAATTCTGAAAATCGGTCAATAATTGGTGAAGATATGGACAAAAGTAAAGTGCCATTTTTTGACCCACCCTGTACAGTGGTGTAGCTTGTTCTAGGTCGGTGTTTGCTTTTCATTACGTAAACTAGGGCTTGTATTGATGACTGATTTCTTTAATCCATTAATTTAGATTAATTTCTTCAGTCAGTCATCCAGAAGACAATGAAAAATGCAGACTTCAACTGCTGTTTATCCTTATTTCTTGGAAACTGAAGCAGTAGTGATGTTGCAAATGCCATATACAAACTGTGCATTAGTGCTGTATACCTGAAATTGGAGCCACGATAACGATACCATTTAAACCATTAAAAAATAATACATTTATAAACTCAGCAGTTCGAAAGCTTATGATTGGATGTTGATGAAATTTTGTCGGCCTGACCCAAGGAGGAACTGGTAAATTTTGGCGGAAGTCTTTTTCGGTTCAGGCTCGCAATTCAGTTCTCTTCCAATTAGGAAATATGGCATGATGGCATGATCTTGGATCATGCAAACTGCAGATATCTGTTATTTTTTTCGTGTCTTCAGATATTAAAAAGCAGGCAAATTGGCAGCTTCCATTAAACGTTCAAAAGCTTGAAGTGTTTCGGCTTCAGGGGGGCTTCACCCCCCTGGCCTCCTGACCAGGGCTTTTGTCATTTGCATATTGCTCCATTAATATGGTTTCATTTCTTTATGATATAGTGTACCATTTCTGATATTTGTGCAATAGGTTATTGTTTCGATAAGGTCAGGGAAATTGTCATTATGTGACTGGTAAAGTCGGAATTTTGCTACAAAAGACCTGCAGTAACCCTGTATGAATGGATTTCGATGAAGTTTTGTGGTGCTGATAACACTATCAGATTTTGGTGTCAGTCTGATTCATAATCCGCAAATCCGCGTTCATTTTTCCAAATTCTGATTATATGCATGGAGCTGCCATAATAAAATTGTCATATTGAGTCCGTTATGTTCCATCAGGTGGCACTACCATCGTCCGCAGATGTTTGCGCTCTACCAGCACTGGTTGTATAGTTCTCATTAATTTTGTGAGCTTTGGTATACATGATGCATAAGGAGCTGAAAAATTATTTGAAAATCCAAATCGTCGGCTCAGTATTCAAGACTGCAGTCAGCAGCCAGCAGTTGTGTGTTATTAAGTTATTGAGTAGATCTGTTAACTATTAACATTATAAAAATTATAAGTTGCTACGATTAATAGGGACAGTAGAAAATCACAGCAAAAAAATAGCAAAAAGAACACAGTAAATTTTGTATGAAAGTTGCAAAAATCACAGCAAAGTCACTGCAAACTATGGGCCCAAAGACCATTATAAAGTGTATAAAACTCAACATCTGGCTTTGACGGCCATCATTGCATGTAGTGCAAAGTTTCTGTCTGTAAAATTTTGTTGCTGCAAAGCGTTAGAATACAAGTTTCTACGGCGATGTCACGGTCACATATTCAGCCAGTAGGTAACCAAGCTTGTAGACTTTGGTAGCAGTAGCAAAAGTAATTATTTTTGTGTTGAAAATTTGAAATCACACAATAAATTCGGACTTTAACTGACTGATAACAAAAAGTTGTCGTAAAAAACATCAAATTACAGCATTTTGGCTAAAAAATGGCATTTTGGCAAAATTACGGCATTTGACGAAAATCACAGTTTCTGTGCTTTCTGTGTTTCTGCAATTTTCTACTGTTCCTAATGAGTAAGTATGCTGCTAATTTGTGGCAAATTGTGTTAAATGTGTCTTATTTCCAGTTGGTTCATCTCTGTGCTGAAGTTGTGTTGCCTGTTGTATGTGGCCTGTGTTGCTGTGTGCTGTGCACTTCATGCCATTGGTTGATTAATGTTTTTTATTGTAAATAGTTAAGAAATTATTGCGAGCCCTGTCTGTCTTTATCGTGTCTTATTTAATTGTTGTTACATTTTTGGGTCCGTCTTTTGTTTTTTTATCGTCGTCTTTGGGTTTTAAGTGTACTCCGTAGTTGTTGCCATCTTTTTGAACATTTTAAACTATAGTCTGTTTTCTTGTTTGTGACTTTGCGGTATTGGGCATATTGTCTATAACAGTGCTGTTGCAAGTTAATGTTTGTTTCTTCTAGTTTCTGAATAATACGCATGTAGTTTTTTTTAGTTTAGCACTCTTGTACTTTTAGAAAATTTTAAACTGATGAATCATTTGTCATAAGTGTTATTTAGTGATGTTTGGTGTGAGTCTGAAATGGAAATTTTGCATGTTCTCAAGCAACTTTTGATTTTGTCGTATTTCTTACTGTCTTAATACTCCAATGCAGTTGTCAGTTAAACACATTCGCCTACTCTGGACAAACATTGAAATCAGTTGTATAATCGACAAGATTATACATAATCATTGTTATATAATCTTCTATTTTGCATACGCCCTGTCTTCGAATAGACAGCATTCTGAACTTATTAACTATCTGGAGGATAACAGGGAAGATTATTAGAAATATACCATTATTCTTAGATTCCCGGTTGTTTCATCACAGGTCGTTTCAACACGGTTGGTTCATCCTGCGGACGGTTCATCGCAGGTCGATTCATCACTAAGTGCGAATAATAGTTGGCGGTTGGTGCGGTTCTAACCGCTTTTGTCCATCGCAGTCATGTAGCAGGCCTAATTTGTCCATTTGTGCAGTGGAAGACATCAATTATATGCAACATGTGAACACTACGAAATTTTGACGTTGATGTCACTATAAGCTAGGAAAACTCGGTCATACATGGTAGCTTTGAGTATTGGAAGCTGAGACAAATAACTTGGATAGTCCATGTTGCCATCAAGCGATTAAGACAGCTGGCAGAAACGTGATAACAATTTTAATTTTTTTGCGTTTTTGATTCGGCTGTTGTGTTGTTTGTTGCGTACTTTGTTCGTTTGTTGCCTACTTGCTTGCGCGATTTTATTTGTGTGGGATGATTTTATGATAATTTTAATTTTAAAGTTCAGTTTAGATATTTTCTTGACAACAATATCATAAACATCTTCCTGATAATAATCACGTGTCATATATTATACTGAGCAGTATATTTAAGACGATTACAACTTTATATAACTGTTTTTGTGATGAATCGACCGGTGTTGAATTGACCTAGTGATGAACCATCCACGTGCTGAACCGACCGTGATGAAGTGATTTGCCACCTATTGTTATTTATATATGCACACGTTTAATGTAGTACTTACAATTTTAGGTTTAGCTTGTTTTTTTGTGTTTTGTGTTTCCGTAAAGGTTAAACTTACTCTTCCGTTATTATGTGGTTGTGTGCATTGCCTGGAAAGGCCATCCCGAATGACCTATACAGTGTCGGGTGGCACGTTAAACCATAATTACTCACTCACTCTACTTCTGCATAGTTAGTTGGTTGTCCTGCTGAATAATTTCAAGCAGATTTGTACTGAGTGATGACTTTGATGTGAAGCAGTCGACTAGCAAAATAGTTTTTGCTTAAAAGTTTCAACAGCATGTTAATTGTTTTGTGTTGGTTGTTTGTTTTACACTTACGATCCACATTCGATGGTCATCGACTGCTCGTCCCGTCTTGTGATGGGAACAACTGTCAAAGATCTCTACCGATTCGATGACATAGAACACATTCTGACAGTTTCTTCATGTTTTATATTTTTGTGTTGCCGATTAGTTGAAACTATATCTATCAATCAGTACTCTCTCTATAGGGTGTTCCAAAAAAATGGCACAAAGTTTATGGTGCCATAATTTTGTAACCGTACATCAGAGTCATGCAGTTTTCAGCAAAATGTTCAGAAAGAAATTCTGTACGTGACAAAAGTCAGTGCTTAAATACAGCAGTTAAATATTTTTGTATTGCAGCTGGCAAGTGAACTATTGAAAAACAGTATTAACCTCGACACTGTGGTCCGTAAAAAATGTGTCACATTTATTTTGTCAATAGCTTCGTGAAACATTGGCCGATTTTGATAATGCGACATCAGGAAGAAACTTGACACAAATGGCTTTAGTTTCGGTCACCTCAACCGCATGACTCTGTGATGTACGGTTGCAAAATTATGGTGCTGTAAACTTTTGTGTTGTTTTTTTGGAACACCCTGTATATACACCTTTAGTCAAGAGCTGAAAGTGCCATTAGACTCTAACCAACCAAACTCATTTTTGTTAGGCTGCTCTTTGGTTCGTGGTTTGGCTGTGTCTGTTTACCCTTTTCCAAAGGTGAGCTTTTCATAGAAATGTTAATCGTGCTTGATATTTTGTTCATATTGTTTGGGCAGTAGATGATTTTAATTAGTAGTTTTGTGTATAATATCTCTGTTGTGCTGTCGGTTGACTGATGGCATTTTGATTGGCTGTAGTCAACGTCAGTGGCAGTGGTTACTGGCTGACGAACTCTGATTAAAAATACTGCCGCTCTGTATCTCGATTCCATGGCAGTTGTAGGTCAGCGCTGTGCTGTGGTTGCACAGTAGTATGAATTGTTGTTTGCAGGGCTTCGTGGAGAACGAATTTCACTGATTTAATAGAAAAACACAAAAACCTGTATAAGTGATCAGCTTGCAACTATGTGCCGTTTGTAAATAGTGTTGTGTGTATCAACATGTCATGTATTTTGTCTGTATGAAGGCAGCTTTTGTTCAGTATTCTGTGTCTATATGTACTCTCAAGAAATATCTCTAGATGCAGGTGTTCACTCTACATGCAGCCTTCATTCTGAAGAAAAAAATGGGACGAAAGTAATACATATTTTCTCTACAGCTACAGGAATAACTTTTCATTAATTTCACTAAGCATATGTTTGCATTATGCTCTTTTTCTACAGTCTGTGATATTGAGTGACTGTAGTAGGTTATGTCCTAAATATTAACAAGACCAGCAGGTCACTTTTGGTCTCTTACTCAAAGTTCAAATTTAATTTAGTTTAGTAGCAAAAGTTATGGTGCCCTCCCTACACGAGTGCATTACAAATGTCGCAATATAACAATTAAAAGTTAACGATCATTAAAACAAGCCTACAGGTTAATGATGGAAGTATTTTAACACAAGATGTAATGTAATATAACATATGTATTGTAATGTAAAAGTTGTTTTAAGCAAGTATACTGTTAATGCTGCAGTAGCCCCTTACATTTTTCATAACTTACGTAATCTAAAAATAGATAACGTGACAGACAACACAGGGATGTTACATTAACTGCCTAAGAATAAACTTATCTCTATGGATAGGAAAACCTGTTAGCATCCGTTGATTTTTTTCTACAATTTCATGACCTGCTAAGTTCTCCTGTTTTTCACTATAGCGTCCATATAAGTGTCCATAATCTCACTCCACTCAAGGGTGAGGACTGATGGCGTCACTTTGTATATTACACATGGATCTACAGGGTGCGGCAGAAAAAAGTGGACCCCTAAATTTTTTTGCCGTTTTCTCAGCAACTGCTTAGGATTTTAATATGAATATTTCCAGCTTTATTTACGGAAACCTTCTACATCTAACTGCCAAGTAAAATGTGCTTCTGTTGAAAAACAACAAAGTTATAGACTTTTTAACATGACCGCCTACCGATTTTTTGGCATTTAAAAATGTTCATGCTAAAAATGCTATTTAATTTTTAAAAACTGGTTACACGTTACTGCCGATGACGTCACAGTGACGTTTTGATAAACAACAATTTATATTGTTTATAAGTTGTCATTAAATTATCCTTCCTTTAAAGCAATCGCCCGCTGCCCACCGGATTCATCTTCCAGCAGGACGGCGCGTCAGCACACACAGCGCACAACGCCGCACAGCGCACAGAACTGGCTGCGGGCCAGCTGTCCAGATATCATTACAAAAGACC
>Ga0209367_1005234_pt1 | contig 17991 bp, 14 predicted proteins | sample WorMetLIZISLAND2_FD_187412 | JGI IMG/M metagenome (GOLD analysis project Ga0209367, IMG submission 187412) | Marine gutless worms symbiont microbial communities from Max Planck institute for Marine Microbiology, Germany - Olavius geniculatus... ... | reverse complement strand
GCTGGACGTCTTTCACCAGCGCAACTTATGGAAGATTCTGGGCATTACATGGAAGGACCACGTGACTAACATGGAGGTGCTAAGCCGGACTGGGCAGCGAAGATTACAGGATATTGTAGCAGAGAGATGACTTCGGATGGCAGGCTGCCACCTGGACGACCAGCCAATCACGCCATGTAAATGGACCCCTCGTGGTAGTGGCAGATGACGAGGTCGTCCAACGAAGACTTGACGGTCTACATTTAAAGAAGACCTGGTGGACTAAGGAGTTGATTGGAACAGCGTCCGGGCTGTGGCTACAAACAGAAGCAGATGGCGAACTCTTGCTGCCCATTGTCCTGTCAAGGATCGGAAGATCTAAGTGCTAAGTGTAAGTTGCATGTATGTTCCGAGTGACTGCTGATGAAATAATGTATGTTAAGTGATATATGTTTGTTGATGATATTTGTTTGCTATGTTTTTGTTGCATACCACGTGAAGGAATGCATCAGTTGTTTGGATTTGGTTCAGCCATGGTTGTCAACAACGCTAGATGCTGAACAGTTCATCACACGGTGGGTTTTTTTGTGTGGCTTAATAGTAATGTGTAAAATGTTTGTTTAAAACAAAAATTTGAGTGTTTAGTGTGATTGAGGTATGGTTTCTGTATAATTGATTTGGCTTTCCAACATACAAAGGAGAACAAAATTTTGCATAGACCAATGTCTTTTATGCAAATCTCATGTCTTCTGTAGCAGTTTTGAAGTCAAATGATTACACTGCCATATAACCTAGAATAGCACACCTTTTTAACAGCCAGCTTCTTTTGTCAACTAGACCAGTATGTTAGTTGTTCTGGTAATAAAACCTGTTGTTATTCAAGTGCTGTAATCATTAGTTCTATTTGTATATTGACAGCGATCAGTTGCTGACTGCCAGAAGTCATGTCAGCAACTTGAAGAGTTTATCCAACCGACTGTTAGAGCTGGAAAATCTTTTTCATGATCCACGTTCCGATGAAACGTGGAGTGTGGGAACTGCACTGGGAGAAGTGACTTCTCAGCTACGTTCTGCGTTGTCGTCCTTTGATGCTTTGGAAATATCTTCAGAGGAGTCTTTGTCAGTTGACAGTGAATTGACTGGAAGTGAAGAGACAAAGCGTGTTGATGATGCTTGTCGCGAGCTGAGAGAAAGCATCATGTTGGTCGTACAGTCTTTGTACAAAACCAGAGAAAGTGAACGTGAGAATCAGACTGAAGGTCAACAGACAGATTCTGACGAAGGTAATGCAGATTCTTATCATTGTTTCATCTTTCAGTAATACCTCTCCCCGAAGTGACCTATTATGTGTTGAGCGTGATGTTAAATCTTTACTCACTCACTCACTTTTAGTAATACCGGGTGGCGCAAAAAAAATGTCCCGAACGTTTGCATGCATTATTCAGCCAAGTGGTCAAAATGAATCAGCGCAAAAGCATGTATGTGACGATCAAACATCTCCGAATATGTGTAGGAATTTTCTTCTAAAACTTTTTTGTATTAGTTGTGATACAAACAGAATAGCGTCACATGCCATAAAGCAATTTTTGCAAGCTGCTCATCATTTGCATTGCCGCCTCTACGCAGACTATACCAAAACGTCACAGTAGGCTGAATCACCAGTCAAATGATCAGCAGAAAATATGCTGAATAGGTCCTCCATTCTCTTTTGCCACTACTGCTAGACGCTTTTTCCACTGCAATATGGCTTTTCTGATTCTGGCTGTCTGATGTCGACCTCATGCCATGTGTCTGTGATAACATTCTGATCTTTGAGGTTCGCAAACGGCTCATGCCTTCCTTCATAGACAGGTTTTTTTGCAAGATATCCCTAACTGAATAATGTAGCGGGATTCAAATCTGTTGAGTGTGCTGTCCGTTCTTGTGAGCTGATGAAATCTGGCGTGTTGTGTTGAAGAAAATTTTGAGTTGTTTTGATACGGTGTGATGGAACGTTGTCTTCACATAATTGGATTTTTATGCAAAAAAGCAGCTACTGCTTTCAGCGCATCTTAGCCATCGCAATTTTGTCTGCCTGTCTGTTTGTCTGTCTGTCTGTCTGTCTGTCCGTCTGTCCGTCTGTCCGTCTGTCCGTCACATGGGTGGATCAGTCAAAAACGATGCAACCTAGGTTCACCAAATCTTTACCGTTGGCTGCATGGAAGACTCTAGTTTCAGGGACTGTAAAGCTTTTCCATAAATTCTAAGGGGGTCACCCCAAACGAGGGCGCTAAATGAGAGGGAATGGGCAAAGTTTGCGATTTTTGGCCAATAAGTCGCTGTATCTCAGTAACGGTGCGAGATAGGGCTTAGGTTACTATTAATCACTAATAAGAAGTCGTATACTGGCTCTCGATTGGCGCCAAATTCAATGACCTTGAATGACCTTGAACGCCAAAATAAGGGGTTTTATGGATTTTTTTGGTGATTTTCGGCTGCAACACAAGTCTATATCATTCACAAAGTGGCGCCATGCTACTATCGTTATGCGATCCAGATAGAGAATTTGGTATTTGTATATTAATATAGCATGAACATCTCAATTTTCAGCTAAACTATGAACCGGAACTGCTATAGGCTTTCACGCGTCTCGTGAGCATTAGCTCAAATTTCTTGTTAACTTGTCTTACGTCATTAAGTGGCATTCAGTGGTGTAATTAGTGAAGTCACTGAAATTTATAATGGAGTAAGAGTACACATTAGTCTACAAATGCACAAAGGGAAATTTATCTCCACAAAGTATACGTGCCGTTATATTTACGCAAATTTCGGGACGTTTTTTTTTAGCGCCACCCAGTATATTGATGCTCTCGGATGGGTGACAGGAAAGGCTTCCTATCTGTTGTAGTAGGTTTACTGCCACAATAACACAGAAGTTTATTTTGGGGGACTGACCTTGTCTGGAAAAATTATTCAGTTAAACAATAAACAAAGGTGAAGCTGAAGGAAAATATATTGTCAATAAGTATGTTTATGTTTTTGAAATTGTTTCGTGTATTTATGGATCATGTAGTTATGCATAGACCAGTATGATGTGGAGCATATGATGAGTTGTGGAACTTGCTTTTAGATAACTACTTTGAAGTGAAAATGAATTGTAATTAGTAACAATAGGATAAAATTTGTAACACCAAATGGATTAGATTAGATCTCCATCAGGTATGTTACATCAATGACAGTCGTTGGGCAGTGAAAGTTTTTGCTGTGTGGTGCAGGGGAAGCCATGGAGTTGGAATCTGGTGTCTTGACAGAGCAACTTGGAACATCTCTGACAAATGACTTCGAACGACTCAAGCTGGCCACTGTATGTACTAACTTATCATTGCACAGTTTACTTCCTAGATTTGCATTATGATCTCTGCAAACTGCTGGCGGAGAATTTGACTAGAGACTACTTGCTGAAGTGTTATTGGCTTGATGTATAGGATGATGAAGTTAATAGGGTGGAAGCCTTTTGCAGCTAACTGGAGCTGACTTTGTACGAGCATATCACACTGTTTGTACAGGCAGTCGATTGACATGTAATTGCATAACAGTCCCATTAACTTACATTACTTGGTCAACGTTCACAACACTGTAAAGACTTTGCTTGTAAGTCCAGCTCTTGTAAGCAAGCAGTTAACACATACATGTGTACATGTTGTTTATCCTTGTCTTTTTCATAGTTCTGGCTTTCTTGAGTAATTACGGTTTAGATGTGGCTTTAAAGTGCCATTGAGTGGAATCACTTTTGCGCTACAAGCAATTTCGCCTATTGCTACACATTTAATACACATTTTTTGCTGACGGTCTGTCTATCTGTCTGTCTTTGTCACAGATGTGCACTCTGCTTGAAGTATTTGATGGATTTAGATGCCTGTGAGGTCCAATGATATACTGTGTCAGATTGGGGTCCCTGCCGCGCCATGGGAAGAGGGTATTTGATGAGTCAAACCTCTCTACTGGCAGCTAAAACATGCAGTTGCAAATTGCAGCCAAGCCACCAGTTCTATGCTGGCACCTGGTGAATAAAAATGTGCAGTGATTTCACCTCTTACCAAATTATTTTGGTCTTTGTTATACATTTAGCATTAATTTTACATATGCATAGGTTCTATTGCTGTAACAGTAGCACGTTGTTATGGCAAGAAATGGCCTCTTATATTCTGATGTGCCATTAAGAAACTACGCAATCACTCACTCAGTGTGAGGTGTCATTCATTGTGCATTCAGATGACAAGAATTGTCGAAAGAATAAAGTGTGTCGTTTTGCGTTCAGGTGACAAAGCAGCTGAGCTGTCTAGTGAGTGAAGTCATGCAGTGCTCATCCCCAGTGCTTGGTCGTTATGCAGCAAGTTGCCTGCGTGACTTGACGTCCTGTCTCACTCAGTATTCTCGCCTGGTTCAGTTCTATCTCACACAACACGTGGCTGCTGTTCGGGCAGTCGCAAAACTTCACTCCATCCTTCTGTCAATATTTGCCACAATCGCACAGAAGGTTGGTGACACAATCGCAAATTACAAATTACTGAATCACTGTTGTTACTGCCATTGCTGTTTGTTTAATAGAAATCTTAATAAATATGCTAGTCTAGTGTCATAAAAAAATTTTTATTTGGTCTGGCATATGGACATCAGAATTGGTATTTTTACTGTATTTTACCATTTGTTTTAGATCTTTTGTACTATTTAGGCCAAGTTTTTTCATTGTTAAGCATTCAGGAGGTGCCACAGAAAACTGTGTTGATTGTGATTATGACTATTATAAAACATCACACACTTTGTATTATACAGCAGCCTACTGTGCATTTGACATTGAATGACAACTTTTTGGCACAGATTTACAATATTGCTATATTGGCAAATCAGTCTATGGAGAATGTTTTTTTTAGAATTCTTCATCTGACGTGTGTCTGTTGGTTCACATAGGGTTTCTGTGTACCGGCTGAGTTATCGGAGGAAACGTCAAGATACGGTGGTACAAAATTTGAGGACGTGGAAGGAGGAGGCATTGGTGATGGTGAAGGCATCAAGGATGTTAGCGAGCAGATTGAAAGTGAAGAACAGGTCTGCTGCGTACAGCACACTGTGTGCTGTGCAGCTTTACTGTTAGAGATGTGTCATAGTCTGATAATCTTTCTGATAATAGTCATCCGATTTTGTATCAGAATATCTGCTTTGGTGCTCTAGAAGAAATCTTACTTACATGGATCTTTAGTTGATGTATTTTTGTCATAATGCACTCATGATCTTTCTCTGTACTGTACTTTGTACTCTGTAAGTTTTCTTTGTGATAAACATGTGTCTATCGGTCTTACAATGCCGAAAAGATCGTTCTCGTCAACGCCGTTTAGATTTTGTCGCTATCTTCATCGATTCCAGAGATATTTGCGCTCAAGACCTAAGACCAATAGACCTTAATTACCATGTGTAGCTACTAATACCTGGTTATCGAAAAAAACCCGAAGGAAAGATAGTGATGTATCTTTCAGATTTGTTTTTAATATGTTTCGTTGTTACTGGTATTCAGTTTCCAAGCCATTCTGTGCAGGTGGAAGGATTGCGTGGTGAGAATGACAGCGAGACAACTCAAGACGAGAGACCTGATATCAAAGGTGAAGACAACGCCATTGAAATGACGGAAAACTTTGATGGCAAACTGCATGATATGGAGCCTGACGGTCAGCTGTTGTTTTTATTTCTTCAGAAATACAAATTAGGCAATGAGGGTTGTGGTTTGCATAATTTTGATCTTATTAGCAGTTGTTTCTGTCAGTCCTGTTCTTTATCATAACGTGATGGATTTCTGTAGTTGCTGATTTTCGTGGCTTGTCACTCTTCGATTCTTGCATTATACTGCGTCACTGTGTTGAGATATGTTAAGCATTTGTTATGGAATGCAGTTGTCAATGATAGAAATGATATAGTGCTATGAATGTAACCGTGAATCAGTCAGCGGTTGTTTAAAAAATGCAGTGTCGTAGAGATGGCTGACAACAAATGCTGTCTACATTACTATGTTGAAATGTACATTTAAATGTATGTCAGAGCACTTTATTCAAGAGCCATTTGCCACCATCTTCATCAGCAGTAGGTATTTGAAAAACCAGTTTTATTCAAGGATAGAGTTGATAATGTAAGACGTGTGAGACATAGGTAATGCGTGTCTTGCTAATTGCTAACAGCAGTGTGCATAGTTCGTGATCCAGTGCTTCACAATGTCACTAAAATGGTTGCTAATTAACAGAAAAATGAAAATAGAAAAGTGTAGCTGACCATGTCAGGTTCAACCAAATTTTGAAGCACTGGATGACTAGCATTCATTGTCGGGAAATGCTGTTGTGATGTGTTGGAGTAAAAGTGCCAAATTTCACTTGACAGCAGATGATGACGACCGGGAGTCTGACTCGGATGGCAATGCAGATGAACATGATTTGGATGCTGAGACCGGGGACTTGGGCAGTGAAGAATGTGATAAACTCGATGAACAAATGTGGGCCGACGATGACGAAGAACCAATCAAGGTATCAGCTTTCAATAATAGGGCAGCGGCGAAAGCCAGAAACTGGTTGGGTACCACTCCCCATGGTAGAACAAATTGTAACCACATTTTTATTGAAGGCACATATGTAGAGCCTCAGAAAACGATGGTTGTGAAATTTGCTTGGTATAGCGGTCTACGTCAATTGGCGGCTGTGTTACTATGTTTGTGCAAAAAAGACAAAATGGTGGTTGCCGCTATCTTGGATTGTAATTTTGTAACACTGGACTTCTTACGAAATCCACTTGCGGATTTGAAATTGCCCTTCAAATTTTGTGTTGATTGAGTTCGTACTTTTCGAGATATCACGATTCGAAAATTTTGCAAATTTGGCTTGAAATGCATATTTTAGCCCTCAAAATCATGTTTTTGGGGAGTTTTGACCCCTAAATGTTAATTTTTAACATCAAGACCCCCTAGAAGGCAACAGACACGCAATTTAGAGAAAAATCTGCGACATATGTTATAGAAGCTGAATTTTCTCCAGAATTTCCCAAATTTCGTTATTTTGTTCCAAATTTCGTTGCCATGGCAACAGAGGTCGGCCGGGGGTAAATATAAATATAAATGACACCATTAGATAGCTCGTTTCCGAAAACCATACCATAGAACCAAAAATTACGATTCTCTCTTACACATAAGCGGAGTTATGAAAGTTCAAATATTTTAAAAAATTTTCCCCTAGGCGCCATTGTAATTTTTCAAATTTTATGAATAAATAGATTAAATAGCAAATTTTAATTTTTTAATCCCAAAAAGGCACATCCTTGCTTGAAACTTCATAAAAATAGTCCGCCCTTTGACATGCACTATATTTTGCATTTTCAGCAAGGAAAAATATTGTGAAAGTATGAAAAATTTAACAAAATTTTGCCTTAATTTTGACAAACTTGTATAAAATATGACCGTAAAAATTAAATTAGCATTTACGGTAGAAAAAGCGCTTTATTTTGACGAGTTATAATGTATGTCATTGGGGTATAACTCTATAGGACCGCTATACCAAGCACGTATGCATTGGACATTTTGCCTTAGCGGACGCTAGGGTTTGACATGAAAAACGGATTGTAAAATATAGCTGCAACCAAAATAAAATTTCACAACCATCCTTTCCTGAAGCTCTATACATGTGCCTTCAATAAAAATGTGGTTACAACTTGTTCTACCATGGGGAGGGGTTACTCCTAAAATAAGGCCCTTTTTCCAGATTCGCCGCTGCACTATAAATGTCTGTGTAGAAGTTAATGGTAGTGCAGCTCAACGACTCATCATAGTAGCAAAGCAGGAAAAGATGCTTCTAACCAGCTGCAAATCATTTACATTCAAGATTAGGTTATGGGTGAGAGTTTCTATAGCTCTTCATGGGAACTTATCTCAGAGCTATGCAGATGACAGAAATGTTAATATTCTACTTAATAATATGACTGTTGTGTTAGTCTTGCTGTTTTGATGCATCGTATTATAGTTAGTCTTTACGTAAACCACATTTATGTGTACACTGTGTTCAGAAAAAAACACACTCTTACATTTTCTTTTATATCTCCGGAAAAAAATGTGTACATTTCCACAAAATTTTCAGGGATTGTTTAGGAGGGAACCTGTATTCCATCAGTGTAAAAGTTAGACATTCTTGCTTTCGATGATGTCATGCTGACGTCATATTTTCATGTTTCTAAATTATGGGTTTCACTGTTGAAGACAGACATTGATAAATGTTTGTGAGTCAGCAAGAGTTAGCCTATGGAGCTTTGGAGCCACAAGTTTTTGCAATGGACGGAGGACTGAATATTGATGGAATGAAACTTTTAAATAAAAAAAATTGACATGTCCGGCGGTATCAAGCTGTTAGACTGATAGCGGGCAAGTGGTTATCTGCGCAGTGATGCAGTGCATGTATGCCTGCCAACATCAACGTAGTTGAAGATCTCGCACTCGGCCAAGAAGACAAACCACGGAAACAGTTCACAATGGAAAATTGCGTGACTGATTAGCATATTTTTGGGCTCAGTCATCACACTGATCAATTTGTGTGTTTTAACATTTCATCAACAGTAAAAACATAATTTACAAACACAACAATATGACGTCGGCATGACGTCTCCGGTAACAAAAAATATTTAACTTTCATTTTGATGGAATACTAGTTTCCTCGTAAACATTCCCTGAAAATTGTGTGGAAATGTAAACATTCTCCACGGAGATATAAAAGAAAACGTAAGGGTGTGTTATTTTCTGAACACAGTGTATTTTGACAGTCACAGTTGATGTTTTTTGCTAAATTGTTGGGCATGCTTATGTTAGTTGATAGTTTATTCTGATTAAAGTTTGATTTGATATGCAAGTTACTGTGCAGTGTGAAAGTGGCAATATAAGTCATTGCGTAGGATAATGAAGTTAAGGTGGTGCTCTGTACATAGAGTGAGAAGGAAGAGAAAGGTCCAGGTGCAGGGCAGCAGAGTGAACCAGAACTAGGAGCTAAAGACGACACTGGAGCTGAGCCCAGGAACTCGACTCAAGACAAGTCAGAACCCAAACAACAGCTGCCAGATGCTGAATCTAGCGAGCCTCAGGAATGTGTTGATGAAGTCAGTGCATGCTTCTCGGTTTTTGGCATTCAAGTTAATGATGACTGATGTTTCAACTTGATGTCAGAATTTTGTTCTGTATAAATTTAACATTGTCGTGGCTGGCTGTGTAGGTTAATTGATGGAACACTTGTGATTGATTACATTGATTTGTTCTTTCACCATGTCGGTATTTATGCTATGAAAATGGTTCAGATAGGTTTTAGATAAATTAGGGTAGCAGGACCCAAAGCTTGGAATCAGCTTCCAGCAGACATTCATGTGATAGACTCAATCAGCTTTGTTAAAACTGCTTTAAAGACATTTTTATTTTGCTAACTATTTGTATAGACTAGTCACGTCATGCCCTTGTAATTGTTTTGTTGTGTTGCTGCACGTTAGAAGTCATCAGTGATTATTATTAAAAGGATTTTTATTTGTGTTCTTACCACATTCCTCTTTATAAATTTATGATGAAGCCAGTAACAAGAAACCGCAGTATAAATGTAGTTTCATCTAATTATTTCTTTTCCATCATGCTGAGATGTCGCAATGTGCTGTGCAAAGTCTGTTGTTGTGAAGATACGTAAACACGAACATCACTTGCTGCAACAGATGCTGCTAGCTAGATGCAGCTTGCTTTCAAACATCGCAGCCACATCGTAGCTGCATCACTCTGTGTATGTTGGTGGTCTCAACTAACACTGCATAACATCGTTGGAATACATTCATTTACTAGCAACTGTGTCTGTAGGCTAAGCCTATGCTGATCAAAGGCAAATGATGTTTCTGTGACATTATGATATAATGTGTATGATAATGTTCTCATCTGTGTGGTGCATATGAAGTCGGAGTTTGATGAGAATGAGACAAGTGCAGCTGCACCAGAGCTTGCTCGACCAGATGACAAAGAGTCTCGGCTGGATCTGCCAGAAGACTTGAACCTTGATGATGATGATGCCGCGGACGATGCTAAAACTGATGAGGCTCAAGATGCAGCTGCTGACGACGTGGAAGGTGATCTTAGTTTTCTTAGTTTTTCTTATCTGCTTTATTGTGGCTAGAAAGCATAGATTTTGCAATTGATGCACTAGTTTTATTGATGTAATAAGTCACTGGTGATATTGTTTTGGCATGAAATCATTTCTTTTGCACTGATGTGTCATTAAGAAACAACTTATTTTTTCTCTTAGTCACTGAAATCTAGTGCAGTTGACTGATTAATGAAACTGAATTTCGTTCTGGCTTTTAATCTGTGCGGTCTGTATTTAGCAGACACGTTTAGTGATTTAAAGGTACAAATTTTCTGATTTCTGTTTGTAAACAGCTGATTTGGACAAGCAGCTGGACAAAGAAGATGAGACATGCAAGACGGCTCAGGAGGAATCTAGTGATGAAAATGATGGAAATGTGAATGAAGCTGCAGAAGACAAAAATGAGGAAAATGATGAAAAAGTGGATGAACAGCAACCTGAAGAAGTTTGTACAAAATTTTATTTATTATTCACATGGCCTTTTCTAGTCTGCTATAATTGATTATTTGTTTGTCACTTTTCTGTACCAGTAACATTTCTGTGGTGGGTGACCTGCTGCTTGGTGATATGTCATTAAGATATTACCTGTTTACTTTTTGCAATCTGTGCATAATGTTTGCAGTGTTAGGAATCTGGATGCTGAATTGTTTGAACCATCACAATTTCTGATGAAAATAAGCTGCTGTTGTTTAGTACTATATTGCTGTAAAACTTTGCCTACAGCTAACTACTTCATAAATATTGACTTTATAAAGAAATACTGTGCAACGTCTTTGGTGTTTTTTTGCAGTGTTGCTCGAGTGATAGAAAGTGTTTTTTCCATGAAGTTGCGCTCCAGATATCTTTGTGTTTTGGAAATTGAAACCTTGTGCATGACTCAGCTTAGCCTAAAGTAAATAGGAGAAAGTATTCTGTAGATCACTTGAATGCAAAAAAAAACATACAATGCAGAAATGATCTACAGCTTTCGAGAGAAATTTTTGATTATTTTTACATTTGACACATGCTGAATTTACTGAGGATTTAACTTTGTTTTTACTTTCTTTTCTTAATGATTCAGAACAAGTCTGAAGGCGAGAAACAAGAAGAGCAGATGGAGACAGAGGAAGCGGAGGAGACGGAGGGTCAGTCATCTGGACAGCATGGTCTACAGGCTCAGGTGATGATTTTACCAGTCCCTGTCAGTGTTGCCATTAAAAGAACTGCAGTGTACTCAGTCACTCACTCACTTACTCAGAGTATTGCCATTTTCGTGTGCAGTAGACTAAATGGCCAGTTGTCAGTTTTTAAGCACGCATTTTCATGCCTCTGCATTTCATTAGCTTATGTCATGTTTGCACATCATGTAGCTGTGCATCTGTGCTTGCATCAGTTTGTGATCTGTTGAGTTGTTTTGCAATATCTGTTGTAGCCTATACTTTGGCAGATTTTTAGTTTACCAAACTATCGCCAGTGATGCAGCTTGGGACAAAGATGAACTTGTTTGGTTTTAAAGTCAAAAAGTCAGAGGTCAAGGTCTCGGCATTGAGTTGTAACTATCACGTGGGTGTTGTGTCCTGTATTGAGTAATAAACGTTTGAGGTTTTGTTACTGTGACTGTGAAGCTATCAGGGCAAGCGCTGCATCCAGCTAGAGGTTCAGTACTTGCTACAGTGCTGCTTACATGTGTCAGACTGGTAAAGCCCAAATTCCATTACGCCGACTTGCACCGAAACTTCCCCGCGAGGAAAGTCGTGGACACAAATCATAAAAGTTGAGGACACAAACGGTGACAAATCATGAAATCGTGAAGTTTCAGTGAAAGTCGCGAACATAAATCACGAAAGTCGCGGACACAAACCATCTCAACATGTCGAGATGTTTGCAACAAAGTCCATGATGAGTCCGTGACAAACCCGTTTGTGTTGCTTTAATGGAATTTAGTCCGTTACAATGCATGAGGAAAGTCGGCGACAAATGTTGCAGTCACAAATCATGAAAGTCGCCGACATGATTTGTGTCGCAGACTTTCGTGATTTGTGTCCACGACTTTTCCTGCGGAGAAGTTTCGGTGAAAGTCACAAAGTCGGTGTAATGGAATTTGGGCTTAACCAGAAGTGATTTTCAATCCTGGCAGTGGCAGCTGATTGGCATGACCTAATGATACTGTAGTGCTCTGTGCTTTCACCAGTTGCCCACCTCTGCTAACAATTGGACCTTTGGTATCTAGCTAGCAGACATACCACCATCTCACTCAGCCACACTAGGCCTTTACCCCATAGTGCATGCATTTCTGCTCATTTTCCATCCTGCTGAGGGTAGGAGGCTGAGTTGTCCTGAGGGGGGAGCTGAATGTTTTATGTTGTGAAGATGGATGCAGATGATGATGGTGATGATAGTTGTAAATGGCCTGCAAGTTGCTATTCATTTCACATCCCACTGAGGGTAGGAGGCTGAGTGACTTGTGTCTGTCTTACTGTATGAAGGTGGATACTGAAGCTGCTGATGACGATAGTAGTAACACTGAACAGCCGAGTGATGAGGTGTTGAAGACTGAACATGACGTCATGGATGTCCAGCAGGTGGACAGTGTACAGAGCATAGTTGGCACGAGTGATGAACACGATGGACAGGAAGTATGTCTGCTTGTCTGTCTGTCTGTTTGTCTGTCTATGTCTTTGTCTCTTTTCTGTTTCTCTATCTCTGTTTGTTCAGCAGGCTATAGGAATAGATAGGAGGTATGTGTGTCTCTGTCTGTTTATCTCCCTGTCTTGCTGTGTTGATGACATGTTTCTTTGGAATGGACTTTTGTCACAAATTGAATTTTCATTTTTTAACACTTTTTGTTTGAGCGAAAAAAGTTCTTCTGACGTGTAGAAAGTGCAAACGTTTGCCTTTAAGGAGCCAGCATAATTCAACCGAGATCCAGAAGATTTGACTAAAAGTCGGATGGTTCTTGGTAGTAATAGTGATAGTAGCAGTAATAATAATTGCAATTCTGTCAGAAAAAAACGGATGCACTGCAAATTTCAAACCACTAGTGTAATGTTGGTAAGATTAAATGGATGATATACAATCTGTTGAAGTTGTGTAGATGATGATTAGTTGATTAATCTGACTATACTGGTGTTTGTGACTCTGTTACGTTGTTTCCTATAAAATTGTCATAATGCATTTATTTTGTCAGAAACATATGTACTGTGAAAGGAATGGTGCAGTGAATGTGGTAATTTGCAATTTTATGCACAGGAGGGTTGTGGAATATCGCTGAAAAAAGACAACCACAGTTGTCAGGGTAAAGACAGTAGTGCTATCTGTGCCGGAGGTTACGAGGCAGAACATCGACAGGTAAATGTGCTCTTGTTTTGTATATTTGTATATTATTTTTGTATATTTGTTTGTATATATGTTTTGTATATTATTGTTAGCATTGTAATGCCTTGCATGGATGGTCCTCACAGCTTTACCATCCACACAGAACTCACTGTCAATATTATATACATCTTTATTCACCATAAAAGGTTCGTACTTTCACACAGAACATAATACTGACAGTTATGTGCATTGATAGTAACAGTTTATGACAAACCCTTTTTTTAGTAAATATTTCTCGTACCTTTTGAGTAACAACTCACTTGGAAGTGTAAAGTTTAAGTAACTTAAGCATGCATTTAATTATCACTATGTTCGAAGTGCAGAATAGCTTCATTAAAAAGCGTATGACTGCAAAGTCAAGTGAACGCTGGTCAGCTGTTGTTAGGGAACAGACTTTGAGTCCGTACAGTAAGACAGGTAAGCATTTTGTTTTAATTAGGTAAAGAACCACTTCCTTGAAAGCAGCTCTACCAACCTTGCCAAATATTGAGTTAGATGAATACTGCTACCTTTTATTCTCATGCCACCAGTTGTTACAGGAGCCACGATGGTGTAGTGCTTCTAAACTTATTGTTTTTAACAGTGTTTCATCATTACCGGAAAATATGCGTAAATTGACTTTCTCACTATGGCGATCATTGCAGATTAGTGACAGTTCACTTGTCAATGCTGTTTTATCTTTGGACTTGTTTTTTAAATCTCCAGTTTTTAAATGTTGGCGAAGTAGTTTGTTTTAGTCTCTTTTTAGTCTTTGTGATTGTGTGTGTTTTGTGTGTTCATGGGCCTCGAGCCTGCCATTGAAGACAAATCAATAAAAATAAATAAATAAGTAACTAAAGATGGAACAGTTGGCAAGCACGTATCACTAAGATGAGCTTGTGATATTTGTGACTGTGAGAGCAGTCGAATATTAACTTTTTCGATTCATCATTATTATCATCGTTGTCATTATTTTTCACTATATCAACTAACAAGTGAATGCATTGTCTGTCTGGTGTTAGACTTGCAGAGGCCAAGGCAAAACGTCTGAGGATCGAAGTGTCGGAAGTTTACTCGAGAAAGTACGTCAGCACTTACCAACAGTTGACAATGTCACTGAAGAAACAGAACAGTTGCGGTCTCAGGTAATGCAGAACCGGTAGTCATGTTTATCATTTTTATGTCTTTCATCTTGCAGTTACTTAATCTGTATGTTCAGTAGATATTAGACTGACATTTTGTCAACTTGTGTCAACTAGTTGTGTGTCAAAGAATGGCAACAATTGTGGAACCAATGTACATCAAATAAACTCTACAGTGTACAATCAGTCATTGATCGCAATAGCAGTTCATCACTAAGTTGCTATGACTCATTTCTCATCAGCCAACTTTGAATTGGTCATACAAGACTTAACTCTTATCTCCTAAAGGGAGAGAGTCAACCGGTCTGTCAAGCTTGCCATTTTTCGCTCACAGTCAAGCACATCTTGGTAGACTGCACCCGTTACAATGCAGCACGTCAGAGATATTTTGGAGTGGACACACTCAAGGACGTTTTTGAAAATGTTGCATCTTGCAACTTTTACAATCATATATAATGTTGTTTTTACACTAGTTCAATAGCCTTGATCTTCAAGTGTTTTAAACTTGCTTTTAGTAACTATATTAACTGCTTTTAACTTCTTTTAACCGTTTATGGCACTGAATAGCCTATTTTGTGCTGATGTGCTGTTAAGAAATTTCTCACTCACTAACGTTTTGGCAGGCAGAGTAATGTAGTGGTAATGCATTGGTGTCGATCATTGAAGTTTCACTGGGCTTGGTTAGTACCTGGATGAGTGACTGTCTGTGCAGGTGAACCAGCCACTGTCTTGACTCCTCTTTCTACCCTCTGCGGTATGGTAAAATGAGTATCAGCTATCAGGCTGAATATTAATAACTGGTGGTACTATAGTTGCCTTTTAGGCACATCTGTGGCTCAAGCCGATCATCCTGTTACAAAGGTTGGCAGCCATCCGGTGCTGTTCTGCATTGTGCCAAGCAACAGCAAATAACACTGGCGCTATTAATATTATTATTATTATCATTTGGGAGAAAATCATTATAGCACTGTTCGCCTTGGTACAGTCAGTGCTCCTATACGCGTCCGAAACTTGGACCCTCACGGTGGCAGACAGCAAATCACTAGATGCATTCCACATGAAATTCCAGCGTTGCATCCTAGGCATATCATGGCATCAATTCGTACAGAACGAAAAGATTGCCGCTCGCACGAGTCTCCTTCCCCTATCGACCACCATCTGTTGCCATCGCTCAGCCATCTTCTGACATCTAGCGAGGCTTGGCGACGAAGTTCCAGCCCACAAGGCACTCTACAGTTGCGTCAGATTGTCTCAGGGACGCCTCCCTGGTCCTACATGGAAACGTCGTCCCGGTCGTCCACGTGGCAGGTGGATAGACCAACTATGAAGAGACAACAACCGCCCACCTGCTGATCAGTGGAAGCTGGCTATTAAGCGCAGTCACGGTGGAAGAGCGACGCTACGGTCTCACGACTACGCGACTACCTGACCTGACCTGACTGTTGATATGCTGTTGTGATGCTGTAGGATAAGTCGAGTGCAGGTGAGATATATGAGCATGTGCGTGATGGAGGCACTGAGCATGACGTCCAAACAATGGATGCAGCCAGCGAAAGCCAGCGGCAAATGATGCGCATGACTCAACTTGATAACATTAATGATGACAATGGCGATGACAAACTTGACATGCCTCCAGAAGTAGAAAATGACATCATTCAGGTAGTAATATCTGTGCATGAAAGATTATCATGGTGTAACCATTTTGATGCTGGTCATTGCATTGTTTTTTCATCTGTGTATTCATTCCGGAACATATAATCAGTTGTTATTACCTCTGCTAAAATGAAGAGATAAAGGGGCTACTAGTGTTTCTGGTCAATTAATTTTTGTCATTACTTTAAAAATTTTGAGCACATTTTGTTGAAATTTTGTTGATGTGTTGGGCATAATTTAAGGTGGAAGTGGCTAGATTTTGGTGGCGTTTCAGATTCTTTTGTGACTTTTTTCTCTGATTGAATTTTTTATTTACCAGGTGGCAGAATCATTTTTACGGTGATTTGAGATCTCTGATCACTTTTAGTGGCAGATGCATTTTGTTTCTTATCGGTGGCATTAGCATTGTACTACCTCCAAAGTCCCCAACTTTTTTGAATGTGTGCGGTCTGCATTGTTTTTACATGTCCTATTCTTTTACGTTTGCTTTATCGTGTGTGAACAGTTGTTGCAGATCATTTGTTTTATTAAAGAAACATTTCATTTGATTTGTTATTGTCTGTTTGCTAGACATGTGAGACTGCGAAGCTGAGTGCCGCAAGGCTTGGCAACACTGTGAATGAGTCTATGAAGAACAGCGCTGGCAACGGTGCTGCTGATGATGACACTGATGATGTTGACTACAGCGTACCAGGAGAACTTGTCCAGACGTCTAGTGTTGACAGACCACCTGAGTCTACCATACATACCAACTATGACTTGCTCAACACTACAGTAAGCCAGATCAGATTATACTTGCATCACTTACTGACTTGTTGGTCCAAGTGGAACATAGGCCACAGACCACTTCTCTGCATCCAACTCTGTCTTGCGTTGCGCTATCGTCCCCATTTTTGCTAGTATTATTTGAATCCAGCTGACTTCATTTTTCGTTTTTGAATCTCTTTTTAAGCTATTTTAGTCTTTTTTCTCTGGTCTTGTGGTATCCACTATAGTACTTGTTTATAATGTCGTTATCGTTTCTTCACAGTGTATGTCCAAGTCATTTCTATTTTCTTCTTTTTAGCTGTTATATAAATATAAGTATTTTTAAGTGACAGATCGGATACTGTTAGCAAATTTGCTTGAAAAAATTCGGGCAATAACATTGAAGTAAACACTGACTGGCTCTGGACTGACTTAGCTTAGTGTTGTGGTTGTTTCTGGTGGCAGATGCGCAGCTTTGACGTGGAGCGTTTACGCCAAGTGCTGGAAGAGGAAACGGAATTGTTGAGTCGAGGATCAGCGGATGAGGTAATTTGTGCAAGAAAAACTTAATTTTGCTGCTAAGATTTGCAGTTTTGTGTTGGTGTTCTTCAAGTGGTAGTCAGTTGAATGAGAGTTGGCTGACCTGCTGGGGCACTACTGCAACCACCTGCCTCCCCGGGTTGCAGATAGGGGAACGCCCTCGAGAAGTGGCACAAGAGGATAGCACTGAGAGGTACTGCTTCTCACTCCTTGACAAGAATATTTGGAAGTCTCATATACATACAGACACTAAGGTGCGCCTCTACAGGATATACACTGTGTCTCAAAAAAAACCGGACCCCTATTACGTTTTGAAATAACTCCAACAAACTGTGCCTAATAATAATAGTGATTAGCTGAGAAAATCGTCAAAAGGTACTCAATATCGTAGTGTGTTGCGGGCTTACGATATTTCATAAAACGGGGTACCAGCTTAGATG
>Ga0209367_1005233_pt1 | contig 17992 bp, 6 predicted proteins | sample WorMetLIZISLAND2_FD_187412 | JGI IMG/M metagenome (GOLD analysis project Ga0209367, IMG submission 187412) | Marine gutless worms symbiont microbial communities from Max Planck institute for Marine Microbiology, Germany - Olavius geniculatus... ... | reverse complement strand
TCTCTATGTTGGGGTGTTAACGCAAGTACAAATTTTGGGGGCACCGCCCCCCTTAAAATTTGGGAGGGCAAAAAACGTTCAAAAATCGGTGCGATTTACGACAACTTTCGAGTTTGAGCGCAAATATCTCTGGAACGGATGAAGATAACGACATAATCTAAACGGCGTTGACGAGAGCAATCCTTTCGGCGTTGAACAAAAAAAATTTTGTGAAATTCTGTCCACTACGAACCAAGTCATAAGCGCTAATGTTGACCTACCCTAAGTCGACAAAGCGCGTTCGGCGTATGCCAGTGCATTTGAGTTCGGACCACGTGACTTTGATGCCGCGGAAAATTTCCCCCCCCCGTCTAATTTCCCCCAATCGGACTTAGGGCGCCGGGCGGACTCACGTTTTTCTTTGCCCCAAATTTCTAGTTTTAGTTATTTATTGTGTTTGTTATTATTTTCGTTTATTAGATGCAGAAAAAAGTGATGCAAGTATTATTTTGCGATCTGCATTCAGCTGTTGTGCTAGCTGATAACGTATGAAGTAGCAGACAAAACTATCGGCCGTGTGTCATGGTTCACCAATTTTGTCGGCCGATTTTGTTGGGCTACTCAACCACGCCCACGAAAGTCGGCCGACTTTGTCGTTCGTCTGACATCCCCTTAAGAGGTTAGGCTTGCGATCACCTGGTCATTGGTTTGTATTCCGGTCGGATCGCTATCAACTGGTTGCTACTTAGATGGATGACTGTCTGCGGACAGGTTAACCACTTTGGTACACTATATAACCAACACCAAGTCAACTCAACCGCTTTTCGTCTCTCCTGGGTAGATACTGTAAATCCCAGCTTGTCTGGCTTCGATTGAGGCATGGCACATTCACCTGTGTTGGGTGGCAGGTAACACTGTATGATTCCATATGGCAGATGGCGCTCCATAGCTTTGAGATGGGTTTTCATGAAAGCTTGTTACTATAGTTGTAGTTGTTTTAGCTTTATTTTATAGCTCTTATCATTAGAGAGCACGGCCATGGAGCGGACGAAGTAGACTATCAGGCATCAGCTCTTAGTTCAGCAGCTGGTCATAGGGGAACACCCCATATTTTGGCTAAATTAAATTACCCCCAGGGTAATTCATTCACCAAGATAACATGTCGTGATACGATACGATTGACAACAGTGTGTGTTTAGGCAAAGTGGTTCTAGTGCAAGCAATTTCGCCTATTCCTACACATTTCTGGGTATCGTCGTCTGTCATCTGTTTGTCGTCTGTCACACTCGTCCACCCGGCTTAACCGTTCGGCGGATGTGGATGCAGTTTGGTAGGTGTGTTAAGTGGGGTACCTGTTTTCAGGAGAACTTTGGGGTCTAAACCCCAACCAGCCATAACATGCGTTTGACGGATTTAGATGGCTTTGTCAAGTACATGTGGTTTGATACGTTTTGTTAGATGGGGTCTCTGACCCCTTAGGAGACGAAGTCCCAACCAAAGTCGGCACTTGCTTTCGGCTTACAAGAAAAAAACGATTTATGATGCACTAGGTGGCAGCATCGAGCAGTGATTCTGCCATTTAACAAATTACTTTGGTGCTTGTGTGTTTGATGCACAGCCCGGTAGGTTGAAAGGCGTGCAGGCGATCGGCTGGTACTTGGAGGAAGCTAACATGTCCCAGGTGTCAATCAACATCTCAGACCACGAGGAAACTCCCGTCCACGCCGTCTATGAGGAAGTCTGCAAAGAAGCTAAGGTTTAATTCGTTTGATCATTTTCGATGTAGGCTTACACCGTTAGCCAGCAAAACGTGCCACCTAATTTTTGTCAAGATCTTCACCACTTATTGACCGATTTTCCAATTTTTGGCTGACGGATAGGTTGTTGTTGTAATAGTCTACCAGCTCTTCTTTTCTTGTCATGCATCGTCGAGGTTGAGGAAGTGATGCTTGACGATGCTGGAGACGATACGAGAAGAGTGAGAAAGGGGGATACGCAGTTGTTTGTAGTCGATGTGCAGACGTCGACATGCCATGCCAAGGCTTGTTGTCGACGTTCTTTCGACGGCAGGCGAACCAGCCGGCTGTTGGTTCCATCACGAAAAGATGACTCTACCACCACCATTAGGTCGTGCCTTGGGTATATACGATATGTCGTCATCATCTTCGTCATCATAACATGCTTATAGTGCGCAGATTACAGATAAAAACAAGCCATCGCGCAGTAAAACGTCGCACAACAAAACAGAAAACAAAACTAGTTAAAGCATGATTAAAGAATTAGTCTTTAAATGTTTTTTTTAAAGTAGTAACGTTAGTAATACGCTTTAGTTCATCAGGTAGCCTGAGGTAGGTTGTTCCAAGCGTTGGGAAATCGCTTTCTTTTCGCCGCCAGAAGTCACTATCTGTTTTCCCTTTCCCATAAATCCAGGAAACCTGGGGAGCACTGTAAGCTCCCCATTGAGGACTGGGGCAAAGCCCCAGCCTTTAGCGATTTTTAGACATTTTAAGCCGGAAAGAACGCATTTAGAAGCCAGGTACAGACGCCTAAATATAGGCAGATCCAGAACATCACATGCACACTCATTCGCGGTTAGCCACAGAATCGTGCACACAGAAAAAAGCACCAAAAACCCATGTAGATTTCAGGGTGAGTACAAAGCGACGTAACTAAACTGAACATGTATCAAGGAGCAAACAGTAGTGCATTACAGTGGACACGGTCTATCTGCGGCAGTGGTCTACGTGACTACGCTTACGTACGCGTCAACTAATGATCAGAGGGCTCGCTTTGCTTGCCCGTTGGTCAGTTCGTCAATCAGGCCTGCCGAGAGCCACAGCGGGGCCTGGGGAAACATTCTCGTGGGGCCCCCAAACATTTTCACGGGACCCCTCTAGGGAGAAAATTTTTGAATTTTTTTTTCAAAATGGTACATTCTGGCGTACTTTATATTTCTGGTCGACGGCGGGGTAACCCAAACGTCACGGGGCCCGGGGTAGCTAGCCCCCTTACCCCACCCTCTCGACGGGCAGTCGTCAATAACTGAACCGTGTCAGTTCAGTTCAGCTCATTTCGGTCACGTCGCTCCGTACACGTTTTTACGCGCGAAAGCAGCTACTGCTTTCAGCGCATCATAGCCATTGCAATTCTGTCTGTCTGTCTGTCTGTCTGTCTGTCCGTCCGTCTGTCCGTCTGTCACACGGGTGGATCAGTCAAATACGGTGCAAGCTAGGATCACTAAATCTTCACTGTCGGCTGCCTAGCTGGAAGACTCTAGTTTCAGGAACCGTAAAGCTTTTCCATAAATTCAAAGGAGGTCACCCCGTACGAGCGTGCTAAATGAGAGGGGGTGGGCAAAATTTGCGATTTTTGGCCAGTAAGTCGCTGTATCTCAGTAACAGTGTCAGATAGGTCTTAGTTTACTATTAATCACTAAAAGGAAGTCATACACGAGCTCTTCGCGCCGCATTCAATGACCTTGAACGCCAAAACAGGGGGTTTTATGGATTTTTTTGGCGATTTCGAACTGCGACACAAGTCTCTATCATTCACAAGGTGGCGCCACGGACGGCGCCACGGAACAATCGTTATGCGATCCAGATAGAGAATTTGGTATTTGTATATTAAAGGTAAAGGTAAAGGTCGTCAATTTGTATAGCGCATCGTCGCAAACACGCCTCTAATGCGCTTTCGTCACTAACCAGAGCCGCCTGCCGCACGGCCACCGTGTACAGCCTGCAGACACAGGCTGGCGCAGCGGCCAGCTAGGCAACCCTAGTCAGCTGTACCAAGGTCCCCACCTTCCGTAACCCATGTATATGAGTTATTACTCATTTTACCGTCCCACGGAGGGTAGAAGGCTGAGTCGACCTAGCTGGCAGGCTTCGCACCGAGATGGTTTACCTGCCCGCAGGCAGTCACCCATCGCAGTACTAACCGGGCTCGGCGTAGAGTAACTTCGTTTCAGCCGAAACACGTTATCAACTACGCCACGCCACCAACCAATATTAACTTAGCATGAACTCCCCAATTTTCAGCTAAACTACTGAACCGGAACTGCTATAGGCTTTCGCGTGTCTCGTGAGCATTAGCTCAAATTTCTTGTTTTATAAACGTCAGTCATGCACACTGTCGTATATAGGACTTGGGTCTTGCGGTTGTCGGCTCACAAGTGGTTGGTCTTGTTCCATTAAAAGCCATGCTACAGGCAGCGGAGCACTACGCCGCCAAGGAGAACCTGTTCTTGCTGGAGGAAGATCAGAAGATACGTCTCGTCGTTGATCGACTTGGCCTGCACTCGGTCGGAGCTTTCAACCCCAAGGAACGTGTTATCGAGTTAGTGCGTTCAAAAGCGGCTTATTTCATTTCTATACAGTCGCGTGCATGTATCATTCACATCATTCACAAGGTGGCGCCACGACGGCGCAACGGAACAATCGTTATGCGATCTAGATAGAGAATTGCATATATCACCAGTTTTTTGCAGGGGTATCAGGACATTAAGATGTTTAGTTTGAATGTGTACAAATGTAAACTGCTAACTGAACTAAAATCCAGTTCAGTTACGACTACAAGTGTAAGCGAAAGAACTGAACTGAAGCATGTCAGTGCATTCTAGTACATTTCAGTTGTGTCTTTTTGTACAGTATACACACCTTTGGAGATCATCTTCATGCATTGGTTAATGGTTATTTACGACTGAAAGACCATGACGGCGAGATGGCCGCGCGCGACGTTGACGTCTGTTATACTAGCGTTGATTGTGAACAGCGTCTAGTTAACATAGCACGTAGCGTGCATGGTACAGTGTCACCTCTGACTGGCCATATCTCGGAAACGGTGAGAGATACGGCCTAGGTTACTATTAATCACTAATAGGAAGTGGCATATGCTCTTTCAGATTACATGAAATCATTGACCTTGGATGACCTTGAAGGTCGGTACGCGCTATTGTGGTTGAACAATGCGAGATAGGGCCTCTGTTGCTGTTGATCACTAATAGGAAATCGCATACGTCCTTTCAGATAGGATAAAATCATCGACCTTAGATGACCTTGAAGGCCAGTAGGCCTCCGCAACAGTACTGTATAGGCTGTAGCACGTCTTCTTTAGCGACAGCTGGGCTTTTTGTGCAATTTCCTTCACTACGTCTTATCTTCAGTGCAGGTCGTGCACTCTGTGACAAAAATGTTTTAAAACATTTTTTGCAAATGTTTCGGCGTAAAAAGAATTTCCGGAAATGTTTCGGGCGTTGTTGGAAAATAATTGCGTAGGATTACGAGTATATGAGAAATCACAGACGGTGGATATGAATTTGCCACATGCTGCGTGTGTGCGTTCCTGCAACGCCACTGAACTGGCATTTTAGTTCGATTCTTTTCTGTCTTTTTTGTATACACCATAGATGTTAAAAACAATAATTTGCAAATAAAACACATAACAAACATGTTTTTTTCATTTTTTGTAAAAAAACATGTTAAAAACATACATGAAAAACATTAAACTACATTTGGCAGAAATTAGCACAATAACATGTTAAAAACAGAAACCTACCATTTGTCAAGAGCAAAGAACGACATGTACTAAATGTTATTATGTAACGGTGATTATGGTACAGATCGAAAACAGGGCTAAACGCAATTTGCCCATGAGAAATGCATCATATTTGTAATTTTGTACGTTTGTGTTTTAATAAGAACAAAAACGCAACATTAAAAATAAGACAAAAACATTTTTAAAAATAAAAAACCTGAAAAAATAAAAAAAACATAACAAACATGTTTTTTTAAACTTTTATTAAAAAAACATTAAAAAATGTTTTTTACATCTATCGTATACACTTCTTACACACAACTGCATCGGTCTGGAACAGTCTGCCGGAGTCGGTCCGGTCGTCTCCGTCGTTGCAAGTTTTCCACAGCAGACTGAAAACCGAACTTTTTGCTTGGTCTTATAGTCATGACTGACAACGTCTCATTGCACTAACTACTATTACATCACTTCACTGTTTAGTCTTATTATTGTTACGTGTCCTTGTAGTCTTAGGACTTAACGCCACGCTAAAGTTAATTCGTCCTTCGTCATCATCGTCATCAACTGAACTGAACTGATGTGAGATTTTAGTTCAGTTTATTTCCGTGACTTTGATAATGCCGGTGATAATGCTGCAGATACATGGTAGACAAGGAGCGCGATGGTCCGCTGGTCTCAATGGACGTGAAGGATTTCATACTCACAGTGGGTGCTCGGTCTCCAACTCCCGGCGGTGGAAGCGTTGCTGCTCTCACTGCTACGCTTGTATGCTGATTTTGTCGTCTTCGTCTAAACAATATATTATAGTAGAATTTTTTGTAGCAGTTCTTTCTAATTAGTATTAGTCAGTGTTACTGGTGGCAGTTGGTAACGTCGTAGGTTGCATCAAAGAAGTTAATGAACGCCAGGCCCGGTTAGTACTTGGGTGGGTGACCGTCGGAGACTGATAAAGCATCTCGATACGTATGTAACCAGCCACCCAGGTCAACTCAGCCTGGCCACCCCTCCGTCGGTAGGCGCAATGAGCATCAGCGATAAACGGGCGAAAACGGAACGGGAACACCGCGCGATGCACTAGCAACGTATTTGTGGTCTGGCAGTGTAAACTGGTGTCTGGCTGAGCGCTAAGAAACCGGAGATCAGCGCTGTCTCATGGGTTTTATTTTTTATTACATCGTAGGTTTATTACTGCTTAGTTCACGGTAATCATCGGGTGGCCAATTTAAATTTTGAGATTGGTAGAATTTAGGAACAAACTTGAAATTTTGACCACACGTATTACTTCCGTCGAAAAATTGCAGCTTCTTTCCCTTTTCCGCAGCTTTTCTAGACACACGATGCTGTTGAGCAAACGATAGGTGGAAAACTAACGAGAATGAAAAACGTGAAGAAGATTCATAAAGAACGCATTCGGTAAAAACAGTATTCCCTTTTGTGATGCTGTACAGGGAGCTGCACTGGGCGCCATGGTCGGTTTTCTGACATTCGGTAACAAGAAGTTTCATCATCTTGACTCTCAGCTGCGCAAACTGCTCGAGCCTCTGTACCGCACAATGAAAGAACTGATACCTTTTGTTGACGCCGACGCCGCCGCTTTTAATGATTACATGGTAGGCCTATAGCTAGTAGTAAAGCGGTTTTCGATTATCTTTGCTTTTTTCAGTATAGTTATGGAATGGAAATTTATTAAGATTACAACACTTCTTTGTGTCTGAAAAAAAGATCAAGCGGGGCTGATTTTGTACAAAATTTGTAAAAAAATTACCAAGTTTTCCAACTTTTTTTCTGAGCATGACACTGTGGTTAGTTTCTTAACGCTCTTGTTTTCTAAGACTTTGCTTTGCTTTTCATTGTTGTTTGTCGATTGTTTAATTGCAGTCCGTGCTGTTCCAAACCTGGGAAATATCGTCAGAGCATTGTTTTTTACAAACGAAATGACCAACAGTGTCAAAACACTGAAGGGTGATTTTTTTGCTGGTTTAGTCGCTATAATAAATATTTGATTCCAAACTTTTGCTGTTTCTTATTGCAGATAAGATGTTTAAAGCTGAGACATCGCTAGGCAAGACAGTTCTTTGAACAATTCGTCGGCTAATTGATAAGTTAAACAACAACTACTCTAACAAACACTTAATATCAGCATGAAGCTTAGAAGTTAGGATCTCTAGAACTTCTTAGAAACTTCGCCTCATATAAAACTACGCCTATGATGACTGGCTTTGCTCGGTATAATATGTAGGCCTACAGGATTGTTGGGCAGCCGTCCTAATAGGCCGCAATACGGATCTTGTCTGTCCGTTCTGGTCTGTCTGTTCCTATGGACTTCTTACTCAAGAATAATAAGGAAGGCACAGGAAAGCCAAAATTGGTGTAAACGTTTCCCAGGACCTGTGTAACTAGTCGGCCAGTTTTTAGTTCTTAAGGTTGAATATCAGGGGACGTCTGCACAATATGTCGGCACTGGGCTGACATACTTATCTAATTTAATAAGTTTGTATAGTTGTGTGCCTTTACCTTGTGAAAAGGATCTTCGTGAGATGTTTCCATACATGGACTCCGATGTAACTACGTTCAATGATTACTCGGTAATTGCTAACAATGTGTCGGCAGCGTTTATTATGGCAGTTGCACTTTTTTGGGTTTTTGTAATGTTTCCGTTCGCTTTCATGCCGGTTTTACTCAGTTCGTCAATTACGTTTTGGATCAGTTCCTGTATTTTCTGTTCAGTTTGATTCACACACGATTTAACAGTACTTAGGCCTATCGAGCGGCATAGCTGATCGAGGGGTGCCCCGATCTGGATTCCGACGTTCCGACTCTTTGAGCTGCCAAAAGGTGGCCTGGTAAAACCTGAAAAAATCTGTGAGAACTTTTTAGATTAGGGGTTGGCAGGGAGGGGGCTCAGCTACCCTTCATTGTTTGGCACAACAGGCCTATTATACTGCATTCTTTCTTACTGCTGTGGTCTAAGGGGGAACGGAAGTTGTTTTGGGGTATGTTAAATATGATCAAATTTTACAACACATGAAATGGTTGTTTTCTTACCTGTTTTATCATTAACATTTAACAGGCTCTACCCGTCACCCCCCTGGGGACACTGTTCGTGCAGACCTCTAGACCCTAAGCCGACTGAACCTTCTCACACGTCTACGCCGCTGTACTTACATGTACACCAAGTTGCTTTTTATATTGTTCGTGTTTTTATTACTATCATCGTCGTTCTCATCAAGTGTTTCTGTTGTGTTGGATGTAATTTATCGGCGAAACTAAACAGTAAGCTACCGATATAAAATTGTAGACTGCGTTAAGGCGCGTACAGAGCGACGTAACTGAACTGAACTGACGTGAATTAGTTTTTGACGAACTGATCAATGTGCGAGCACGGCGAGACCATTTGACGTATACGAGTGCTTAGTCACACAGTCACCGACGCCGTTACACGGTGCCTGCTGTAATGCATTACTGCTTGCCCATTGGCCAGTTCGTCAGAAACTAAACCATGTCAGTTCAGTTCAGTTACCTCGGTTTGTACGCGCCTTAAGGTACGACGTCACCGGGAAGCATAAAACGTCGTCATCGCGTCGTGTGGCAGTAGCCAAGCCAGTAGCCAAAGAATATTCAATTGGTTTGATTAGTTGGAATCGGGAGACGGACCTTGCATAAGAATAGCCACATGGTCACCGCCAGATGTGATTTTCGAGCGTTTGCGTTTGCGAGAAGCGCATTGCCTCAGACCCACTCGCCCCAAGGCCCCTTAGTCGGGTTAATAGATGGCTGCTTTCAGGCCTAGGAGTTAGAGTCAAACCCCATACCTTGGGAAAATCCGGCCGCGGGCTAACACACCACACGGTTCTCTTGGCCTGAATATCCTATGAACTTAGCGTATTTTACCTCCGCCAAGGAGGTAATGTTTTTGCCGGTTTTTGTTTGTCTGTCTGTGTGTGACACAGATAACTCGAAAAGTTATGGATGGATCTTTCTGAAATTTGTCGGGCAGGGCATAAGCTACAAGTGATTCAATTTTGGGCGTGATCCGGCAGGAATCCTGGATTCTGGATCACTTTGAAATTTTCGTTACCATTGCGTTAAAGGGGGCATAAGGGAACCGCTGCAAAACCGAAGACGGTGACGCCACCTGGCGAATAGCATTGTTTTAGCGGAGGTACCTGCGGGCTATGACTGCTTTCTAGTTGCTGTTTCTTTTCTTGTTCTGGTAGTTCACACAGTTATATATGTTTCGTGATCTTTGTGTTCACTCTGTCTGATGTTGCTTGAGTTTTTACGAGCGAGAGCTATCTAGCTACATGTAGCTATAGCGCGTATTAGCTATGGTAATTCTGTCCGTCTGTCCGTCCATCACGTCCCGATACTTTTTCAAGACCAATTGAGATAGAGACTTCGTTTTTACCATATGATAGTTTCATGTCTCTAGTATCTGGTGACAAAATTTCATGCTACTGGATGAAAGGGGTCCCCACGAACGAGGGGGAGAAAGAGGGGCACCCCTCCTTAAAAGACGTTATTTTACTGCTATTGGCTTGTCTAACGTGAAAATGGTTACGGATAGGCATAGACATGCTGCTTATTATAACAAGCACTTGCAACGAGCTTCTTGGTAATGTCAACATCGATGATTTTGAATGACCTTGAACCCTAAAAATATTAATTTCAAGTGATTTTTGTTGGCAATTTTTGGCTGCAAAAGAGTGAATTGCGACGAAATGGATGGAGGTAGACCAAGATTACCTGCGAACAGGAACAGCCATAGGCTCTCGCGCGTCTCATGAGCATTATAGTTCAGATTTCTTGTTTAAAAATCTTTACCAGTTGAAATTTTGTGCATGTTATTTCTGACTTACGTATCAAATTATGTTTATGTGATTATGGACGTCTGTCGTTGGTCGTATGTTTCATTTCGCTGTTGTTGTTGTTTCGCTGTGTGATCCCATCTTTGGTGAGGAGGGGTTAAACCCCAAGTATTTTAGTTGCCAAGAGCTGCAGAAACTGAGATCATTACCATCTTCTGGCTCACGAATGACTTATCGGTTTTTTTTACAATTTCATATTTACGCACTAATTGATTTATCTGTTTATGTAATTTTGTATGCATTTGTGTGCGTTTAGGCTGTGGCAAAGCTGCCAAAATCTGATCCGGAGCAATTAAAAATGTAAGTTTTGCAGTGTGTGACCGTGTCCGCCTATTATTAACACGTTACAGTACGGAACACGTTAGGAAATTAATCACGCGATTAAGAACATTACACATTAATCAGAGTAAAATTTTTAAGGCAGTGATAAAAGACTACTTCACAGTAGCTTGCTTTTTTCTTTTATGGGAATTGCACAGTGCTTAAGCATTTTCTAAAATATCGTTACAACAAAGGGCACTGCAGAAAGCAGCGGATAGGCCTATATTGACCAAAAATTGTTTTGTTCTGAAGCACTTAGTTCAGCCTAAACGGTAACGTCATTGGTCAGATCGTTCAGCGGCATCAACGAAGTTAATCGACGCCGAGCCTAATTAGTACTTGGATGGATGACCATCTTGGTATGTTACCAGCCACCCAGGCCAACTCAGCCTGGTCATCCTTCCGTGGGTATGGACACAATAAGTACTGGCGAAAGCTGGGACGTAAACACTAGGCACACCGTGCGATGCCCTATTGCACTTGCCCCATATCCATGGCCTGGCAGTGTAAACCGGTGTTGGGCTGAGGGCTAAGGAAATGGAGATCAGCGCAGCCCGATGGACATGAAGGCTCGGGAAGGACTTTTTACGCTGACGTTTTTACGTATGTACTTATTTGGTGGCTTCGTGGTATAATGGTAAAGTGTCATACTTACGATCGGCAGGTTGTGGGTTCAACTGCTGATCGGGTCTCTATCAAGTGGGACATAATCACCAAATTTTCACCATCGGCTGCTTGGATAGGTGAATGTCTGTGGACACGTAAATCATTTCTGTGTATATCCAACAGCAAGGTCAACTCAGCCTACTATCCCTCCGGGTAGGTAAATCAATTAGGCTACTGGCCTGTCTGGTTATACTATAGGGTTGAGACGGGGCGCGTCACCTGTGTCGGATGGTAGATAACACTGTTTGATCCCATATGTCTGGTGACGCTCCGCAGCTTTGTGAAGGGTTATCTATTAAGAGCTATACACTATTTTTACGCGCGAAAGCAGCTACTGCTTTAGCGCGTCTTAGCAATTCTGTCCGTCCGTCTGTTGGTCTGTCCGTCTGTCCGCAGTCCGTCACACAAGTGGATCAGTCAAAAACGGTGCAAGCTAGGATCACCAAATTTTCACCATCGGCTGCCTGGAAGACTCTAGTTTCAGAAACCGTAAAGCTTTTCCATAAATTCGAAAGGGGTCACCTCGAACGAGGGCGCTAAATGAGAGGGGGTGGAAAAAATTTGCGATTTTTAGCAAATAGGTCGCTGTATCTCAATAACGGTGCGAATTAGGGCCTAGGTTACTATTAATCACTAATAAAAAGTCGTACAGTGGCTCTCGATTGCCACCGAATTTAATGACCTTGGATGACCTTGAACGCCAAAAATATGGGTTTTTATCTATGTTTTTAGTGATTTGGGGCTGCGAGATGCATTTCAAGAGCGAATTGCGCCGAATTTACTACAGATAGATAAGATAAGTTGCATACGAAATTTTCAGCATTGAACGTAGATTTCGACGGTCCAAGTCACGTCCTTCTAGATTCAAGGAAACCTGCGCACGAGGGCATCAAAGAGTGGTACCCTCTAAAAGTCGTTATTTCACCGTTGTTGGCAAGTCTACCGTGAAAACGGTTGCAGATAGGCATGGATATGCTGCCTATCGTAACAAGTCCTAGTGAAGAGCTTTTTAATTGCATTAACATCGATGACTCTGAAAGAACCTGTACTCTAAAAATAACGGGTTTCATTGTGTTTTTTTGCAATTTTTGGCTGTGCCACGTGCACTTCAAGAGTGAATTGCAACGAAATCGAAATGGCTAGGATAGACTAAGGCAATTTGCGAACAGGAACTGCTATAGGCTTTTGCACGTCTTGTGAGCATTAGCTCAAATTTCTTTTGTATGTGTTTACAGTCGTGATGAGAAGCTGAAAGAAGGACTGATGGCCACGGTCTCAGTGTCTATGAAGATGGCGTCCAAAGTCAACTCGTTGTGGCCCGCACTCAGTGAACTTGCCACCGTAGCTAATGTTGCCTGCAAGTCTGACCTTCAGGTATAATGTAGGGTCTAATTTCTGCTAAGAATATTTCTGTGACAAAAATTTAATGAAAGAACAGTCGATTTATGGAACTATTTGCCTGACTGTGTATTTTAGAAGTTTTTCTGTTTATAGTTTTAGGAGAAATTTAGACAGATTTTTATATAACCAAGACGTTTGTTTTAATTATAAAGCACCCATAGCTGGAACTGGAAACAGAAATATTTTAGTGTTATATATTTAGTTTGATATGCTTGAATTGTGTAGTTAGAGAGCCGAGTTAAGTTTACATTTCCCATCTTGATACCACGAGTACGTTATTTATTCAGCGTTTACAAACTCTTAAAACTTTTTTTACGTAAAACGTGATTTTAACTTTCTGAAACGTCTATTATTGTCGCATAATATTGCTGGCGACCTGGCGTGGCTTAGCGGTAACGCGTTGTGTCAAATCTACCAAGTTGCTGTATGCCAGTATTGGTTAGTATCTTGGCTACTTGGATAGCTATAACTGTCTGCACTCTGCGGGGCAGGTAACCAGCCAGGTCAGCTCAGCCTTCTACCCTCCATGGAATGGTTAAATGAGTATCAGGCTTAGCTTTTGGGCTCAGTGGTAATAAGTGACTATGATGTCGTGAATGCAGTACTATAGCTGCCAGTTGCAGTTTAGGTGGATCTTTGGCTCAAGCTATTTGGTTCAGTCCAAAGATTGGCGGCCGTCTAGCGCTTTTGCTGTATTTATAAAAAAAGGCGAACTCTTGCATGTGCCGTGACGATAGCACCGTAAACATTGATGTGGCTATTACTATTATTGTTGCAAAGATAGATTGTCACCAGCAGCAGCAGCAACAACAACAAACAGTGGCAGATTCAAGGGTGGGGGCGACCGCCCCCCCCCGTATTGACTGGATGCATCTCAAAACAAGTAAAATTAGGCTATGCAGTATTTTTGCATAAAATTTTCAAAAATTTTCCGGGGAGGGGGCTGAGCCCCCTCTCCAAACCCCCTACTTTTCCGCCCCCCTATTCCACATTTCTGGATCCGCCACTGACAACAACAACAACAACAACAAGTACTACTACTACTACTACTGCAACTATTATTAGGCCTACAACTACGTTTCTGTGGTCTAATAGGTGGGAGTAAAGAGCATTGAGACAGGAGTCTGGGGCGCGTATCAGAACGTTCTTATCAATCTAAAGGACATCAAAGACGATGAACTGCGCCTGAAGGTATAGATGTATCTACCTTTTAATTCACTGCATTACGATAACCGTTGCTTTGCTTGCATTAGCTTTCAATCATACTGCCAGAATCTGAATTTCATTTCATATGTTAAACTGTGTTAATGCAAGGGACACGTCCATCAATTTCTAAGGTGCGTACAGATCGACATAACTGAAATGAACTGAACTGAACTGATATGGTTTAGTTTTTGACGAATTGGCCAGTGGGCAAGCAGGGCGAGCCTATTGGTCATTGGTTGACGCATACATGAGCGTAGTCACATATAATGCCACAGACACCGTTAGACAATGCCTACTGTAATGCATTACTGCTTTCCCATTGGTCCGTTCGTCAAAAACCAAACCATGTCAGTTTAGTTCAGTTCAGTACAATTACGTCGCTCTGTACGTGCCTTTAATTTCGTCACGATGAACGTTGTTTGATTTGCAGTCTGCTTGTGGAGAAACATCAGGGTTGCGGAAGGGTTGCGGAAATGTTTCGGAATTCGAAAAAAAATGAGTGCATTTCATTAATGAGCAACTATTAGCAAATGTTAAAATTGTTTTCACAGTATTCTTATCTGGCATTTTTCAGCTTATCTGGCATCATCTTGACGCCATTGAAAAGTATGTAAGTTTTTTTGTTTCTCCACACGGTATGTGTAGTTAATGTAGATATTGTGGATATGTTCAGCTGAGGTCAGAAGCGGAAGTGGAGTTGAAGACGGCGCAGGATGGCTGTACACAAGTCCTGTCAATACTGGACGCACGTATCGGCGACGTCTGAAGTCAAGAACATTACTCATCTTTTCTCCTTCTTCCCCTTCTCTGTCTTTCTTTCTCTGTATCTCTCTGTATGTTTGTGGTGAATCTTAGCCTTTACAGAAATGCGGAAATTGAGCAGACTCATTGTCTGAATTTGGCTGCAAAATTTTGAATAATTGTTTTTTTTTATTTGGTGACTGGTCATACTGCGAGTATCTGATCTCAGATTGTGCAAAACGTCGTGTGTGGAAATTTCACATGACGACATGTTACCAGGACTCCCTTGATTAATAGTTTGAGAAAGATAGGATTTTTTTCTTTCACAGGTTTTGAATGATATAGCTGTGATGTATAGAGAAAAAAGTGAATGATTTTTCGCCGATTTTCAGAATTGTTTGGACAACAAGTTTGGGGATAGGTCTACATGTCGGAGTGGTTGATTTTGTAACAAAATGCTGGGACAAATTCCTGTAATTTCTTGAGAATATTTCTTTGTATACACTTGTATTTGATTGACTTATCTAGGTTTTGGAGGAAATTTTCGTTGACTGAAAAATCAGACAACGTTTTACTGCACGCAGAATGCACAAAGTCGCTGTGATATTTTAATTTTTAAGAACAAAATTCAAATTGAAGGCTTTGTCTTTTTTCTAAACCCAATCTTTGGTCTTTTTTGCCCACTCCCGGTCTAAAATTGGTTTCGCTTTTTGACAATGTTTTTGTTTGTGTCTGTTTGTGTGCATGTGCTTGTGTCACTTCTGTTAATTGCATACAATTAGGCATCGTTTTGAGTCACCGTGTAGCTGTTGTTTCAATTCACTGTGTCCTTTGTTTTACGTTGTTGAGATTGTTGCCTTAGATATATGTAGTGCTTTTGACAATCGAGCTAAAACTAAAAATTGTCTCTCAGTATTTGTATCAGAACACTGCCTTTTATCATAACATCTCTGTGCTAAGTGTTTGTGACTAATAATTAACAGTCATTAATATATTCACTCAGTTGGAATTTCATTCATGTACATAATTTAAATTGCATTTAATTGTTGTTGTTGTTGTTGTTTCTGTACTGTTTGCTTTTTGCTTTTTGTAATACTGACGTCATTCCTGGCTTCACTTGATATAAACTTATTGGCTTTCCATAATATATTAATAATTATAATGGTAATTTGATAGTTAATGATAAAAATATCTGATCAGCTGTTCAGCTTAGCTGCACCTTGATTCAGAGGCGTCTATCCCCCCAAGACCGATCGATGACGTAATTCCCCCTCTCACCCATTGTGCCCCCTATCCTTCTATCTCCTTTATCCTTTTTTTCTCTTTTTTTCTAACTAGGTCTATGTTAAAACACAGCTAAACAATATATTGCTTTCCCACTAACGGAAAATAAGGCTTGGATCGTAGCTTAACTTACTTGCTTTCACATCACATGGCATTTTTTTTATTTGCTGTTATTTGTTTGTTTGTTCCTGTCTGTATAAGTATTGTATTAGACACTGATGCAAGAGCCAGTGAAGCGGTTTTGAAGGCGGGGTAGAATTTCTCTCTCCCCAAAATTTTCTGTGACACAACTTGCGTCATTCCCCCTATGTTTAGGCACCCTATATGCGGGCACCCACGCCTGGAAGTAATAGGGAATAGAGTCTCAGTGGGATTCGGGTTTCAGCTGGGGTTTTGCTTTGCCTCCGCTGGAACTCGGGCTCCGCTGAGAAGCCGTCTTCTCGTATCTCGTGTGCGGTGGAGTATTTAGGGAAGAGCGTTAAATTAATTGTGCGATGGTCGTACTGCCCTTTTAGGGGCATGTCAAGAAAACAGATTTCTGTTTTTTTTTGTGTTTCCAAATTTTTGGAAAAGTGAGCAAATTTGTCGCTTTGATTGAACGTTCGGAAGCTATAAGCGCTTCAACTTCAATTCGCTGCCCTGGCGTCTAACCGAGCAAAGATTTGATCTGCCTCTGGATCCCATTCGGGGAGGGCTGATTCCCCTTTTAAGCTCACTCTCCGCACCCGGGGGGCATATTCCACTCGGTCTTTTGCCAAATGTCAAATGTGCCCAGCTTTTTAATTGCTTCTTCTTTTTGAACAAAAAGCTCGGCTTTGCTATGATAGCTAACCATACTGGTTGTCAGTGACCTTCAAGGTCATTCAAGGTCGATGATTTTTATTTCATCTATTCAGCGACATGAAATCAGACGCTGGCCTTCGGATATAAGCGGTACGGTCGGTGCACTCCAGCAACAGCTGGGATATTCTTGTTTTCTTAGACGCTGCATGGTTGCATAACATGTACGCCTACAGTGTAGGGTAGAGTGGATGCTTTTGAAGGACATTTAGTTTGTACTTCCTATTTGTTAGTAAGCCGAAAAAGTTTGTAATTTTGTTAGCATTTGACTAAAAAAAATACAAATAGGCCTACACCTAAAAATGGATAGATCTTCTAGCTGTTGCCCAACCAACAGTATTAAAGCACCGGCGATTAAGATGTGACGCTGCTATAGTGCTAATAAATTAATTTAGGCTAACTAAATAATGATGCGTTTATATATGTTACTAATTATTCATTTGACTAAATAACAAATAAACGAGAAAATAAAGAGCATAAAACGACAGACAGGGAAATATTCTAGAATCTATAGACAGACAATGCATAAAAGTAATCAATTTAATTAGTAGGTGAGCCAGCGTAATATCCATGGATATATCCACAGGATATATCCATGAATATCTATATCCACGGCAAGCCTGATAATTTCAATGACAAATTATATGGACATAAAATGACATCGTTTATCTAATAGCACTGCTTCTGCTAATATAATAGGAGTGATAGTTGAGAGTTGTAGAAAAAGGGGATTTCGAGGATTTTTTTTACAAATCGGGGGGATTTTCCACTTCAAAAACGGGAATTCCCGACGGCCCTGTTAGCAAGTGACACCACGGAACTATAGGCTAGAGTTCGTACCTGGAATCGTACCTGGACGAGGCTAGAGATGACCGGGAATGGCTTTTTATGTTCCCATTCCCTCCCATTCCCATTCCCAAACAATCACTAATTTCAATCGTTGCAGCATAACATTTTTGGCTGACGAAAAGACACAAGCCTAACATACAATATCATACTGCGCTTGTCGTTAAATATCATGTCATGATGTCAGTGTGATGATTTCAGTCCTCTAATTTAATGTATAGGATTACCGTAGGCTATCACCCCATTCACACGCTACCAGTATTATACAATAAACTGTATGTTACTATTGCATAAACCAAATACTGCAT
>Ga0209367_1005232_pt1 | contig 17992 bp, 9 predicted proteins | sample WorMetLIZISLAND2_FD_187412 | JGI IMG/M metagenome (GOLD analysis project Ga0209367, IMG submission 187412) | Marine gutless worms symbiont microbial communities from Max Planck institute for Marine Microbiology, Germany - Olavius geniculatus... ... | reverse complement strand
TAGGCTAGGCCATAGCCTATAGACGTCATGAATATTAATTCATGACGTCTATAGGCTAAACTCATGACGTCACCGCAGGTCATCATGGCGGCGCGTTTTCTACGTCGTTTTCGTAGATCGTCGACTTTAAAGGTAAATTTTTCCGTGTTGACAGAACGCTGGGCGCCGATATTACTGTCAAACTTATCATAAAATTCTGCACTTTCAGGAAAATGGATAAAATGTATATGTTAATTTTGGTGACTACGGACCTTTAATGCTGAAAATTTCGTTTGCAGGTTGTTTTGATCTATCTCCAGCCATTTTGTCGCAATTCAGGGTTGAACTGTGCGTTGCATCCAAAAATTGCAAAAAAAACTTACTAAAAAGCCTTTTTGGGGGTTCAAGGTCGTTCAAGGTCATCGATGTTGACAAATTTAAAAAGCCTGTCACCAGTGCTTGTTATGATAAGCAGCATGTCTGTACCTATTTGCAAACTTTTTCACAGTATATGAGCCAATAACGGCAAAATAACGTTTTAGGGGTATCCTTGTTTGACGCCGTCGTTCGAGGGGAACCCCTGCATTCACGGGCACGGAATTTTGTCACGAAAAACTAGAGACCTTGAGGCAGCCCATGGTGAAAATTTCGTTATCCTATTTTGCACCGTTTTGATACAGATCACGAGTGTGACGGACAGACGGGCAGACAGATGCCTAGACGATGGCTAAGACGCACGAAGCATTCTGCTGTCGCGCGTAAAAATTATGTGTGGCCACGAAACTGGGGGGCTTGGAGCAAAACTTGGGGTTTATGCCCCCCGGCCTTGGCCTAAAACCGCCACTGCTGTCGTCTGTCACGGATGCATTGTGGTTAAGCTTTAGGTCGTAAGGAAAAATTTGTTACACGTGTAATTAGTCATGTGCCATAAACCTAGGCATGCAAAATTACAGCGATCTAGTAAAAAAGAAACATATTCCGAATCGAGGTTAAATGGACGTGGGGAAGGAAGTAAGAAAAATGTGCGTTTTTCAATTGAAAACTGGCCATATGTCGGAAACGGAGAGAGATACAACCAAGGTTACTATTAATCACTAATAGGAAGTGGCATATACCCTGTCAGATGAGACAGAAATCACTGACCTTGGATGACCTTGAAAGACTTAATGACAAACAGTACGGTCGGCTATTCTAGCAACAGCTGGGTTTCTTGTTTATATATACGCCTTGTTGAACAACGAGTTTACAGCCAATCGAAGTGGTTGGAGTTTGGGCTATATGTAACGAGCTAACAAACTCAATTACGCTCTCGTCTGCTGATTCTGACGACGCGAGTGTCATGCAGCACTTAGCGGTTTGCTTCAGTCTCTTCAGCCGAAGCCAAACATATTTGAGAGTGAGTTACAGATCGGTGATAATGTTGTAAATTACGTTTTGCGTTGCAGACTCAGCTTGAGGGCATCATCGCCCCGAAGAAATGAAGATCTCATCAACCCGGTTCACTCAGCAGCAGCAACAGCAGCAGCAGCAGCGTCGCATGTTACGATCGGAACGTTACTGTTTGAAGCAGCCGATGCTGTTATTCGGACACGGAAAATTAAAATTTCTGCGCAAAAGACTCGAATATTTTTTTAAACATTAGGCTGTTGGTTGTTTCACTTTTCTGTTTTTTTGCAACGTATTTTGATTTGTTTTTAAACATTTAGGCTACCATAAACATTTAACGTCGGTGCGCGTTAATACTAGATTTGGCAAGTTCCTTACTCGCTCAGTTTACTAGCGATCAGCATATTTTCGTTGTTATTAATAGGCCGGATTCATCAAATAACTAATAACAAAATTGTCTAAAAAGTATTCATAAATTTTGAGATTTAAAAAATTGTTGTTTGCTACCTTTCATGTAGTGTGTTTGTCGTAGGACTATAAGCCTTACAGGTATCACTAGCTGTTTGTTTGCATTGCACTCAAAATACACGGTGTTTCATAAAAAGGTCCCCTTTTTGTTTTTTTTTTTATAATTTACTCAAATTATGAGCAATTTACATGCAATGTTTACCAGTTGTAGCTGAAGAAATACTTATTCAAAATATTTGAACAATACATGGCAGTTGATTGAATATTTTTGCTAGTCGTGATGTAACGCTGACGTTATAATGTGTCACAGGTACATGTACAAACTAGCTAGTCTCAACTGGTGCTGTCAGTTGCTACCCTGCTTCGATGGTGAACTTAATCTGGTTCGCTAATGAAAAATGCTTATCGTGTCAGCACTGAGCAACACGGAAACATGAAGTCGGGCGTCTTGTGATCCAAAAACTCAACATCTTGCAAGCTCGGTGTGACAGTGCAGTGTCTTGCTCGAACATGTGAAAGACCAACTATCCCCACATACACGTAAATTCGATCGCTTTGCACGTTTTTTGGCTGCAACTGTAAAACTTCAAATATTTGACACCAAAGAACCAGATTTTTCACCGTTGAAGCAGGGTAGCAACTGGCAGCACCAATTAGGATTAGCCTGTTTGTACCCGTGACACATTATAATGTCAGCGTTACATCACGACTAGCAATGAATATTTAAACAACTGCCATGTTTTGTTAAAACATTTTGAATTAGTATTTATTCAGCTACAAACGGTAAAAATTTCATGCAAATTGCTCATCATTTAAGTGAATTATGAAAAAACAAAAAGAGTCCTTTTTATGGAACATCGCGTATTTTATATACTCTGACGTCACCGTTATCGTGTTATACACCGTGGGCCTATAAAAACGTGCCACTTTTCTTTTGTTCATATCTTTGCCATTATTGACCGATTTTCAAAATTTTTTACTGGCACACTCTGCGGACAGTTTGCAATAATGTAATTGTTATATATTCCACCGCACCGTAAATGCGTTTCTACACTACCTTGCGAAATATAAATGCAAGAAAAAACTAAATAATCAGAATTAATGACAAATATTTAGGTAAACGACAAAAACTCTTCAGACCACCGTTGCGGTAAATGATTTGTAAACTTATAACACTAGACTGTGTTAAACTCACGATGTTTTGTGTTATATGGATCATTCACCGCAATGTTTGTTTGAAGTGTTTTTGTTTCATTTACCAAAATGTTAGTTTGTTATTATCGCTGTATACGCATATTTCACTTATATTTTACAAAGTAGTGCATAGATGCATTTATGGTGTGATGAAATATAGGCTTTAATAATCACATTATTGCAAATTGCCCGCAGAGTGTGACAGTGAAAAAAGTTTGAAAATCGGTCAAAATTGTCGAAGATATAAACGAAAATAAAGTGGCACGTTTTTATTGGCCTACCCTGTATAGACTGTCTGTTATTTTTGTTGCAGTCCCAAATATTCGATCAATTATTACAAGCTTGTGTGAGAAACTTGCGATTTTCGATCCATGAGTGCAGACACTTTGGGTGATGAAAGGACAGTTGTGAAGAGGCAGCGACGGCATCAGTGTAGGTAAAAAGTATTGCTTATGGCTTCGGCGAGACGACGAATGTATGATGAACTTCGTAATGGAACATTATCAGCAAGGTTTTCTCTGATGTCGGTCTGCGTGTGCTTCTTTGGTCGTACTCTGCTAAGCGCACACTGCAGACTCTGCATTCGGATACGCACCGCAGCACCGAATTTCTCGCACATTCATACAAGTACACTGTGGGGCATAAAACACACCAAACTTTTTTCATCATAACTTGAAGAAAAGTGATCCAATTTTAATAAGTTTTGGTACGAATATTTCTGATGCAATTGGCCATCAAATGCTTGTTTAATTTCCCACCTCACCCATTGTCTGTTTCTGCACTACCTGGGGAAAGAAATATTGCATTTTAACCACTTTGGTATTATTGCTTAATCAAAACAACACGCAAAACACACATTTTTGTGCATAATTTCATCATTTTAGCTAATAGTTTATTTAATTGTCTAATTTTAACTGCCTACAAAAATTTTTAAAATGTTGGCCCACGAACATGGGCTCGGCTCGGAGACACTTTCTTTATTCGTTGATAGCAGCGTTGATAACCTTCTGCTCCAGACCAATCTAGACTTCACCAGTCACTTCTTGATTTTATCAATATTCCCGAATGTTAGGCCTATTTAATAGACGTGCTGCTGCACAACAGTCAAATTTTGTAATTGATTGGCTGTTGGTGGCCACATATCCGGAAAGATGAAATTTTATAAAGTTTTTTTGGTTGATTATAATGCATATTTTGTTTGTTTTGTTTTTCCGAGGTAGTGCAGAAGCAGATGTTGGGTAAAGTGGGAAACTAAATGGCCATTTGATGGCCAGTTGTGTTATGAATATGTGTACCAAAAGTTATTAAAATTGAATAACCTTTCTTCAAGTTATGGCCAAAAAAATTTGGTGTGTTTTTTATGCCCTAGTTTATATAGGCCAACCGCTGTTTGTGACGTCAATCGCAAACCGCGTGCATGTCTCGGCAACATGTGTTCGATATTCGAAAGTGAATGCTGGCTTCGCTGTGCATGTCTCAACATTCTAAGAGTATTCGATCAGTTGCCAGTCAGCAACGAACAGCGTCCGCCAGCATATATATGTAGAGTGCATGTTTGCAGCGCGCGTTTACGTTACACGAGTGATCCAAGACAGTAAGTAAGCCATTAAGTTTGCGATGTGGTCACAAATTCATCAAATGGTTCAGGGCTGTATTTAAGGGGCGAGGGTTAGCACGTTCAACCCCCCTCCCGAAATGTTGGAAATTTTTAAAGTTAATGTGACAGTTCTGCGTACAACAGTTCAAAAAAGGGGGAAAGGGTAGGGAAAGGTAGGGAAAGGTCAAACACCTCCGCTAAAAAAAATTCTGGCCACGGACTTGAAATGGTTTACTGACTGATTTTCAAACTTTTCGTCGGGCAATATAAGTGTTGCAAGACATCACTCTGCCGCAAACACACTGAACGGTGATATTCAAATACACAAATGTTGACATCTGCGCACGTATAACTTGGTAGCTTTTATCTATCTGCACTGCTGATTTTGACAGCGCGTCAACGAGCAACGTCTTAAACAAGACGCGTGAGCTCGTCGGCTTTTCTGTGCGACGTCGACAACGAAGAGGATTTCGTCCAATTAGCGCACACAGTGCTGCTGCTGCTGCTGCAGCCGCGCCGCAGTTTGTTATGTCGTCACTCGCTCGTCGAGAGGCGTCATGCAGTATTGTAAGCTTATTGAATCTTCTGTCGTCTTGTGTGTTTCTGACTCGCCACAGAAACTGCTTGTGGCGGTTATTTCCTGCCTGCTAGCACCTGTTGAACGCTCATGCGCCAAAGTCCGATGCTACGGGAATAGCTCTGCAGATGCATGAAATGTGACGTGACGGTTTGGGCTACCACTTTTAGACGCACAATAGCCACCGGCAGTTTTGGACATATCATGTTTGCACTAGTTAACAGACAATAATCTGATATTAAGGGCTGCTTGTTACTTGTCACTGACCATGCCTGCAGTGACGCCATGCCCGATAGCGAAACAAATTATAACTTAAAAGCGCAACAATTAGTCGAATTTTAGAGCGAAAAGACTTTTAATGATGTATTTAAACAAGAAGCCCAGCTGTCTTTAGGACGAACCGAACGTACTGTTTGTCAGTACCATCAATGTCATCCAAGGTCGATGATTTTTATTTCATTTAAAAGGGCCTATGCCACTTCCTATTAATGATTAATAGTAACATTGGCCCTATCTCTCACCGTTTCCGAGATATGGCCAGTTTTCTATTGAATTTTTAATTTCCTTCACCCTTTCATTTAACCCTCAATTTGAAAATGTTCTCTTTGCAGCAGATCGCTAAAATTTTGCATGCTTGATTTTCACACACATGGTTAATTATTCGTGCAACAAGTTTTTCTTTATGATTTAAAACTTTGCCAAAATACATCCGTTACAGACGGACAAGCAGACATACGACAACAACCATGTCAATAGCTTTACCGTTACTTAAGTACGGTCGGCTAAACACTAAGAACCGGGTCAATTTAATAGCAAAAATAGCAAATGCTACAAACTCCGCGCCTGGAAGATAACATTTTATTAGTAGGCTTAACGGTCGTTCGTCCAGTGTTTGACATTTTTATCACCGTTTTCCACTATAAACACTGTTCAAAAAATAAAATTTTACATTTTTTTCTTAAAAAAATAAAAACAGTTGTCAAGTTAAACTAAAACAAGGCCCAGCTTTTTCTCTGCTACAGGCTTTACCTGATTAATCTGGCTCTTGAAGAAACCTTAATACGAATTGCAAAACAAACTGTAGCAAATGCTCTGCCATTGGACCTCACCGTGGGCTTCGCGATCTTCTTAACGTCCTGTTTCTCCATTCAAATTAAATAAATACGCAAGCAGCATTTTGTACTTTGTAGCGCGCCATATGTGAAAAACAGGTTCGAGTGACAGTAGCGGGGGTGTTTGTTAAAGTTAGTGTTAACAGAACTGATAACGTTGCCGTATGATCGCTGACAAAACATGCAGCCGCCCCCGTAGCATCTTGTGACAGTGCATCGTACATGTAATTGTGACCGTAGCTGTAGTCTCAGTGCCGTCGATGCTGCTGCTGCTGCTGGTGCAAGTGCGAGTCGTTGAGGGTACAGCAGAATACTAACAGCATTGCTGCAGAGGCACACAAACAACATTACAGGTAACGTATCAAGCGATGATGTAAACCTACATCGTGCCTGGTAAAAAGTAACCCCCTAGACATCGTACAATAGAAATGTCAAATCTAGACGAATTTAAATAAAATTCTGTATATTTAATTTACAATAAATTGCGGAAGCGATCACAGAATTTTCTGTAAAAATATTATTTTTAGCAAAGCTATTAAGTGTTGAATATCGATAACAAAATATTTTTGTTACCAGTATGGCGTTACGAAAGTAAACCCGTTTGTTACTGTACATTTTCGTAACTCCAACAAACAACGTCTGATTTTGGCAAAATTTTACGTCAGCAATGTATCATTCATTGGCAATCAAACTGCAAATTTTAGTTAAATTAACCAAAGCAAACGATAGCAGCGCTTTTTCTAAGGTCACCCCAAAACACTTCAGTTTTAGGTCTTTGTATAGATGCCGTCGGACATAAAGACCTGGAACTGAAGTGTTTTGAGGGTAACCTCACAAAAGCCGCTGTAACTATTGTTTGCTTTGGCAAATTCAACTGAAATTTGGCACTTGGATTGCCAATGGATGATACATTGTTGTTATAAAATTTTGCCAAAATCAGATGTTGTTTGTTAAAGTTAACCAAACATACTTTAACAGAAAAATTCATTTGTGTAACGACATATTGGTAACGGAGATATTTTGTTATCGATATTCAGCAATTAATAACTCCGCTAATAAATGATATATTTTAACGAACGAAATTCAGTGGTCGCTTTATCAATTTACTGAAAATCACAAGTACAAAATTTTGTTCAGATTCGTTTAGAATCAACATTTCTATTGTACTATGTTTAGAAAGTCACGTAAAATGATTAAATATTATTGCAAGTATTTTGTTTGTATTTTTACTGCATGTCGTTTGCTAGAAAAATTGATGTTCTTGCTGTTGCCAAACTCATTCGTTTATTAATTAGTTTATTATTTAATTACGTTACATTAGCAAACCAGAAAACAAGTCATAACGTTAGCGAATAAAGACCTCTCTCTGTTGGTCATTGCAATTCATCAAGTGATTTGGATGCACAGAAAACGAAATAAACAAAACAAAAAACAGTCCAAGTAACTGCCGTTGATGTCGCATTTAGGATAATCACATTTGCTGGTTAAAGTGTCCACCTTTTGCCAGCACTCATTACAAAATAGCGAAGGGACGCATTTTACGTCAAAACGCGGAACACCGATTTTATTATCATAACGTCACCAAATATTGATCAATTTTCAATTTGTATTGGAATATTTTTTAAAATGCAATAAAGTTTTGTTAATAATTCTACCATACGTTCAGTGCGTGATGCATGTACATTGCAATTACTTCGCCAAGTAGCAGGGGTAGCAATGACTATTTATAATTCCAAGAATAGCCGCGAAAAAAAACGGAAATTATTCTGTACGACAAAAGCAATGAAAGTCTTCAGCGGACGGATATGGAACGCGGGTTCAGTGGCTGACTTGGCGTTGATGCGTTGCTATGGCAACGGCCAGGGTCAACGGGGATGCTGTTGATTGGTGCTGGGATTAGTTTGACTCAATGCATTCTAAAATGCCGACTGCAAAATGTGGGTTGCGGATCTGCAGCCATCGCTATAGATCCGCTGTACGTCCAAAAGTTCGTTTGCAATCGAAAAAGTTGCTGACCGTTTTTGATTGATGAAACTAAGCGTCTGCGTTCGAACGTTTTTTTTTCAAATGGCTTCGTTGTATTGTACAGTGTGCGACTATACGTAAACAAAAAGCTATAATAATAATAATTCAGTAACAATTTTTGTTTGCTATATTCTTAACATATTGGCGACAACCGCTATTGCCTGCTTCGAAATCGGAACTATGATATCCGTCCACTGCTAGTATAAGGCTATATTATGTCGCTACGGCGAACAAATCATCAGAGATATGAAAAAGTTGGTAGCATCTCTCGTGTCTGTTTAATTTTAATCGACTTGTTTTGTTTTTTAAATGCTTTTCTCCTTTATTTAGATATATGTCAACTCCGTTTTGTCGTTGAATCTTTAATACGTGGACAATGAATACGTAGGCTAGATAAAAGAAAATCGGCTTTCAACGCATCCGAACTTCTCGGCAGTTGATTGCTATGTTGTGTCAGCTGCTATACTGCTGCGTTTAAAGTCGGGCTATACGTAAATCTACTGTGGAAGTCTATTTGGCTTGCCGCTAATTATCACAGTACGACGTGGAATTGGACACAGCGTGTGGGAATTAAGGGCATAAAAACAGCTGCGCATGCGCAGAACAACATACCTGTTGTCGTTTTCCTATTTAGCATTTTCTTTTTTATTTATGACGTGTGCATTGCTGTTTTTTTAGCAATAACAATCGTAAGCACTTTTAGCCCGCTTCAGGCTGTCTGTCCTATCCAGCCCGCCTAGGTTTTTATATAAACTTATGTAATAAGTCTTTTTGTCAATCTCGTTGTCGTGGACATTGATTAATTTGTTCCATTTTTTCTAGCGAATTCACGAGGCTGCTGTTTAGCAGAGCGAGTGGGCCACTATATCTTGCTATTAGAAATTTGTTGTAATTTTTGCCATATTTCGTTTTTCTGTTTTAACGCGCGACAACGGAACGTTTCGCGCGTCTTAGCTATGGTCTGGGCGTTTGTCTGTTCGTCTGTCCGTCCGTTTGTCACATTGCTGTATTGTATCAAAACAGTGCAAGCTAGGATCACAAAATTTTATTGAGGGCTGCCCCAAGGACTTTATTTTTTTGCGACGAAATTTTGTGCCGCTGGTGAGAAGGTTTCCCTCAAACGAAGGCTTCTAATAGGGGTACCCCCGTTAAAAAGGTATTTTGTCGCTATTGGCTTTTTAGTGTGAAAAAGGTTGCATATGGTACAACCATAACTAGCTCTGGTCACGGGCTTTTTAGTTTTATTAACATCGTTGACCTTAGACGACCTTGAGCCCCCAAAAGAGGGGTTTGGGGGCGATTTTTTTGCATTTTTTGCTGCAACGCACATTTTAATAGTAAATTGCGACACAATGGCTAAAGAAAGACGAAGACAACCTGCATGTGAAATTTTTAGCATAAAACGTAAATTTCAGTAGTCTAAGTCTTGACATTCTAGGTTCAAAAAAGCCTGCGCACGCGATCGTCAAAGAGAGGCACTTCTCTAGAAAGTGGTTATTTTACCGATATTGCCTCTTCTAACTTAAAAGCAGTTGCAGATAGGTATAGACATACTGCTTATCATAACAAGCACTGATGATGAGCTTTTTAGCGGTATTGACATCGATGACTTTGATTGACCTTGTTTATTTAAAATAGGGTATTTTGGTGTTTTTTGCGATTGTCGGCTGCGGTACACACTTCAAGGGTGAATTGCGACGAAATGGCTAATATATAGACCAAGACAACGAGCGAACTGAAACTGCTAAGGCTGTCGCGCGTCTTATGAGCTTTGCTCAAATTTTTTGTCGAGTTTCCCATGCAGTGACTGCTTTCTGCTATCTATGCTCAGCATTACATCAGCGCGTGGACGTACCGTCGTGGCGGCATGCATCTGTGGACGATGAAATGTCAGTAGCCTGCAACGTGATCGGATATGTCGTCATAATGTCTTTAGGAGAACCAACCTTCAGTCTACGAGGCAGCTTTCTGCAGGAGCTTGTCCGGAGTTTTTGCGAGCTCGACCGTCTCTTCTGCCGTGTTTTGTTAAACATCTCTATTTTCAGTCAAGTCAACAAGCTACAGCGCCGTATAATGGGCCTAGTCAAATCGTTGCCCGAGTAGAGCCGTTGTGTGTAATCAGATGTGAGGCTCTAGTGGTCGGTAAAAAGTAAACCTGTAAATTTCACAACTTTGTAGTTACAGAAATATAAATCACATTCTATTATTAGGTTTGACACGACACTTATGATGCGAAATCTCGACGATACCGCGGACTGTCTCATATCATGTCGGCACTTGGCGTCGATATTTTTTCTCGTTATTTCTCGAATGCGTGGTCGTCAGCTAGGTGAAGCCGCAGCAAACCGGCGTCGACTGTCGTGTTTGATTACATACGACGTGTCCACAATATTGCTTGTAGACAAGCCATTCTCGCGGGACCCCTCTGGGAAGAATTTTTTAAAAATTTTTCTGTTTAAAATGGCGCATTCGGAGTACTTTGTATTTTTGAGCGACGACAGGTCCCCCAAACGTCGCGGGTCCTGAGGTAACTGACCCTTTCCCTACCCCATCTCTCTCGACGTGCTTGGGTCTGTAGCTTGACTTCACTCACAGAACTCTCATTTGGAAAGATCTCATACGTTCCAGATAGCACGACACCCGGCTGACAGCTGATTTACATTGCGTATGTACGTAACTGTACGTTACAATTCTTACACTACAGTGCAGTATTAGGCCCATAGACAAGCGCATCATTCACGGTTACACGTACAGAGAGGTCCAAAAAACGGATACCCAGTTTTATTTTGGGGATAACTTTGGTAATTCAGCACCGATTTTAACCATTCTTTTACTGTTACAAGCAGAAATTTATGGCGCGTAAACGTGAAGTTCTTCCAGCCACCGCACCTTTATTGTGTGACACCACATTACATAGCAAAACAAACACTGTACAAGTGGACACTGCAGCAGGATGAAGCGCCAGCGCACGCCGCCCGGACCACGATGGACTATCTGAAATAAGAGCACATCAACTTCATTGAACCTCACATGTGGCCTCCAAATAGCCCTGATCTTAATCCCGTGGATTACGCTATTTGGGGTGCTCTGCAGCAACGAGTCTACCACCAACGACAGTTCAAAACGGTGGAAGAACTGAAACGAGCGATAGCCACCGAGTGGCAAAAACTCTCACAGCGTTTCATTGATAACATCTATTCCTACTTTCAATGAATCAGTGAATGGCGTCGACGTCTTGAAGCTGTTATCAAGAATGGCGACAAACACATCGAGCACTGCAACTTAGCTTGAGCAGCCGCACATAATTTTAATACTATCGACAGATAAGTTTAGTCAATAAAACAAAACACTGAACACCGATATTAGTATTAGCGTTTGTTTTGCTAGGTAATGTGGTCACACAATAAATGTGCGGTGGGCAAAAGAACTTCACGTTTACGCGCCAAAATTTCTGCTTGTAACAGTGAAAGAATGGTTAAAATCGGTGCTGAATTACCGAAGTTATCCCAAAAATAAAACTGGGTATCCGTTTTTTTGGACCACCCTGTAGTGTGGCGAGCTGTGCCATTGCGGTGAGTGTGTTGGCAGTGGACCAGTTGGATCTCGTAGTCCGAGTTCGGATACGGTATCGTCGTCGACTCATTCTGTTCTTAGTGATGGAGGTCGGAGATCACGGAATGAATTAAATTCCTTTAATGTTGTCTGTTCCTTGCTATGCACCACCGTAATGCATGCCGCACTAGTCCCGGATATCATCTGTTCATCTTCGTGTTGGTCGCCCACCAGGAAGGTTACCTCCATAGCCCTCAGCCTATGTGTGTGGACTGAACGGTTCAGTGCGCGTATGATGTGACCGAAATACTGAAGTTTACACGATCAAGCAATCATCAAGCAAACATCGAGCAATTAGAGGACACGTCGTGCACGTGTATTTTGAATGCATTTGCTGGATGTTTACTCAATGATTGCTCGATGTTTGCTTGATCGTGTTAACGGGGTATTGCGGACTGTATCTAGCAGACGAATTTGACGTTGACGTTCTCTGCATACTATAGTATAGAGGCGTTGGTTCAGTCTAGCTCACTGTCATTCTCAACAATCTGAGCTCTGATAGGCCTATGCACGGGTAAAAACTAAAAACGCAGATCTACCGTTCCCAGTTCATTTAATGGTGACCGTCAGACATAGTTTTTAAAACACTTCAGTTCTTTCATTTGTGATTCTGGCACTCAACGATAATGTTGTAAAAGATGTAGCCTACTTTTTGATTTATTATATATACCGCCACCGGTCGGTCAGCATAACATTGGTCGATTTTAGGCCTAAGCCCCAATAGCAATTTGCCATGCTACATATCATGAAGAAACTCTACGTACTATAGTTTTGCCCACCTCATTTGCCAAAAATTACGAAAATCGACCAATGTTTCAAAAAGTTATTCAAAAATAGCATTGACACATTTTTGGGGGGAGGGAGGGGACACGGTGTACAAAAAACGGGTGGCATGAAAACCACGAGACAAGATCGGGATGACAGAGTGATTAGGTGAACGGGTAGAACAGTCTTCCGGCTGATGTGGTTCTGTCTCCAACCTTGAGTTGTTTAAAAAAAAGAATTGAGCGTCTGTGGAGGTGCTTGCGATGCACCGTGTTTTAACTGATTTGTCTATCGATCGACCCTGTTATAATGAAGGTGACTTTGATCAGTCCAAAGGCCAACAATGGCTAACTTCAGCTGACTGCAACATGATGACGATGATGATGATGGTGGTGATTTCGACAGTGCACTGCGTACAGGTCACAGGGTCGACCAAATTAAAGGACGATAACTTTCATTATCGATTGCAACTTAAAGACAGATTAGCAGATTTCAATAATTTTTGGTACGAGTATTCCTGACCAGACGCACTGGCTATCAAATAATTGTTCAAGTTTCCACGTCATTAAACATCTGTTTTTTGCACTCCTAGGAGAAAGCAGAACAAGCAAAATATTACATTTTTATTTATGGCAGTGTGACTATTTAACTAAAATAACATGCACAAAGCTCTTATTATCCATATTTCTGTCACTTGCACTGACAGTTTGTCCTGTTTTCCATTTGTTTAACTGCTGACAGTATTCATTGACAGCAGCTTCGGTAATGTTTTGCTCCAGATTTCAACTAGTCACTTCTTGAGTTTATTGACATTTCTAAACTGCATCTAAAAACCTCGCTGCTGCATGACACAACAAACATTGTAAGGTCAAAGCTGTTAAAGGCTACAGATTTAGAGAGATACAATATATTGACGTTTTGCGTTTATTTTGACGCAGATTTCGTTTTTGTTTTCGCAAACAGTGCAAAAACAGACGTTGGGTGAGGTGAAAATTGCAATTATTGAATTTAACGGATGGCTGTGCCAGGAATAGTTCGACCACAAGTTATGAAAAATATCTGGCCATCCTTCGTAATGGAACAACCGCTAATGCTGGTTGTGTACTATAGAAACTTACATTTGGATTTTTCTACACTCCAGTGACTGTGTTTCTATCCGTTTCGGTTGTATATTCTGTCACCTTCCTGTCATCTGTCCTCTGTTTACTATGGATCCGTGTGGTCTGAAATAAATAAATTGATTGATTGATTGAATGTCGGGAATATTTTTGACGTTTTCTGTTCATTTGAACGCCTACTTCGTGCTTCGTTTTCCCCATGTAGTACAGAGGCACAAGTTGCGTGTGGTGGGATTGGGAACTTAAACGGCTATTTAATGGCCGGTTGTGTCAGGAATATCAGTATCATGAGACGCGCGAGAGCTTATAGCAGTTCCTGTTCGCAGGTTGTTTTGGTCCATATGTCCATCCGTTTCACGGCAATTCACTCTACTGCAGCCGAAAATCGCAAAACAGATCACGAAAACCACTATTTTGGTACTCAAGGTCATCGATGTTGATACCACTGAAAAGCACGTCACCATTACTTGTTATGATAAACAGCATGTCTGTACCTATCTGCAAGTTTTCACGCTAGACAAGCCAATATCGGAAAAAAATAACCACTTTTAAGCTGGTACCTCTTTTCGGGGGTACACTTTTTTGACACCCACGTGCGCAAACCTCCTTGAACATGGGTCAGGACTTGAATTGCTAAAATCTATAAAGCCTACATTCAATGTTGAAAATTTCGTAAGCAGGTTATCTTGGTCTATCTGCAGCCATTTTTGTGCAGTTCGCCTCTGAAATGTGTGTCGCAGCCAGAAATTGCGAAAATTCACTAAAACCCCTATTTTGGGGGTTAAAGGTTATTCATGGTCATCGATGTTGACACCCCTAAAAAGCTCATTGCCAGTGCAATGATAAGCAGATAAGCAGCATACCTGTGCCCATCTGCAACGATTTTCAAGCTATACAAACCAATATCAGTAAAGTAACGTTTTTATGGGAGTGCCCCTTTTTCTCCCCATGTTAAAAAAACCCCTTACCTTGCGGCAGCATTTTTGTCACGACATACTACAGACTCGGGGCTATCATATGGTGAAAACCTGAAGTCTCTATCTCATCTGGTTTTGGATCGGTACCTGGACGTGACAGACAGACGGACAGAATTACCATAGTTAATACGCGCTATAGCTAGCTAGCTAGCTTTCGCGCGTAAAAACTAAAAAAAAACTTGTTGTGACTTTTCGTTATAACAGCCATTTAATTTAACACTGCATTGCCTAGGTCTACACAGTCGAAACAACAAAACGTGACACACAAAATATACAGCAGTATACATGTGTATTGTGCAGTGCGAAACACGTAGGCCTACTCGTAATGCGTCATGAACTCAACATGACGAGGCTCCATACATTCAAAACTCGATGTTATACGTGCTAGATATCGAAAACTGTGACCATTAGTGCTAATTGCAATGTCGATTAATCGTTAAGTTATGTGCTATAATATAGTGAAGTGTTACAGGTCCACGGCAAAATTCATTTAGGCAAAAACAGTGGCTGTTATGTCCATTACAACGTTGAGTGTTGCTGCAGTTGTTAGGCCTACAATTCATACGATTTCACACTTGCTCGTTAAATCAAGTTAAGTTAGTACAAAGTTCACGAAGTCATGGGCTGTATTTATCATGTTTAGAGGTGGTCCGAAAAAGCATGATCAAAGAAAGTTCAGTTTTTGACCGGTCAAAAGAGTAAGTTCTTTTTACTAACATAAACTGTGAACATGCTAGCCAACCACCCATCAATATCTCCCAACTGTTTTTGGACAGCATGAAAAAGTCCGCTATTTCGCGCAAGGGATCAAAATCCCTTTTATACCCGTCGACAAGTACAGCTCAGTTATAACTGCTGAACGAGGGCACAGTGGCGATCAAGTAACAATAATACAACATACGCAAGAAACGAGTCCATTATACGACGCCAGTATGTCTTGTGACATAGATACAAAAACGTTCGAGAAAAAAAATAAAAAACGTTAAAAACGTGGCAAGAATGAAAAAAACGTTTTAAAACGTCGAATAAAAAGACGATACTTTCAACCTTTTGCCTAATGCCTGTCTAGGTGGAGTACAGCTTGAACTAAAGAGGGAGAGAAAACTTTATTCAATTTCAGTTCAACCGTGTGATCGTAAGACCAAGTATCACCAGATTAACTGAATAAACTAACATCACTATGGTTTCTGTGATTTCAAAGCTGCTTCTCAAAGTTCTTGATGACATTTTTAATGAAGGTTTTTAAATTTAAAAAAACATTGAAAAGTAAAAAAGAACGTTTAAAATAGTGAAATACGTGAAGCAATAAAAAACGTTAAAAACGTTCATTACATTTATGCATTGTGATATAAATGGTTGTTCAATTTTCATATTTATAAACTATGAGATTGAGTTAATCAATACTGTCATACAATGAAAAATGCACATAACATTTGCAATATACAACATAAGTATGATGAGTATCGTCCGATTTGATTTATCATGCGTTAGTAAAATTTATCATCTTTCATCAGTATTGGCATGCTGTCAAATTTATGCCTAACATTTACACGTATTCGTCAGGCGGTTTTGTACGATGTTAAAACAATATTCAAAGTGAAAACGGGTTGCATATCACCGCACAATACTGCAATTGCGGTACACAAACTGCACATCTGATTTTTATTTCTGATGTTCATGTACTAAATTACTGAAATCAATTGTCGTTTACATGCCGAAATTTAGGCCTACTTCAGAATAAGAGAGACGCTTTTATGGGCCGGTGTAAAACAATATGGAGACATTTGCTGCCAATGATGGAGTGCGGTGCAGCTACGGCGTTGACGATGACCCTGTGTGATGCCGTAGCTGTCGTGTCAATGTAGGGTCTGTTCTCAGGCGCGTTCCATCTCCTGAGAGACGGGAACTTCTCGAGCCATGTCAGTGGAGCCGAGCGCGCCGGTCTCACGAGCCTGCTGACATATGGCGCAGTAGGTACAACACACGGTCGCACAGAAATCTCCGAACAGCGTGCCGTCGATGCCTTTGGACTTGCGTATCTGCGGGCGGATGTAACAACCATTCATGACAACAAAGTTGGGGCATGGAAGATAAAACATCAACCCGTGCAGCAAGCAACTATCGCCAGTGACAGATTCGGCCACCTTGCCATGCGTGTAGCGTGGTAGAAAATAGGTGATGCAGCAGACCTTGCAGTTTCCGAAACAGCTGCATAAGCCATGCTTCCAATTTCCCATCGTAATCGCTGCACGTACACCACAACCAACTACTGTTTCCATTCATTTGATCACACTGGTGAAGGCTCGCCATAGCTAGGGGCCGCCAGAGCTAAGGACCCCGTAGCTATGGCGGGCCGCCATCGTTTTAGTTATATACTTCATATAAGTTGTTAAAACTGATTAGGGTAAATAAGGTTAGGGCTGGGGTTAGGGTAAAAAGAGAGAGAGAAGTTTATTTGCCATATCAGTCACAACCAATACAATAACAATTTCACACAACGGCAGGCTGCCAGAAAGGAAAACTCCATCACAGTTGACCACGTATGATAACTATAACCAATAACAGACTGTGATGTAAAGGTAAAGGTTAAGATCAGTTAGTCAGGGTTTGAGTCAGTGGTACTTGTCCGTTAATTCACCCGCACACGAATTAACTGCTAGGGATAGCCTTAGGGGTAGGGTTAAGATTAGGGATAGGGTTAGCGTTAGCGTTATCAGGAATGATTCGGTTGCGGGTGAACTAACGGACTTGGTACCGGGTCAGTTTTCGTTTACAAGAAATTTGAGCTAATGCTCACGAGACGCGCGAAAGCCTATAGCAGTTCCGGTTCACGCTAAGTTAATATACGAATACCAAATTCTCTATTTGGATTGCATAACGATAGTAGCTTGGCGCCACCTTGTGAATGATATAGACTTGTGTCGCAGCCCGAAATCGCCGAAAAATCCATAAAACCCCCTATTTTGGCGTTTAAGGTCATTCAAGGTCATTGAATTCGACGCCAATCGAGAGCCAGTGTACAACTTCCTATTAGTGATTAATAGTAACCTAGGCCCTATCTCGCACCGTTACTGAGATAAATGTAAAAAACTTACCAGTTTAAAACTCAGTGTAAGGACGACGTGACGATATATCAGTCCACTAAAACAGCAAAAATCTTTTGATTAACTACATGGTGCTAT
>Ga0209367_1005229_pt1 | contig 17996 bp, 12 predicted proteins | sample WorMetLIZISLAND2_FD_187412 | JGI IMG/M metagenome (GOLD analysis project Ga0209367, IMG submission 187412) | Marine gutless worms symbiont microbial communities from Max Planck institute for Marine Microbiology, Germany - Olavius geniculatus... ... | reverse complement strand
TGCATGCGATAAAAAAGCGTTATTCAAGGGCGTTTATACTCCTATGTTCTTGGAGCAATCCCCCCAAACTCAAGGTGAGGCGCCACACGCGTCGACGGGGAGGAGAATGGGGAGAGAGTATCCTTCTCCCCAGCCGACTAGGGACTCTGGGGGAGCGCCATGAGCTCCCCAGCGGGGTCCGGGGCAGAGCCCCGGCGAAAAACGAATTTGGTTCATTCTAAGCGTCACGGAACCCTTCTGGTTGCAAGATATCGTAAAAATTATGAAAAATGCGAAATAATAATCAGTGGCGTATTTAGGATTTGGCAAAGGGGGGCATGGCAGAGCCCCTGGTCGGGGGGTCAGGGGGGCGAAGCCCCCTGAAGCTGAAACACTTTTTGCTTCTGAATGTTCAATGGAAACCGCAAATTCGCCCATTTTTCTGAAATTTGGAAACGCAAAAGACCATTAAACATTGTTGAATTTTGCAATTCTTTGCTGGAAAATGGCAAAAAACGCACCTTTTCATATAAAGTCGCCTGTAAAAAATTTTCATGGTCGGGCCAAAGGGGGGCGGGCATCGCACCGTGGCCCTTCCTAAATACGCCACTGATAATAATAATATTCAACTCTCCCTAATTTTCCAAAAAAAACCTATGCTGGTTTTTTTGTAGCGTTTGCCTCAATTAGGTTTATATGGTTTAAACTTTCCTGCCATTATTTATTGTCTATTGTTACTTACTCTTATATAGGCGTAGCCAGAAATTGGAGTCACAAAAGGTGAACTAGCCCCCAAGGGGCAAAAATAGAGGCCGAAAGCCGAAAACAAAGGTGGACTTCTTGGGGAGAAGCCTGTCGCCGGGGCCCAGCCCCGGAAGCAAACGGTTTTTTGAGCATGAAAACCCCCTAAAATGCATACACTGAGTATAAATTTTACTAGTTTAACTGCAGAAATGCACTGCATATGCTAGGCGAAAAAGGCGACTTTAGCATCTTGGGGGGCCATGGCCCCTTTGCCCCCCCTAAATCCGCCTATGATAAGCACTGAAAAATGATCCTAATGTTGTCATTCAGTTACGCTCAGGCGTACATCACAAACAAGTAGGAATATGACAATTCTGCACTGAGAATAGTCAAATACTTGTTGTGCGCCGCACAAAATGTGAAAAAGCAAAATAATAATATTAGTAGGTCTACTTCAGTTGATGAAACATGCTACGATCTTGTCGCCTATGAGATGCGCTGTGGTTAAGTCGAGCGTAGCATCTGCTACTGATATTAATATTTGACACGTCGAGTGGCGTACAATTAACTGGGCCTATTGCGTGATTAAGCGCTATTAAGGCATTGTTTCTGGCCAGTCCGCAGACTGTTTTACAGTGCGTGCTTGTCTCGCGTAATGTGCGCGGCCATTTATTCAACGGCACCCTGCTGTGCTTCCGATGGTTCAGAGCTAGCCCGAGACGCCGAAGTTATGCTACGTCGTAGTAACCATGGGCAATTGGGCATCCATAGAAATTTTTTCCAGAAGTGGGCAAAAGCCATTTCTGTTTACTCTTACATTTCCTGTAGATTTTTATTTATCGTTCTTTTCGTGGCTAGAATTTCTGACTGAGACTACAGTTTATCTGAGTGAAAGTAGAGAGCGAATTTTTGCGCTATTTGTTTTTCATTGATAGGCCTATGATTTTTACCGGAAGCAATTGGGGCACCATTATTGGGCCAGTGGTAAGATTTCTAATTCGGACTAAAATCAGGTCGAACAAGTAATTTGAGCAAAACTCACGAGACGTGCGTCAGCCTTAGCAGTTCCCATTCGCAGATTGTTTTGATCTATTTCTAGCCATTTTGTCGCAGTTCATTCTTAAAGTGTGCGCCACAGCCGAAAATAGCAAAATTACCAAAAACCCCAATTTTAAAGGTTCAGGGTCATTTAAGGTCATCGATGTTGGCACCACTAAAAAGCTTGTCACTATTGCTTGTTATGATAAGCAGCATATCTGCGCCTATCTGCAACCGTTTTCACGCTACACGAGCCAATAGCGGTAAAATAACCACTTTAGGGGGTAGCCGTCTTTGACGCCGTCTGCGTAGGCCTCTTTGAACCTAGGAGATCGGGAAGAGCGGTACCTCCGTAAAAGTTGTCATTTTACCGTTGTTGGCCAGTTTTTCGTGAAAACGGTTTCAGATAAGCATGGGCGTGCTGCTTGTCACAACAATCACTAGTGACGAGCTTTTCAGTCGTATCAACATCGATGACTTTGAAAGACGCTCAACTTTTTAAAAAAAGGTTTTATTGATTTTTGCGATTTTCGGCTGCAGCGCACATTCGCAAGAATGAACCGCGACGAAATGGCTGGAGATAAACTGACAGTTTGCGATCAGGAACTGCTATAGGCTTTCGCGCGTCTCGTGAGCATTAGCTCAAATTTCTTGTAATAATACTGGTATTATATTTCTATTCTAAATTTTTATTACCAATTTCACTAATGGCGGCTTTGTAATCAAATAAACGTTTCGATTAGATCAGAACTTGTCTTAATTTCTTTCGAAGTTATCAGCTATCAATATTGTTAAAAATTCAACTTTAGCCGACTGCAAAAAATCGATCGAAGTCTGAAAAAGTGTTTTAATATTTTTTGGTTTAGTTTTGTATCAGTCTATACTCTTTTGCTGATGATTTCCAGTAGGCTACTCTGTCAATGGCATTTAAAAATGCCAAAAGTCAAATTTGGCTTTTTTAAAAAACGTTTTGGCAACGTAAATCGAACTAAAAGCTATATTTTTCGATGCGGATTTAATGAAGTGATTTGGATTCTCTGTGGATCGAGTGCGGCAAACGGGCGGGTCGATAGATATAGTGCACTGATGATGAAGACGTCATTGGTCGTTGGCTAGCAACGCATCTCCTTTCACGTGACAACGACCTCCAGTGACTCGTCGACCATGGAAACCTAGATAATTATGCCTCGACCGTCTTCTTGCTGCAGCAGCTGCTGTTTCGTCACTAACTTAAAAGAGACTTTTCAAGTCCAAGATTATTTTTGTTCTGGAGGCGTCGCAAAATTTATGTCTTTAGGACTACATCACTGTTTTTATACAGCTTACTCTATGCTAATTACAATTACATACAGTTTTAGTTGCATTATCAAAAAACTAATTTTTGGTTTTTGTATATTATAATTGCTTTTTAAACAGGTTCATTAATTAAAAACGTATTTTCAAAAAACCAAGTTCAATTTATTGACATTTTAAATGCCATTTGGTAACTTTGACAGAGTACTGTTGCTTTAGCGGTGCGTCTCGTCAGTCTCGTGTGAAATCGTGTGTGGTCTCGCCAATAACTAAGTGAGTCATACTGATGTCAGCGCCTGCATCACGGATGTTTCAACGTATTACGCTGGAAACTACCTTTTTACAAACTGTTTAATTGACCTACACCGTAACAGTTTTGTTTTGTTCTATCGCATTTCGTTAGTTCGTTGTGCTTACCGTAATTTTTACTCGATTTAGTTATCGATAAATGTCGTTTTTGTTGTCGTTTTAGTTACTTCAATATGTATGTAATTACGGTCTTTTTCCTTTTTTTCGCCGTGGGCCATAAAGTCCCTGAATGCGTCAGCGGATTACTCTGCAAAAAAAATCATAATTCTCGCGATGCCGACAACGCATGATTAGCGAGGTACGATTGAGACAGCCACGCAAGAAGCAATTTTATGATTTTACGTATTCGATATGTCAGAGTTTCAAAATGTAATTATTGATTGTGTTAATTTGCTGCATAGGTGTTAGAGGCCAGTTCTTGTTGACATGCGTTTTACCACAATGTTCCGTTTATTGATTACTGTGCTTTTGCGCAAATTTATTTTGCTTTTCTGCACCAAAAATCATTAGAAAAAAATTAAACTAATAAACTGACTGCTGAGCTTGTTTTGCGGGTTTTTTTTAAATTTTTATTAACATTTTGACTTTTGGAAAAGCAAGATATTCGTCTGAAGTGTCTTTGTCGTTTACAAAAGAAACGCTTATTTTATATTACTGTTAATTTTTCTTACATTCATATTTTACAAGGTAGTGTAGCGAAGCAGCTGCAGCTCAGGCGTGGTGGATATTTAATAATATTATTTTTTGACAATGCACCACGTACAGGATATGAGCGATGTTCTAGGAATATGGGCTGTTGAATATAGTACTATTAGAGAGTGATCTTTTTTCTGCTACGCTTGTCAAATGCTTACCGCGAACGAAAGCTTTTAATAATATATACCAAATGACAGAACTATTAACGCCGTATTATCACAAAGATCCTTTCTGCTTTTTTGGACCCTGCAGGCGGCATTGTGCATTTTGTTAAAGTTTTTCCGGTTTTAACTTTTGAACTACTAAATCATGATACTTAGCATTAAGTCAAGAAGATCAGTTACGAATTTATCATTTGCGCTGCCAAATAACACAATATGCTGTCGTATACTGGTTATTTTACGGTAGTCTTGATGTTTAAAGAGGCTTATGCTACAAATTAGCATCTAAACCGACATTAGAGACTTAGCTGCTCAAAAAGGTTGTTAAATGACATTATTTGCATTTTATTCAGTGACAAATAACCGTTGTATCGTTATATAAATGGAACAGAGTTCGAGGCTTTGAGATCGATCAAAATAAACAATTTTTCGTTATATATGTAAATTAAGAATAGCTTTAAACGAAGTTCGCATTGCAACGAATCATGACAATAGGTGTACAAAGGACTGGAATGGTTAAATAAATGACACATTGACTGGTATTGTGCGTTATTTGTGATACGGTATTGTACTGAACTGTATTGATAATTAGCATGTGCAAAGCGTCGCACTGAGCGGAAATCACATCTTGTCGTTAATCACTGATAGAATTATACTTTTTTGCGTGCAAGCGGAACTTCACAGCGGTTTGATCATTGTGATCAAAGAACAAAACAGTAGCGGTATGCGTGTTACTAAAGTTCTGCGAATAGTACCGTGCACATTTAAATTAAGCGCTCGAACATCGTCCTATGTCCAAAGTTATTGGACAAACTAAATTATTGAAAACAGCGCAAAAGCGCCCGCCGTGCGATGCAGTTGCATTTTTATATCACCATCATCATCATCATCTCGCTATTATGTCGACGTACTGCGTGCAATGCGCGCGCGCGCTGAATAATATGAGCCATAGTTCCATTTCTACGCACCAGCTGCGTTTCATAAATGATGCGGCAATGATGCAAGATGCGGCAAAACATCACATGAAGTTAATTGCTATTTTTGTCAGCAACCGATCCGAATTTTGACGTTAAATTTTACACACTTATTACCTGTTCATGTTTGCATAAACAGGCCAAGCGGCATGTGATATTCTTGTACTGTAGCAAAGTTACGAATTTTTTGGCGAGACAATCGAACTTTTGGACATTCAAAAACTTTGTGCTGTAATGAGTTACGCGTATCGAAAACAACTGGGTACATCTCGTTGCTCGTGACGTCAAAATGATGTAAGACGTAAACTTTGTAGATAATGTATGTAAAGTGCTTTTTAATATTATCTGATCGTATTTATTGACAACTCCTCACCAAAACTGAAATCTCGCTACAGGTGATCTGGGTGCAAAATGTGGCGTTAAAATTCTACGCGGTTGCTCAGAAACTGGCAAAACTGGGACAATTTTTGTGAAAATATGTTTGTGGAAAGTGTAAAAAAGAAGAAAATTAAGATGTGTGTAGGGCAAAAGTAGGCTATAAATAGACGTATAAATGTCTGTGTGTTAGCTGAACCTGGTGCGTTTTTTGAGTGCCCACAGGAGGATACGTAAGTTATAGATTGTTGCATATTGCTGAGTGATAATATTTATTCCTATCAATACACTGAACATAATGAATGACTGTAAGGCCAGCAGCTTTAATAGATACGATACGCAGCAGGAATAGATAGTAACTTGATACACTCGCCGTCATGTATAAAACAGATTATTCATGTTTTAATGACGACCCGAAATGACTGATGAGGTTAACTAATTCGTTGCCGTGCTCTTTGCTCTGTCTGGCGTATCTTCTTCTACTCGTGAAGTTTGTGAAAAAAATCTTGTCTGCAAATGACGTCATTGATGCGTGTGTCTGCGTGACTGTATGCTTGTGTTTTTGTTCATTTCTGTGATATACTGTATAGTGGCGCACCTGTTCGCGTGCTTGCAGACGTCCGGCAATTCGTTACTGGGCGCAGTACATCAATTATGCCAAGACACCGCCGACGAATAACAGACACCACCCACAGCGCGCGTCCTTCTTTGGACCGGTGTCACACCGTGTCACAGACGCACAATTAGTTTTGTCCTCTTCTGCCATGTTTGGGCGACACGTCCTGTGTCTTCATTATTCAAACGTGTCGAAATGAAGCTACTTCATTTTCTCGATCACACGACGTGGATTTTACGTGCCGCCATCAGGATGGAAAGATCGAAACGTTATAAGCCGATTTTTCACTGTCTTTGTAAATTTGTTAAACCTATGGTTTGTTATTTTAACATTTAAATAACTTTTAATGACTGTGAGCAGATATATAGTATGACCGCTAAGACTGTACGTTCCCATATACTGGATATATAATGTTGGCCGCTGTATTTTATTTGCCAAACCGGCAAAAAACACAGCAAAACAGCACAAAAACACATAAAACAATAAAATATATGGGAGGGAACAAACATACTCATACTTGTTTTATAGTAACGTGTGAATGACTGTGCGACTTTGTGTTTCAGATTTTGTCTTTCGTCTCTGTGTTTTTCGTCGTCGTTTCAATCCTGTCTTTCTGCCTCAAAACACACCCGGACCTGCGGGTGCCGGTGATCGCCAACGAGACGCAGCAGCTCTCGGCGAACAAGACCATCTGGAAGCTGGTGCGCAAACCGACGGAGCCTCACAAGTCGTTCTTCTACATGGAGTCGGTCTGCAACGCCTGGTTCGCGTTCGAGATCCTTGTTCGAATGATCGTCAGTCCGTCACGCTTGCATTTCATCCGGCGAGCGGTCAACATCATCGATATCGTGGCAACGTTGTCGTTCGTGCTGGACAGCATTCTCAACCACATGGACATCGACAATGACGTGTTGGAGTTCTTCAGCATCGTGCGCATCATGCGTCTGTTCAAGCTGACGCGCCACTCGCCCGGACTCAAGATCCTCATCCACACCTTCAAAGCGAGCGCACACGAACTCAGTCTTCTCGTATTCTTTCTTGTGCTCGGCATTGTCATCTTCGCGTCGCTCATCTTCTACGCCGAGCGCATTCAGTACAACCCTACCAACGACTTCAAGTCGATCCCCGTCGGTCTGTGGTGGGCCATTGTGACGATGACGACGGTTGGCTACGGCGATATGACGCCCAAGACCTACATCGGCATGATTGTCGGCTCAATCTGTGCCGTGACTGGCGTGCTCACGATAGCGTTGCCGGTCCCGGTGATCGTGTCGAACTTCGCCATGTTCTACTCTCACACCCAGGCACGTGCCAAGCTGCCTAAGACACGACAGCGTGTAGTACCCGTGGAAGCGGTCCGGCCCAAGGGTCCGCCGTCTGGTGCTGTACCAGGTCGAGCGGCCTGGAAGCGAGACGGCGTTATTGCCGGTGGCGGTCCGATGGGTAATACACCAATCGCTCTCACTCCTACAGTCGTCCGCAACCGACTGCCCGACGTCTCCGAAGCCACGAAGATTATCGGTAATGATTTCTGGAATCGATTATTTCAATTACTGTTAGTTCACCTAGATCATAGCTGTTTTATAAATTTTAGGGTTATGGTTAAATATTTTTTTTGGGGGGGGGTGGGGGCGCAGAGGCCAGAGCGACAAACCATTTAAGCGACAGACGTCGTGGCGACAGACGCTTATCGCTTATGATCGAGTGTTTGCTGCTTTCGTTGTGTTTAACATTTTAATCTATGCAACAACGCTAGTAGACCCTATCGTGAGTGTTTCAGAAGCTGGCAGGATGTACACATATTTACGTTGAATGGTCATGTTTTCGTCTGCCGTCTGTTTTCGTTGTTATCTAAAATTCGCACTTGGTGAAAATGTTATAAAAAGTTTCTGTAAAACGGGTTAAGTTCAGTAAGACAAAACCAGTGAATGGTGAGGTTTTAGCGGCGTGTTTGTGAATGTGTGGGGATTGTGTGGCGCTTTGACGGAGTAAAGTCGTTGGTCGCATCAACGAATTTAATATATCTTTATTTCGCTATCATAATGAAAAAATTAACTTCGGGCCCAGTTAATACTTGGATAGATAACCGTGTCCAGACAGGTAAAGTAAACCCTCTCGGAATGTAACCAGATACCCAGGCCGACTTAGCCTGGCCATCCCTCCGTGTGTATAGGCGCAATGAGTACCAGCGAACGCTGGCACGCGATCAGGCACACCGCGCGATGCAGTAGCTCCGTGTCCGTTATCTCGCAGTGTTGACTGTCTAGTGAGAACCAAGACAAGTAATTTGAGAAAAGCTCACGTGACGCGCGACAGCATCAGTTTTGCCACCTGAGCAATTGTGTACAGCATGCAATAAAATAATAATGCCTCCTGAAGGCGTACCCAAATTTGAGGCCTCTGTAAGCTTCGGAAGACTCCTTGAATCTAAGAGGTCAAAACCAAGATGGTGAAAAATGTACCGTGTACGTTTTATGCTTAAAATTTTATACGCATGTTGCTCAGGTTTATCTTTAACCATTTCGGCACAATTCACTTTTGAAATGTGTGCCACAGCCGAAAATTGCGACAAAACACTTAACCCTCCTATTTTTCGGTTCAAGGTCATTCTAAGTCATCGACGTTGACACCATTGAAAAGCTCGTCACTAGTGCAGTATATCTGTGCCTATCTGCAACTGTAACCTTAGATAGGGCTATGCATATGGCGTCCTTGCAAGCTGACTTTAGTTGGCAATCACTAACATAGTCTAAAGCCTTCTAAAGTTGCGCAAAATTTATCAAAAACCCTTCTTTTAGGGGTTCAAGGTCGTTCAAGGTTATCGATGTTGATAAATTTTCAAATCCCGTCACCTGTGCTTGTTATGATAAGCAGCATGTTTGTACCTATCTGCAACAGTTTTTAAATACTATACGAGCCAATAACGGCAAAATAACGTCTTTTCAGGGGGTATCCCTCTTTGACGCCCTCGCTCGAGGGGAACCCCCTTATCCAGGGACACCGAAATTTTTTGAAAAAAATAAAGTCATTGTGGCAACTCGCGGTGAAAATTTCGTGATTCTAGCTTGCACCGTTTTGATACAGATTACACGTGTGACGGACGGACGGACGGACGCCTCGACGATGGCTAAGACGCGAGAAATATTACATGTTGTCGCGTGTAAAAACGGAGATCAGTGCCGTGTCGGTCCGCTATTCTGCAGGCAAGAAGCAATACTTAGAACTATTTCCCGCAACGACCATGAACCACGTCTTTTAAAATGCGGGCCCTTCGAAATGGTGGACCCGAACTGCCCTGTTGGCCATATGACTCGGGAAGGACTTTACGCATTTTTATTTGTGTGACTTTAGATAAAGACGGAGGCGCTGGGAACGCCGGTGGCGTAGCTGGTGGTAGCGGCGGCGGCGGCGGTGCCGGGGGAAACAACTGCGAGTACAAGTTGTTGGTGACTGCCGTGCCATACGGCTCGGTATCCAACAGTTCTACCACCGTGCGCTCTGCCGCAGTACCCGCTCACGCGTAGTCAACGTCTTCATCATAGCTCCTCAGTCCACGCCGGTGCAGCGCTGCTTAGGCCTACACGCTAGTAATCGGAGATGGAACCGAGCTAGCAACAGCAAATGAAGCCGAGCCGTGGCGTCGTGGTCGGGGGAAGGTAGAAAGAGGAAGGGGCAACTGCCCCATCCCGAAATTTTTAGATGTCAAAAATTGCCGGAAAATTTTCTTATTATCCAAAAATGTTTATCCAAAAATGCAACATTTGGGCGTAAAATCCTCATTTTGGGGAAATTGATTGGCAAAGTTGAAATTTTGAGCATCTCAAATTTTTCGTCGGAAATTTGCAGCGTTTATCGGATTTTTTTGCAGTGTCTGTCGGAAAATGGCAACTTCCTGCTTCACTTACTTTTTTTAACCCACGACGCCGCTGGAACTGAGTCTTCGGGTCACCGGGTCAGCGATTTAACCGGGTCGGTTCCAGTCCGGTCGGGTCATGAGTCAGTGCGTCAGACTCTATGTTTCTCTCGGTTTGAGTTTTAACATGCGCGTTTATCGCAACGTTGTTTTAACAGAGTAACGTAACGTCATCTCGGCAGATCAGTCAATTTACATTTTATGCGACCATCTTGTATTGTATTTCTATGTCACTGCAGTTCTTTTCTTTTGTATTACCGATAATAGGCCTATCACATTTGCACGGCCGTTTGCATGGTCAAAATATGATAATACGTTACACAAACACCATTGGCAGCGACATAACGTACACTAGAAAATTCTGATTCTGCTAGCAAGCCGTTATAGTCGAGGTACTTCTTCAAAACATTCAACTACCGGATCGGGTCGGGTCGGGTCATGGGTCTAAAATCATGACCCGGTTCCATCTCATGTAGCAACTGTCCTCGCCATGCAGTACGCGTCATCAGTTCGGACAAACTTGAGTCCACCGCGTGAGCGTCGACATGGTCGGTAAGACTAGGAACTATTGCCCACTTGGTGGTGGCTAACACACACGTCACGATGCATAGGCTTACACACGCTCAGGACCGGATTAAGACCAAGTTTCGCCTAATGCTGCCGCCCCAAAAAAGCTATTTTTTCTCGGCATTCAAGACCAACCGACCATCGGCGTCGAAAAGAATTTTAAAGTGCTACGCCAAGGTTGAGACCTCCAGTTCAGATTGGAAGCGGTTCCTTTCCCATCCGGCCCCCGAGGGGAGCATCGTAAGCTTCTCCAGCGGGGTTGAAGAGCAAAGCGCCGGTCGAAAACATATTTAATGCATATCTAAGATCAGTAAAAAGCCATCTGGGATACCGTTTAGTAGACCAGGCCCGCATTTTGACTGCCCAGCTGTGCGCAACCAATAAAATGCAAACAAATTATCGCCCACTTGTTTTTCAGAAGGGGGCCTAATCCTGCAGCATCAATAGCACCCAATAGCTTAATCCGACCCTGTCGTGACACAGTCAGCGCCACTTGTGTTCCTCTTGGCTCAGTAAACAGCCGAACGGTTGCTGCTGTCCGATATGTTTGCGTCTCATTGATTATTAATCGCGCTATTTGTGAGCAGCATTTATCAGTCGTTGCTGCGGAGCCTGCCAAACGATCGACAGCGATCGTACATATGTACTTTATCGGGCAATTATGCAGGTAGAAACTGTTTCATTCGTTTACTGTTTGCTAAATAAATCAATGGCGGCCTCGAGAAAGACTGCATGGGCTGTATTTTGTCGGTATTTAAAGCATAAACTGAACACGGACATTTCAGCTTATCAGCAACGTGGCTTGGACATTTAATGATTCCAAAAAACTAAACAGTCGGGATTCAAATCGAATAATGTTTCTCTTTCTTGATCCGCCATTGATGCGTGCAAACACGCGGTATGAATATTGCTGCAGTAAGGAATGCGATTTGCTCATCCGTGTCTGCAACTCTGCATCTGTTGCAGTCGTGTATTGCAATTTGCTCACGTCATGTTTGGTGTTCGCAGAAAAAGAACATCAGCCCTTCGTTCATATAACCATCCGCAGTATGACTTGTATCTGAGCACCGCAGTACTGCAGTTTGCTAGGCGATAAACAAAACTATTTAAATTCTTATATGCAAGTTGCAACTATTTATAAATATGACATAATCTGTAGAATTACTTGAAACAACACACGTTATTGGCTTAATTGGCTATAATTGTGTATGGGCTGTGTATAGGCAGTTGGAATCGCCGGTAGGCAACCTATATACCGTAGGTGTAACAAGAAAGTTGAGAAAATGCTCACGAGACGCGCGAAAGCATATAGCAGTTACGTTATGCGATCCAGATAGAGAATTTGGTATTTGTATATTAACTTAGCGTGAACACCCCAATTTTCAGCTAAACTACTGAACCGGAACTGCTATCTTCTTTTGTGCGTCTCGTGAGCATTAGCTCAAATTTCTTGTTACGTCTATGCTATAGACAAGTACATGTAGATCATCTAGCAACACAGAAACCGCAAGAAGTGTGTAATGTCCGTCGACGTGTATAACACGTTTTATTTAGAAATCAATAACTTTCCAGTATTTTTTTCATTCCGTGCTCTCGTCACTTCTCGTCGCTGTGTATAGTCAGTCGATCGTGTCCGCTCATTTAATGTTACATACTGCTTCTAATATTGTCAACTTCTTCCTGCATGTTTGTGACGTTTCTCTCTACTAAAAGTCATACAAGTCTATAGCATACAGCTGTAATCGAACTGTTGCAGACAACATACATAACACTGCATAAATCTAGAAAAGAACTGTCACTGACTAAATGACATTGATATTCAAGAACCCGTATAAGCCTACACGGGTTAGCCTATAGCCTATAGGCTATAGGCAAGTTGTTTGCTCGGCGAATGCCTGTGATGCTGTGTCAGTCTAGGCTACTGAATGTCGTTACTGGCCGAATTATAATTGGCGTTGATGATTTCGGTGAATTCAATGTAGTTCACTGGTTTGTTATTTGTATGTTCATGGCCTTTCGTTAACAGCTGTTGAGCGAGTGAACGAGTAATGTTCAGTATTGTGCAAGGCCAGTAGCAGACATTTCTGTGCAAAACGATGCGTTTTTATTCTCAGTTTCTGGTTGAACTAAATGGATGGGTCATTTCAGTATGTCATTATGCATTAGCCTGTGACTTAAATCTCTATGTAAAATTACGCATTAGACAACTAGAAAGCAGTCAGAGACCGCAGACCTCCGCCAACGCTATGTTGTTCGCCAGGTGGCAGCACCATATTCAGTTTGGCAGCGGTTTCCTTTATGCCCCATTAAAAGCAATGTTAACGAAAATTTCAAAGTGATCCAGAATCCAGGATTCCTTCCGGATCACCCCCAAAATTGAATCACTGGTAGTTTTTGCCATTCCCGACATTTCCAGAAAATTTCAGAAAGATACATCCATAACTTTTTGAGTTATCTTGCTGACACACAGACAGACAAACAAAGTCGGGCAAAAACATAATCTCCTTGGCGGAGGTAATAAAGCTCCGCAGTTGAACGTTTAAATTTTACACATCCTTTGTTGGACAATGCATTTAATGCTTATTGACTTTTTACATACCAGTATTAATTTCTCCGGTCCAGCAACACATTTTGTAAGATGAAGTCAGTCAGGTCATAGGGTCTCTGAGTCCGACTTCCAGCGAAAGAAAAAATTTGAAACGTATCTTGGGACATATAAACTTTCGGCCAAACTTTGCATTTGCCTATTTATGATGACGCAGGGATGACGGAATAATTCAAAATAGGGAGAGGTGTGAGACATGGCTGCATACTGTCACCTTGGTTATTTAACCTGTATGCGGAAGCAGCCATGAGAAAAGATTTGGATGGCTACAATAAAGGGTTTCGGACAGGAGGCAGAGTGATCAACAATCTGCGATATGCAGATGACGTGGTACGCATCGCCACTTTATCCGATCGAAGATCTGCAGGAATTAGTAGACCGGGTAAGAGCCTCCAGTGAAAAAGTTGGACTACTGATTAACGCTGATAAAACAAAAGTGATGGCATGTGGGAATAATAAAAGGAGCACAAGGATCAATCTCAGTGGAGAAGTCCTGGAAGAAGTAGAATTGTTTGTGTATTTGGGCTCAATTTTTACCAGTGATGGCAACTGTACACAAGATATTAGAAAGAGGTTGGCGATGGGAAGATCGGCGATGCAGTCACTATCATCAGTATGGAAAAGCAAAGATATTTCTACAACCACAAAAGTCAGGTTGCTAAAAGCATTGGTCTGGTCGATAGGAATTTATGGGAGTGAAAACTGGACCCTTCGCAGCAAAGAAGAGAAATATATCGAAGCTTTTAAAAATTGTGGTGCTATCGAAGGCTATTAAGAATTCCTTGGACGCAACACAAGACGAATGAATGGATTTTGTGCGAATTAAAACTCGACAGAAAAGTTTTAGACGGTGTGAAGTCATTGAAATTGGAATTTTATGGCCATACTACACGGGAATACAAAAGTTTGGAGAAACAAATGGTTCAAGGATGTGTACTAGGTTACAGAAATCGTGGTGGACAAAGTCGACGTTGAATGGACAGATGACATCACGGAATGGACTGGGATGAAGATCAATGAAGTGGCTGCAGCAGCGAAAGATCGTGACTGTTGGAGAGGGATACTACGCGCCGCCAACCCTTCTTATGGAGGAAGGCACTGAACAACGACGACGACGACGATTTATGATTTACCAGGCGACAGCATCAATCAGCGTTTACGCCTTTTCAAAATTACTTTTGTTCTTATAATTGGTGTCGACCCAATTTGAGTGTGTTCAGCGACAAGCTATTGTAACGCAGTGCACACTCTGCTGAGAATCATTTATCTCAAGATTTAGTAGCATTATTTAACCTCGTCATGATCTTATCGTCATGATCCCCGCTTAGTAGTATATGTAGGGAGGGGACAATCTGTTACGGTTCCCTCGGCGCTGACAAATTGCACAGCTTTTCTTACCAAATCACCAAAACTTACGAATTAATCTACAAAAAGGCTTTAGCTTCTGGGAAACCTTATATCCTCTTTTTTGTTTGAACATGCGTGAAAAATTAGCTGGGTGGATTAAATTTTTCGACTGTCGGTGTCCGACTAAAATTGTGATGTAAATCGTATGTATAGAGTATATAGTTGACCCCCACCCCAGTACATAATTTGACTGTGTTGAGGGTTGAGAAAACAGTTGGGGGTTCAACCTCCTCATCCTCTCCCCTGCCAATTCAAAGCACTGGCCACGTGTCCCCGCGTAATCGTGATGTGACGGCCTGATCTGTGCATGTAAACTGTCTTCGTGCCGACTAAGTGCTTCACGTTGCTGGTTTTTATATCGTTTGCTCAACTGTTTAATCGATGTCGCTATCCATTGTTTTAACATAAACTGCGTACATACCGACAAACTGTATCATGTGCATCGCAACAACGCGTTCTTTATTTTTTCCAGGGTTCTTACAGGTCAGGAAAAGCTGGAAAAATTCAGGGAATTTGTGTGCTCAGAAAAAGTCAGGGAAAATGATCTTGAATCATGCAGACTGCAAATATCTGTGATTTTTTTGCGTCTCCAAATATTAAAATCAGGCAAATTTGCGGCTTTCATTGAACGTGCAAAAGCTAGAAGTGTTTCGGCTTTAGAGGGGCTTCACCCCCTAACCTCCCGACTAGAGCTTCTGTCGTTTGCATATTGCTCCATTAATACTGTTTAATTACCTTATCTAGTGTACCATTTCTGACATATGTGCGATAGGCTTATTGTTTCGATAAGGTCAGGGAAATTGTCACTCCATGACTGGAAAAGTCAGGGAAAAGTCAGGGAATTTTGCTGCGGAATACATGTAGGAACCCTGTCTTTCATACTGCAAATCATCATCACCGATCGATCGATTTCAGAACTTCACACATTCGCCTGCATCACACGAATATTTATATGGCTACTGGGAACAATTTGTGAAGAATAGCCGTGCCCTGCAGGCAGTAGGCCTACCATCTCGCTAGCCATCTGTACGGCAAAGATGTGTCAACACAGAAACGAGTTATTTTTCCGGCTGGCGCAGATCGAGCCATCGATCAGTGGCGTGCATGGCTATAATATAGACGCCGGCGGCATGCGAACGAGCGATGTGTGCACCGGAGGGAGGTGGACCGGACGATCGTGTCACAGATTGTATGTTTTCTTTGATCCCTGGGCTGTCTCGGAATCCTGGTAAGCGACGGTGACGAGCGGGTGGGGTGTATCGGAAGGCGGAACTAAGTAATACCCCGTTTACACGATGAAGATGGGTTGGCGAGCGCACGACGAGCGCACGTCATGCCTCGTCTTGCACTTGTCAAACCAGCTTTGTAAATGTTTGCAATAGTACACCGTTCAAACGACGGGATAGCCAGTTCATAAAGCTGACGACGAGGAATGTGACGAAGCAGAAAAATATTTGCATTCGTCGAATGCGAATATTAACTTAACTATTCGTCGAATAACAAAAGCGAATGTGAATAGGCTACTTGTTTAGCCTCGAAAAAACTTCATTAGGCCTATACCAGAATTTGAAAAAACGAAACATTTAAAGTAGTCGTTCGAAGTGTTTACTGTGTTCAGTCAGTAAAAATCAGTATCTAAAGCAAAGTTCAGTAAGCCAAGTTTAAGTAAAAAAATGAAATATTTATTGCCTTCAGTGTTTTCTTCAGTTTGTATCTCCTGTCTCAAGTTTAATCATGTTCAATCAAGTTGAACAAAATGAAATATTCGCACTCGAGAAACGCTCTCAACTATTTGTCGAATATCGAATAGCTGAAAAGTGGTCAATATTGGCATGTTGCCTAATACGAATACGAAGTCCAGCTCGATGAATGCTTGCAGTATCAAACATGTTCGATCTGCAAGCATTCGCCGAGCTTGCTTCTCGAGCTGGCTCTGATGCGTCGTCAAGGCAGCTCGTCGATGCAGCTTCATCGTGTAAACGGGGTATAACCGAAAAGATACGTCGTCGCGTGGCAAAACCGGCGAGCGTCTAAACTGTGCTCAGCGGATATTAGCCTAACGTTCAAGTAGAAAATTGGAAATGCAAGACATGCCGGTGTGTGAAACAAACTCCAGTACCGTACTCCATAAAAAGCCGACACGGCAGCAACTGAACAGATCAGATTCACTCACGCTGTTCGAGGTTCTTTGAAATAGACTCAAGCGCCAAATCTTGTTTGCACGCAACACTTGAGCGTCATGGATTCCGTGACACCCCAGGGAGGCGTGAAACCCACATAGACTCCACCGAGACACTGGCCGCGGACCAAGCAAGCGTTCAGCAGGTGACAACCGACCAGTGACCGACCACACGGTGGCATCGACGTACAGCCGAACGCGTCACAGCATCGAAGAATTATTTATCACGCGAACATCGCTCTAAATGACCGAACGCTCTGCAGGACACGCGCAACATCAGCCACAAAAACTGGCTCCATCGTTATGGTAGTTGAGTTTTATGATTAACAGAACGATTTATTAAACTGCTAACTAAACACAACTCTGTCATGTGCACAATTGAGGTTTGTGCTGCTACGTGTGACATCCGGGACTCACGACCGAGACGTTTTGCTGAAGACTTTTTTGTTTCACATTTAAGAGCAAATGTTTTTCATAGGCCTACAGCGTCAACTAGCTTAATTTAGGCCTATTTTTTCATTTAAGACAAGAAGCCCAGCTATCGCTAAGATAGCCGACCGTACTGTTTCTGGTTGTCATGCAGTGACCTTCAATAGGTCATCCAAGGGAGACGATTTTCATGTCATTTGAAAGCCAGTATGCGACTTTCTATTAGTGATCAATAGCAACCTAGGTCTTATCTTGCACTGTTTAGCTACAATACATTTATGACAGACGGACAGACGGACGACAACCATGACAATAACGCTCGATCGTTACTTAAGTACGGTCGGCTAATTAATTGTTTCTATGGCTTTAAAAGGCCTTCGCTCGACGTTTTTGTAAATTGATTAAACGTTTTTTAAAGAAAAAAACGTTGAGAACATAAAAAAAACTTTTAAAACGTAAAAACGTAGCAAAAATTTTTTAAAAAAACGTAAAAAAAAGTTTATTACATCTATAGTACGACGTACAGTACCGCTACCGATACAGCAGTACTTTAATATTTAAGTTGTCAGTCAGTAATGACGTCAGCGATCAGGGAATAATTATTTATCCCTGTCAGCGATCATGGTGTCTGGATCGGACCCCGCCCCCAGCCGCCAAGAGAACGACCCATGAGATTCGCGCAAATCTGAGCTTTTTGGATGGATGAGGCAG
>Ga0209367_1005228_pt1 | contig 17999 bp, 10 predicted proteins | sample WorMetLIZISLAND2_FD_187412 | JGI IMG/M metagenome (GOLD analysis project Ga0209367, IMG submission 187412) | Marine gutless worms symbiont microbial communities from Max Planck institute for Marine Microbiology, Germany - Olavius geniculatus... ... | reverse complement strand
TATTTGACGCCGCGTATACGGAAAACTTCTTGAATCTAAAAAGAGGGGGGGGCGAAATTTAATCAGCTAAAATCTACGTTTAATGCGAAAAATCTTATACGCAGGTTGTCTTATCTATCTCCAGCCATTTCGGCGCAATTCATTCTCAAAATATGCACCGCAGCCAGAAATTGAAAAGAAGTCACGAAAACCTCTATTTTTAGCCTTCAAGGTTGTTCAGAGTTATCGATGATACCTGCGAAAAGCTCGACGGTGGCATTGATTGTTATGATAAGCAGCAAGTCTGTGATTTATACAGTAGTCTGCAGTCACTAGTCATGCAGCTGCGTAAAGTTCAACACCTTAAGAAGTTATAACATATGACAATCGAGTAACTTAAAAGTTTCACTGTTTGTTTTGTATTCACTGGTGCTATACTCTGACATTTCTAGTAGTTTAGCTTTTCAATTGCGTATCAGTGTGAATAAAGTAGGCGGAATCATACAGCAACCAAATATGCAGCATTTGTTCACGTTGTGTACAGAATTTTGTAACAAACGAACCACGTTTGACAAAGTTATATTGGAAATACTAAAAAATAAAAATACCCATGGACCCAAGTTCGCGGAACCGAGCATGGCCGCCGTCAGTCCTTATTTTAAGAGTTCTATGCATCATGCAGTAGTGAGGCGGCGCAGGAAATTGCAATTTTACGACAAACGATTGCCCATTTCCGACGAACTAAAATTTCAATTCTGTCCCAAAATTTCAACAAAATTGGGTTTTTGTCCAAATTTTGCATTTTTCAACAACAATTTTCAGACAACAAGCAAATTTTCTGACAATTTTCCGACAGCAATTGCTCCCTGCTCTCCTGACAGATTATACAGTCCTTAATTTCACTCCAGAATCAAGCCGGAAGTGAATCGGATGACCCGTTGCTAGGATATGGCCGTTTAAAGTTTTCCAGGAAGTGCAGACGGTCGTTGTTTAGCTAATACATTCCTCTTCATTACGTCACTCAGGATCGAACGTCAACGACGCTGTAGCGTTCACTCTGCGATGAGGATACAACAGCCTGAGATTGTGTAGTAGTATAGTAGTAGTAGTAGTAGTAGTAGTAAATAAGTAAGTAAGTAAGTAAATGATTTATAAAGCGCCAAAGTCTCAGAAAAAATTAAGGCGCCTAAGTAGCAGTTATAGTGCCCTCCCTACTCGAGCCTGGACCGGGAGTGCGTTACAAATGTCAACAATTAAAACTCGTTAAAAACATGGATAGAAGTGTTTTCAGTTCGCGCTCGAATGAGCTGACGGTGTCTGCTTCAAGAACTGCTGCATGCATGCGACCGGCCCGGCCACAGAGAAAGCCCTGTCGCCAAATTTCGTAGTAGTAGTTCACGCTGTAGTAGTACTAGTAGTAGTCGTTGTCGTAGTGGATGAAATGGCAGGGAAGAGGTAAAGGTGGGCGCGCGTGAGGTTATCGTGTATTGAGGCGCACTGACGACCTTTGTAGAGCAGAGCATCTTCGCAGTTTGACACCCAGCCGGACACGCACTCGTTCACCTACATACAACATCATCAACGCACGCTTGCATCATAGAGGCATGGCCAGCCAGAACCTGGATGTAAGGAAGGACTTGAGGGTGGAAAGGAGTGTCTCCTGCTTCAGGACTTTTTCCGATTTTTTGTGCGAACACGAAGTGTTTTGGTGCATTTTGAACAATATTTTGATTAACTCGGTAAACTCCTAGGGGAACGCGTGCCCCCAGTGTAAACTTTCTAGCCGAATTTTTAGAGAAATAAATCCGGCTGAACCGATTGATATCTGGATTAGTCAAATTTTGTTGCAAACAAAATTTTCCAGCAACGTTACGGCTAATTTTCGGTCAAAATACAGCTACAACACTAATTTTTCGATGCACATAAAAACTCCATATGTGCATGCTGCTGTGGACTTAAATCTGTCCATGAGTAAGTGTTTAGTTCAGAGTTAAGAACAGTAGTCCATAATGTCATGACAGTTGAGTCGCGTCGACATCGCCGATGTGAATTGGGTATAAAAGCAGACCAAACGGAATGCGTGGCCAAAGGTTCGCCGAATTTTTTGTGGTGGCTAATAAATTTCAGATATTCGGTGGCGATTATGGCTAGCCGCATTTTTTCGGCAAATTTTCGGCGGCGGCGGCGGCGGCGAAAATTTCGGTGGATCCGTATATTCGGCGGCGGCAAGGAAGTCTATCCCAGTGTCCCCCTATGGCAACGACAGTGCATGCATAGATCCCAAATCCAAACTTTTAGAATCCAGGTGGAGAGAAAAAAAGTTCAATCTGCTGCCACCTGGTACATAAACCCAATGCTCTCGAACCAAACACGAAACAAATCTGATGAATCGTTTCTGAGAATAGAATATGACCATTTAAAATTTCACCGTTGGACTCAGCATGACGGCTTCCTATAGGTAGTCTGCGGTCACTGTACGAATATCTTGCACAGACATGGAGATAATGAGCGTCAGACATTTTCGGGTCATGACCTTGACCTTATGGAGTCATGTGACGTCATCAGTCACGTCACCATTGTACTCGTCATTGGCGATTGTAGACATGTTTAAGCTGCATGGATACGGGGCTGTCAAATGCTGCATAGCTACCCTGCTTCGATGGTGCTTTATCAGCCTGTGAAACATCCCCGCTCCAAATCCGCTTGTACGTACAATCAAAATGGAACCAGCTAGAACGGGCAGACCCACTGAACTGCTGACTTAGACGGCCACCAGCCGCGAAAATTTTGGTAAACCGCCGCCGCCGCCGCAAAAATAGCAATTTAGCCACAAGTAAGCCGCAAAGACTGCAGCTAAGCCGCAAAAAAATCGTGGCTAGACGAGAAAAATTCTTTACTATCAGTTAGTGATAAACACTGAAAAACCACAAAGCACCGTAGAAGTATAAATGGAGTAAAAATGATGCACAGTTTTGACTTGATGATGATGTACACTCGGTCTAAATTTCACAGTAACTATCAACTGTTCTACATTGGTTTCAGCCATGGCTTGCTCTTAGCATCATTCTCAAGTTGCTTCCTTCATCCAGTTTAGTGTGAGAAATATCATGCAAAGGCACGCAAGAAAAATCTAAGCGTTTTAGAACTTCTGGCCTTTAGAAAACTGCAGCTACAAAAGCCACAAAGACGCTAAGCCAGTTTTCCGGCATTAATAGACATTGATGCTGATGGTCTTTTTTTTCATTTAATGCACCTACTTTAGTACATGGGGCCACGTTTGCAAGCTGTACAAGACACGCTGCACGAAGAGTATTCGCCAAAACTTTTCTGCATGCGGGATTGTCAATATTTGGAATTCTCTGCCTGACTCGGTCTGCTTCAGTTCTCAGGCTGCTTTCAGCCAATCCCTTAAAGACACTGACTTGTCAGCATATTTGCAATGTTACTGACCATGTTAGTAGCCTAGTTTTTGTGTTTTTAGTGTTGGATTTCTTATGTACCAGTTGGGCAACTGTTAGTGTTCATTTATTTCTGCCTGGTTGCCCAGCTGTGATGTTACACTGTAATTGTTCTGGATACTGCGTCAAGAAATAAATAAATAAATAAATTCACAGCTATCCAGCCTTGGGGTATAAGGACAGGTAATCCTAGACACTAAACAATGTCTGTCTGAATCATAAGTGTACCAGTCTCAACATGGCTGCAACGTCGGTATCACAAGCTCGCTCAGCAAAGACTCGTATCAAAGCATTCAAGTACCAACTGCCAGTCTGCGTGTTACGGAACGAACGAAACCCTACCACAATCACATCCAACCACAGCACAATCATCACAACATACTTTAATGCACATACTAGTACACTAACAGCAACCAAATTTAATGAGTATTTGGGTCGAAGAAGAAGCAACTATGTTGGCAATTTAGATCATGATTATGAATCACGGATTCCTGTTAAATGCTAAAAAAATCCTGCAAAACAAATTGTCTATGGATCGAAGCACCAAAACACTGAAATTCCTTGGCACTTACTAACTTCAAAACCTTCAATCCCTCATTAAAAACTCACTTGCTATCATATTATAATTCCTAATTCATTTCCATTGTAGACATTATGTAGCTCAGCTAATTACTAATGTTACCAAAGTAATATTACCTTTTTATATATGTCTATTTTGGTCAGAAATTACAATAAATGTTAAAAAAAATGACGTCCCGCTACTCAGACATAAGGCATGAGACGTTTTTTCTCCATTCATCACGTTGCTTTTCAGCCATAGGCGTTCGTCACAGATAAAAAAAATATCTTCAGACCCGTGTCTGAGAAAGTGACAGCAGTTTGACAGTCATGATAATATAATAATAATAATAATATCAATGCCAATGTTTATAGTGCTGTCATCATGGCACAGCCATTACGAGAGTTCACTCAGTTCATTTAACTGAATGTCAATAATCAACAAATTGTTAACATTATCCTTGTTTAATTAACTGAAATTTTGTGACTGATGCCATTGTTTCATTAGAGTATTACCATGCAATTACCTCTCTGCAGGTGCCACAGAAAAACGTCACCTGGTACTCTGTTCTTAATATTTTCATAAAGTAACAAATGCTACTAAATGCTGATTACATAGCAATTTTTTTGTACCAAAATCTGTTGCTACTAAACCAGGATTGTTGGAGTTAGTTGAAAATGTGTCAGAGGTCCGGTTTTCTGAAACACAATGTAGTTACTAGTTCTACTACAGCCACTATTATTACCAGGCAACTCCAGGTATTGTCAGAGAATGAATGAATGATACCAGTCTGTGTAGGGTATCCGATGATGAAGTCCTTGAAGCTGAGGTGGATGTTGTGTGGCAGTGAAGTTGGTTCGGCATCGGCTGTCGTGACAACTGCTGAGTCGCATGTGTCGTCAGAGCCAAAGTCTGTCTGTGTCCGGTCGACAGCATCTGTGTGCACAGGGTGGACCGAAAAATGGCAGCACTTTTTTCATATGCCTTAATTTCATCATCAAATATAAACCGATTTTCGAAATTCTTTCACTGTCAGAATCAAGAAAAATTTGTAATGACACTCCCACTGTAGATCCCAGCGTGTCACTACACTACCTTGTGAAATGTCCGTGTCTAAAAAGCAACAAGTAAAAACAAAACGATTTCTGTAATAACACATTTTAAGAAATTAACAATAAAAAATAACCTGTTTATTATATCAGTTATTGTCTAAAGAAATGTCAAATCCTGCAGTTTTTACTAATCTAATCAAATAGCCAACAACAACATTGACCAATGGCGATAGATAAAATGCTAACATTTCACATGGTAGTGTAGCGACATGCCTCAAGGTGTGGTGAAATTGTTAGCTATTACAAATTTTGTCCTGATTCTGACAGTAATTTTTTTTAAAAATTGGTTAATAAAACAAAATTGATCAAAGAGTCCACGAAAGCATACCATTTTGACACATAATATCAAAAACTTTTTAGGGAGGGAGGCAGTAGGCACATACCTCCCCTGCACGCCTGGAATATAACAATCCTTGGCTTGCCACGCAGTGACGGACATCTGTCATTAGAGAATGGTGCGAGAAGACAGGACGTCGGCACAGCGGCACAGTCGCTACCAAGTAGACACTCGCACTCGACCGTCTGACTGCTGTCTGATGATGACACGGGCAGAGTGCGCAGTTGACCGTGGGACATTAAACACAGTGCAAAGCAGTCGTCATGACCCAGCGAGGTGTCAGCCGATAGCTCAGTCAACACAGACAACATCTCCTGTGCACATGCAGTACAACACAGAGTACACAGTACACAGTGTACACAGTACTGACAGTGCACAGCACACAATGTATACAGCACACATTACACAGTACTCAACGTACACAGTACACAGTACAGAGTACCATGTGTAGTCGACACAGACAACATCAACTCCTGTACACACGCAGTGCAACATAAGTACACAGTACACAGAGGTGGACTTAAGGCATAAAAAACTTCCTCGGCCACATCACCAAAAAGGCTTCCCCTTGTTTCTCCTCCGTCCCGTCCTCTCTTCTCCCTGCATGCCCTCTTTCCCACCCTCCCTTAGAAGTAGACCCAGACATCCAGCTAGGAGGTCTGTGAGAGTGCTGTAAGCTCCCCTAGCAAGGTCTGGGGTGGAGCTACAGCTGAAATCAAATTTAAATTGAACCACAACTGTTATAGTTTTCTGAAAATGTAGCAGATATCCGGTTTTCTAAGACACAGTGCACGATCTATTACAATGGCAGCTAGTAAGACAGCGAGTAGTGTAAAGTGTTTACTGTCGCAGTGAGGTTGCTGTGGTAAATGACATCAAAATGAAGTCGTTTGAACAGCATCATGATGTTGCGTACATCAACATCAGCACCAGCACGAGCTGACATCGACTGATGGCCATGAAACTCATCATTACAGATCAACAGCAGCTTGCCACGACATGTTCCACTCATCGCATATGACTGCCACATACACGCATACATGTAAAAATGTCCTAGAGTAAAACAAAAAAATGTTCAAAAACGTGGCAGTAATAAAAAATGTAAAAAAAGTGAATAAAACTTGTTATCCATAATCTGACCAACCACTTGCATAGTGCCTAATGCTGTGGGTACAGTATAGCTGGAACTAAAGAAATAGGAGGGGACTAGTGGCGTGGCGTAGTTGGTAACGTGTTTCAGCTGAAACGAAGTTACTCTATGCCGGGCCCGGTTAGTACTGCGATGGATGACCGCCTGCGGGCAGGTAAACCATCTCGGTGTGCAACCTGCCAGCTAGGTCGACTCAGCCTTCTACCCTCCGTGGGACAATAAGTAACATGAGTTATGGAAGGTGGGGACCTTGGTACAGCTGACTGGGGTTGCCTGGCTGGCTGCTGCGCCAGCCTGTGTCTGCAGGCTGCACACGGTGGCCGTGCGGCAGGTGGCTCTGGTTAGTGACGAAAGTGCATTAGAGGCGTGCGCATGCTCGCGACTATGCGCTATACAAATTGATGACCTTTACCTTTACCTTTACAAAGAGAGAAAGAAAGAGCGAAACTTTTATTAAATTTCAATTTAACTGCATGGCTGTTAAACCATTAGTTTCTGTAGCCACATGAGCTATTAGGTTAGGGTTAAGATTAGAGTTAATGACTAAGCATAAAGGCACGTAGCAACCTAAAACTGACATGATTTAATTTTTCATGAACTGACCAATGGCAAGCAGGTTGGTCATTGATTGACGCGTACATGAGCATTGCCACGTAGTCATCGACGCAGTTAGATGGTGTCTACGGTAATGCATTACTGCTTGCCCATTGGTCAGTTTGTCAACACAAAATCATGTCAGTTCAGTTCAGTTCAATTACGTCGCTCTGTATGCAGCTTTATGGTAGCAAACCGTTGACACAAACTGTGTGAACAAACAAACCTGTTCTTTGTTTGCCTCGTAGAACAGCTGAGTGCAAGGTGCGACTGTGATGTCTTCAATGGGTAATGGACAACAAGCCAGCTTCCAGTCTGATTCGAAATCAAACATATGCGCTTACACAACCAGCGGTAGACTTGCAACCAGAAGTGCATACATTAGACTCTCAGTCGCATCACCATCAAGTGTTTCTTACAGCGGTGTCGTGGGTTGAACAGTTACCTTCTCGAAGATTAGACTGGTTCCAAAATCCAAATTTTAGGCCTAATGCTTGGTGACAGAGGCACATGTGTTTGAACCACTTGCCCAAAGTTGCTGCCTGGCAGCGTACTGACTGGGAGTTGAACCAGCGACCTGTGATCGTTAGTGCAACATGCTAACCATTAATTCACAACGCCACAAACTACAACGATATACAGTTTCCCTGCAGTGATTCCTCAGTAATCATCATCGGTTATCAATGATCATGATTACAAAATGCATGATCTATGCAACAATCAGTGTCGCCTGGCTCAAATTAGCCATCAGTCAGTGACCACCTGACCACCAACAGACTACTGACACATTACAGAACATCACTAGGCTATATATAACATCCTGCATGCATTCTATCATACATGTCAGACCTGAAACGTCGGGGGCTGTCAGCACTTGGTCTCCAGCATTTGTAGTCGTCTCCTGAACCATTGTCAAGCCCGGCTGTACCCCGGACTCACTTGTGCCTATCAACAGCCAACGTTAGTCTGCATTACCACGCCTTCACTGCAAATTTTGCTCTGTGCTTTCTTGTGCATCTTCTACACTGCTTTGAGACTTTCAGCATTTACAACAATACATGCATGATTTAAGTCTCGCTAAGAAGCTGTCTACATGTGCAACTGTTGCACAACTGTACAGTGGCCTGTAGCAAAGCCAGAAATGCAAATACCTCCAATGTTCGATGAAAAAGTTAATAAGCTTTGGTCTATTAACAAAAGAGTTTAGCCACCTAATGTTTGCCCACCCAAATCAACTTTATGTGAGAACCCAATACTTTTACCAAAGATGGCCTAACCAGGTTTAAATCTGACCCAGCATCTAAAATTGTCAGTGCTGAGTTCTTGGTCGTGAATACATGATTACATTGATAACTGACTGGTATTCAAAAGTGTTTATGTACAGGATTTTACAGTATAAGCTGATTAACATGTTATACTTGTACCGAATTCTAATGTTTCAGAGGCAAAATTCATCATTTACAGCACAAATGCAACTCTGTTGAACAATGACTTTCAAGAAATTGTTAATTTTAAAAATGCTCGTAGTGTAATGCATTTGTTTTGCATCAAAATCTACACAAAAACTGGCAAAAGCCAGTTCCTGCTAAAGCAGTTTTAACCAGTCTGACCACGATTTAAACCACCTTTGGCAGAAACCTGCCAACCCTGCATAAGACAACACATCAGAAAGCACTGACCTCGAAGTTAAATGCCGAGAGACTTGAGATGTGCTGCAAACACAAACACACACCGGGTATATCCATAATCAAACTACTGACATTGTCATAAAATATTAGTATTCGAATTAAAGCAATTACTCATATGAATCGAATATTTGAGTTACAGCTCAGGCTGGAATGCATAACGTCATCCTGCGTTCTTGCAAAGTTGTTGATTTCATAGAAAAGGACACATACACATCTCTGCAATGGCAAAAAGAAGCAAAGGAAGATTTCGCCTAAACAGCTTGGTTCATTGCACTGAATCTCTTTCTATTTTCAGCATTTTGAGCTGGAAGTGTAAAACAACTCCAGCTAAACTAGCATACAGCCCTATTAACAGCCAGCATCTACAATGTGTCCCTCGTACATACATTTCTGATGTTTGTAAAAAAGCAGACAATATTGTCATAAATAATAATTTTTAATGCAGTGAAGATACACTGGTGATATAATGTGTCATCTAGCAATGGAGACAAGGCTCTGATTAAGAACTTGTAACTTGTACCAGTTTGAAAAATACATTTTTTGGAGAATACTGGCAAAATTTTTGAAGATAAACTGCAACAGAAAAAAAGTGGAAATGTTATCAACAGATATTTGGGAAACATGCAGCATTAACCAAAGGCATGAAACTGAAAGACTGAAGTATACACGTACTGAAGAGAACGTGACCACTGTGGATAAAATGGTAAGTTTGCTAAATCACAAAGGCCAGAAACAAACACATTGTTCAATATGCCAGATATCCAAAGAAAGAGATCTAACAATGTGTAGCATCATACAGATTATTCACTGCATTTTGGTCAGAAGTGTATTTTGTTTACCAACGTGCTTGCTGTCTATTATTGTTAGTTTTTCTTGCATTTATATTTCACAAGGTAGTGTAGCAACACAGTTAAAGTGTGGCAGGATATACAATAACCATTTTTCGATAATCATCCACAGAATGCATCAGTGAAAAAATTTTGAAAATCGGTTAATAATTGGCAAAGATATGGAGAATCACAAAATGTGACGTTTTTTGGGACAGAGTGTATAGTATGCCAGCAATCCTGGTAGCAAGGCTTTATAACCTGTTACACAAAACATGGTGTTTCTTCCCCAGCTGGTCAACACTAGCAACAGAGATTACATTAGTCAATAAGCGAATCAACCTTCTGCAGCATCGCCAATGCCACGTGCATCGCTGGGTCGCAGATAAGCGTTAACAATGTGCTCCTGTTTTGTTTCAATCAGTGCCTCACAGAAACTGTCAAAGTCTTCATCCGGCCGACGATGTAAGGCATCAATGATGGCTTCGTTCTGCTTGTATGGATCAGCAATACACTGCACCATAAACAACATTCTCACTGCATTCCTGCCAGTTTACTAGAATGCATAAACATAATAAACCTTAATTTTTAGAGTCAAAAATGTGCTTTTTTACTTTCAAAATAAAAACATTTGTAAATGTTCAATAAAAAAACACAAAAAATGTGACCATTTTTGCCTGACGTATTCATTAACTCCACAGCTTCAGTATACAGTTTTTTTTACATATTCACTACATTTTACCCCCCCTCCTTTCCCTCCTCACCTGTATATAAAATAGTAAATCTAAATAAATGTACAAAATATATGTTTATACACTTGTTAATGGCAACATGCAATGACTGACATGTTGAAAACAGTACAAGTTCATGAACAAATCAACAACTAGATATGATGCTGTTTCAGTAACTGAGCCCTGAAGGCTGGTGCCAGAAAGCAGTTTTTTACCGAATTCACCGAAGCCACCAGAACTACTGGTGGCCTAAGTAAGCACAGGCAAAAGCCATATAACGCTTACTATCCTAATAACTAGATTAACTGCTTTGGGTTTGGTCTGCCTTGCATAATCATGCCATGGTGCTAATAATGGGGGTGTTAAAAATGCAGGACTCGACATTGCAGAACCTGACATTGATGGACCCCCTCTTTCTTTATCCTGCTCTGTTGGCCAGGTGGTGAAGTAGTGCTCAGCTTTGCAGTATCAGGTTGTAGGCCCCGCAAAATTTGTAAACATGCAAAGACTACAGGGAGTCTGAGGTAACTACAACGGAAACAAAAGTTTAACATTGCCCCTTTTACATTAAACGAACACAAATATCCAAATAATTAGTCTAATTAATTAGTCTATTAAATTTAAGTCTTTATTGAATGATTACGCATATACAAAACTTTCACAAGTGCTCAGTGAACTAGGAGGCAATATTTAGCCTCAAGTGACTCAATGTAAGTAAATAAAGTAACATGTAATTATGTAGCACACAACGTTAAAAAAAGTCAAATATGTTCACATAGATTTTTATGGTCCTGATTATAAGTTGTCTGGACAACACTACATTAACACAGTTTGCTCCGTCATTGTCAGGTCCTGCAATGTCAGATCCTGTATTTTTCTTGGTCCCACAATGTCACATCCTGCATTCTCAGGCAAACCCTAATACTGACAGTGAAAGGTGTGTGCCAGTGTATAGTACATACTGTGATGCTCTTGACTTGTCTGCGTGTCAATACGTTTCTACTGATGAGCAAGTTCAGCAGCTCACTATTGTCGATCTCGTCCACGAGCTGCGGTCGATAGCACGTCAGAATCTGACAGTACTTCTGCTTCATCTCCGCCCACTGTTCTGCACATGCATCGCACAAGGGCTGCCACATATAAGTCCAGCTGTCATCAACACCTACCCAGAGAGACAAAGTTTTGAATGCAGTTTCTGAGAGATATATATGTTGCTAATAAACTGTGTGAATGACACTTGATGACACTCAGTATTAACTCCAGATATGGTGCAATGAAGAAAATCACAGTTTTGCTATATACAATTGACAGTCTAGATACAATAACCAGTACTACTACTGCAACTGTTGATCCAAATCTTATTGATACTGACAGATAATGTGTGAAAATATATGCAGGCCTTACAGTGATGCAATTCAGTCATCTATTTCCCATTCTGTACTGCTGTCAGCTGCATTGTCACATGACACACCACATCATTGCTTGCATGAGGCTATGCAAGACACGTATCACGGTCCATACCATGGATATCTGCAGTTAATAGATAAAAATCTGTGCTATATGCTGCTTCTCGTATAGTGGCCCTCAACATTTTCGCAGCAGTAACAACAATGTGTTCATCTGCATTCTTCTTCTGGTCATCATACCATTTCTGATTATGAATGAAGCCATTTGCTTCCAACAAATTACATTACATTTCTTCTGCCACAAACTTCACTAAACTGTATATGCTCGCCATACGGCTTAATTAATTTCTCCTTAATGTACTTTTCACTGTAGACACTGTCCCAGTTATGGAACCCTGCCGAGTAACAATCCAGAAACAATATAACAAGCAATCTGATTGCTTTCACTTTTACATCCAGACTCCAAACAACGCACAAAACGCAACAAACTGAACTCGACATTTCTCACTCACACTAAATGCCTTATTTACCTGCTAAATTATGCACTAAATTTGAATAAAGTTGATACAAATTAGGAGAATGACTAAAATTTACAACCACAACATTGTTGACAAAAAAATTTCGTGGGGAATTCCACACACTGTTTATAATTTACAGCCCCCAAAAATTAAGTAAGTAAGCCCAAACGGCGACAGATTGGTGTAGACACTGAGTGTAGACCTACAGGTCGAGCTGTTGGCATGGTTGTCGTCCGTCTGAACGGATGTACCCTGGTACTAACGGTACTTTTTGCACGAATAATTAGCCATGTGTGTAAAATTCGGGCACGCAAAATTTCAGCGATCTAGGCTACTCCAGGGGAAAGATTATTCTTTTTTTCAAATCGGAAGTTAAATGAAGGCGAGTAGGAAAAATGTGAGTTTTCCAACCGAAAACTGGCTATATCTCGGAAACGGTGAGAGATACGGCTCACTAATAAAAAGTGACATACGTGCTATCAGACTATGGAAATCATTGACCTTGAAGACTGTTACGCGTTATTGTGGCTAAACAGTGCGAGATAGGGCCTAGGTTGCTATGATCATGTCTCATATTGGCTTTCAAATAACATGAAAAACATCGACCTTGGATGAACTTGAAAATCAATGATAACCAGTAATTAAGATCGGCTATCCTAGCGACAGCTAGGCTTCTCGTATTTAATTGGCTGACAATAAAGGAATTAGCCTACTTGTATTTTCAATTTATAGGTTATGTCATTCGTTAGCATGAGAACAGTTTGGATTATTAGTTAACTACACAGAATACCTGTTTATTTAGTCAAAAAGTAATCCTAGGTCTAACCCTAATTAATCAGTAGAGGAACTTGGCATAAACAATTCTGTTTCCAAATTGCTAATTTTACCACTACTCGATCATCACTGAAAGAAAGAGCAGCACGTTTCCTGCACTAATAATAGCACGTTACTGCCGAGTCTCTTAACTAATAGTAGTACAATATAAAAACAGTAACTATTATTTATTTTTCAAGGTCACCGGCAATTTCAGCAGTACTGGTAACAAGACGATAACCAAGATGGATTGTTGTTCACGTTATGCAGACGCGATGAGTCATGGAGTTATTAAATGGGGTTCAATAATTTCATTCAAATGCTTAATAATAAACTGCACAGGGCCATGGGCCAGAACAAAACTGTTAACAAAGTTTAACTAGGACTGGAATGTAATATTTTTATCATAATATTCCAAGTCAGACAATGAATAACAAATCTGCTAGTATATTTAATATAAAATTATATAACAAACGAGTAGATGCTAGTAATACAACATGATCATAATCATAATCACAGCATTTTGATATGAGTAAAAAGTGAAAAGGTTTTTTATTCTGTGGGTAGTTTAAAGCCAATAAGACCTATGCAGACATTCTGCGTTTCATAACAAGCACTGGTGTCGAGCTTCTTAGGACCTCAAATGACCTTGAAACCCCAAAATAAGAGGTTTTATTGTTTTTTTTGCAATAATATATTTTCAGCTGCGATGACGCACATTTCAAGAGAGAATTGCGTCGAAATTACTAGAGATATACAGGGACAACCTGCGTAGGATGTTTCTTTAGCGTAGAACGTACATTTTTAACGATCTAAGTTTTGACCTCTCAGGTTTAAGGAGTCTTCCGTACAGAGGCTTTGAATTTGGATACTTTTTCAAAACGCATTACTATTCTATTGCACGCTGTACATTGATTGCCCAGATGGCAGGACTTATGCTGTCACGCGTCATGTAGCCTTTGCTCAAATTACTTGTTGTAAACGGCCAAACTATGACTTTTGCATTTCAAAAAGTAGTGTAGCAACAGTATTAAAGTGAAATGGGCAAATAGTCACTTACGTCGTGTGTCTTCATAATGTGGGCCTACTTCGCATATGCTAAAAATTATTACAAGAAGCCCAGCTGTCGCTAGGATATAGCCGACCGTACTGGCCGTCAGGGACCTTCAAGGTCATCTAAGGTCGATGATTTTCATGTCATTTGAAAGCCAATATGCGACTTCGTATCAATGATCAATGGCAACCTAGGCCCTATCTCGCACCGTTTAGCCACAATAGCGCGTAACGGCCTTTAAGGTCATCTAAGATCAATGTTTTTATGTCATTTGAAAGCCAGTATGCCACTTCTTATTAGCGATCAATAGCACTCTAGGCCCTATCTTGCACCGTCACGGAACGGACGAACGACGGACGACAACCATGACAACAGCTCGACCGTTACTTAAGTACGGTCGGCTAAAAATCGATCAATGTTTCACGAAGTTATTCAGAAAAATGACGCTGACAGTTTTCTTGGATTTTTTGCAAACGCACCAAGACTAGCGTTACAACGTTACAGCACATGACATTGTGCTGACCAGAAGCATTATTGGCACGGAAACAGACGACGGGAATTGAATGCATTACGCGACGTCTTATAGAGCTGGTTGCATAATATTGCTATTTCGCTAAATGCAGTATACTACGAGCATATTACCGAACGATCATAGGCCTAATGGCCAATTCACACTACGACACAACTCAACTCAACTGTCGTGACTGGGTAACAATGCAATGACGTCATTAGCATTGTGACGTCACGCTGCGCTGCACAGACCACGCGTTGTTTGCTAGCCTGGCTGAGCAGTTGAGCTGAATTGAGTTGCGTCGGCAATTCGAGTTCGCACCACGACGCTACTCAACTCAACATCTAAATTGAGTTGAGGCTCGTCGGCGTCGTATGTGAGTAATTGGCCATAAATTCTTATTTGTACAACATACATTAGGCTTATAGTGACATCCGACGTCCTGCATTTTACGAGTACAGCCAACTGTGTGTTTTCAGTTTAATATTCCTCTTTATTACCAGCACAGCTAAAGTGAAGGCTCGGTCGTTTGCTGAATCACCGTCTTTGCGAGAAATTGCGAGAAACCGCGAGACTGCGGGCGCGACCAACCAAGCGGACACGGACGATTAAATGCGCGTCCGGCGCCAGATGAAAATTGTTTGGCTCAGAGGTCAGCTAACGCAACGTACGATCAAGACATTGGAGGTTGCTAATTCAATTCTTCCAGCCATTGTCAGTAGAGATCGACAAAAGCATAGTTTCGGCTTTGGTTTCGGGACCGAATGTATAGGCCTATGGCGAAGCATAAACACTTTTGCTAGACATCCGGTTTCGGCCAAAAGCAGCAAATTTCCGGTTACGGCGGGAAGTAGATTATTACTCACACCGTCCGATCAACGCCATTCACTTCCAGCATCGGCCAACATTGGGGGAGAAGAAGAGGGTTTCAGCCTTTTATATTCATAGCTGGCACTGCCATTGCTCTGACACTCGTCAGTAATATGACAAATAGGCCGCCTACAGCAGCTTCTCCGTCCGTACCCTTTCCCTTCCCTACTTTTCGTAGCCTGCGCGGTAAAAACCGATAAACATGTAAAAATCGAGATAACGGACAACTGCAATATTATAGTGTATGTCGAAAGAATGTAGACTTACTCAGTACTGCCATACGCCAGAAAAAAACAATGATCAGGGTACTCGTTTTGCTGAATTACTATGGTCCTTGTTGAATTTAGCCATGTGGGCCTTTTTGAACTCAAACTTGGGGGAGACGTCGGGGATTGCGAGAGCCCGAGGGATTGTAAGAATGTAACTATAGGCTTATATAAGTCCAAAAAGTGGGGTACGCGTACGGGTTTCCGTAGGCCTACTGTCCGAAAGTTGCGCCTGTGCTTCCACTTTCGAACGATCTTCAGTTACGGCATCGCTGCTGCTGCTTCTGCAGCTGCTTCTGTATTTTAAACGCTTGCTGTGTAGTGCGTAGCATCACCAACACGAAGGTCTATAAGATTATTCGAGAGATATTAAATGACAAATAGCCGCTGTTACGACTCACACGTGCAGGAAACAAATATCCGGCTGATTGATCCAGGAAGGCTTACGAGATAGCGTATCTGCACAAGCGGAAAAAAGCTCAACACTCGCTCGCCATTACTATAGTACAGCTTAATACCGTTCTGCGTAGAAGCAATGTTACTTCATCGTGCATTTGTTTCTCGTAGCAAAACGCAAAAGGTCTCGTGTGGACAGTGAAAAAAATCAAATCTCAGCAAGCGTTGGTTGGTTTCTTTTGCTTTGCGATATAATGCGCATGTCTGGGGTCTGGTTTTATTACGAGTCGTATATATATCTTGCATCTTAGCAAGCCATGTCACGTGCCAATCGCAATAAAATTATTAATATTTTCGTTTAAAAAATCTCGAGTAATTTTTGACGCGCTACAGCTATGCTGTACGGCATCAGTAACACGATGTGTCGTCTGTCTGTCCGTCCGTCTGTAACAGATTTATTGTGGCTAAACGGTGAGTCGTAAGAAAAAAATTTTACATGAATAATTAGCCCTGTGTCTTAAACCTAGGCATGTCAAATTTCAGTGATCTAGTGCAAGAGGGACATTTTCACCTTTGGGGTTGAATGGAGGAGTGGTAGGAAAAATGTGCGATTTTTAATGGAAAAACTGGCTATATCTTGGAAACGGTGAGAGACACGGCCAAAGTGATTATTAATGAGGGACGTCTACTCCATTGACAGGTGGAGACAAATGCCTCCTGGAAAAAGTTAGGGGAAAAGTAAAAAATTAAATACTGGGGTGAATATTTTTGGTGGCAGATTGCCTAGAAACGCATACCACAGAATGAGACAATTCTGCGTACAACAGCCCAATTTTTTTTCTGTTCGCTTCGCTCGCAGACTACTTTTAGCCCCTATTTTCAAGGCTGTATTTAAGAGGGAGAAGTTAGCGGGTTCAACCGCCCCACGGAATTTTTAATTTTAATGTGACAATTATTCTGCGTACAACAGTTTAAAAAAAATTTCGGCTCGCTTTGCTCGCACATTAGTTGCAGACTTATCCCTACTTTTAAATTTGTTTCGCCACCCTTGTTTGCTTTTATTATTTTAACTGCATACAGTAAATTTGGTCAGTTAATTCTGAAAAAATAATTAAAATTGTTGTCACCAAATGTCATATTTTAATGCTAAAATGCACTAAGTTTGATTTCGGCTGGGCTCCGCCCTCGACCTCGCTGGGGGAGTTCACATCGCTCCCCAGACACTGCAACTGCATTTGAAGGGTCCTACTTTTAACACAAGGAAGAAGAGCGGAAGGAGTAAAGGGAGACAGGAGGAAAGAAAAAAAAGAAAAGAAAAAAGAGAAAGGGAGAGAAAAGAGGTAAAGGCCCGAAAGGGAGAAAAAAATCAATCCCCGAGCAAAATTTTTTTTGTCTACGGCCTAGCCTAATTTTGAAGTTTTGGTGCCACGCCACTCTTGTTTGCCCCTGTATTGTTTAAACTGCACTAAATTTGGTCAGTTAATTATATGAAAAATAATTAAAATTTGTTGGCACCAAATGTCATATTTTAAACGTTAAAATACACCAAATTCGATTTCGGCTGGGGCTCTGCCCCAGACCCCACTAGGGGAGCTTACAGCGCTCCCCAGAACACCTAGCTAAATTAAGAGGTCCTACTTCTTAAGGGAGGGAGAAGAGAAAGAGGAAAACGGGAAGGGAAAAACAGAAGAGAAGGAAGAGAGGGAAAACAGAAAGAAAGGGGAAAGAAC
>Ga0209367_1005226_pt1 | contig 18000 bp, 9 predicted proteins | sample WorMetLIZISLAND2_FD_187412 | JGI IMG/M metagenome (GOLD analysis project Ga0209367, IMG submission 187412) | Marine gutless worms symbiont microbial communities from Max Planck institute for Marine Microbiology, Germany - Olavius geniculatus... ... | reverse complement strand
ATGAAACCACCATTCGATGACATATAGTCTCATTAATAAGTGTGCCAAAAATTATTATAATCGGACATTCATTGTTCAAGTTATTGCAAAAAATGTAGTCACATGCTTTTTTTTGAGACACAGTGTACATTGTAAACTTAATGTAGCAGATCTTTGTAGACAATTACTAGAGCAACACGTAAGTTAAGACTAAAGACAGAAAAGACAGATTATGCAAGTGTGCAACAGAAAGAAATCATGATTGCAGCATGAATGTTATGCCAATAACTGCGGTTATAAACAGCAATTACTTTCCAAATTCCTTCTCCAGCTACTTTGCCAAATTCTGTGGCTCAATGCAGCAAATTTTTGCAGTTCTGCATCGTCCTATTTATCGAAGACTTTTTAGATTATGTATTTATGTATCAAAACTTCTATCACTCTACATATCAAATCTTCAACAGTCATTATAATCGTCAACACCTAAACACTGCATGCGATTGATGAACAAAGATATATGGAATAAAAAGTCATGCAGTTTGAACAGTAATTTGGAACAAATCAGTCACATGAATTATTATCTAAAAATTTTTTTAATCCTTTTAAAGACACTGTGCACAGTGGGCTTAAGATTGACCAATATTTCCAAAAAAAATTTAAACGTCAACAGAGGACACTGCTAGTCACTGGCCAGTACTAAATCCTGCAAAATTTTGCCGAAATGTAGAAATTCTTTGAAAATGGATAAATGTGACTCGACTCAAAATTTCATGGTCAGCACAAAAATAAAAAAAATTGTTGTCCTGTAAATAACAAGGCATGTACAGAGTGACCTAACTGAACTGAACTGACATGGTTCAGTTTTTCACAAACTGACAAATGAGCGAGCAGTAATGCATTACATTAGGCATCGTCTTACAGTGTCGGTGACTACATGACTATGCACACATATGCATCAACCAATGACCAATAGGGTTGCCCTGCTTGCCTATTGGTCAGTCTGTCAAAAACTAAAGCATGTTAGTTCAGTTCAGTTACGTCGTTCTGTATGTGCTTTTACATGTCGATATTATGCACTAGCCTCTGTCACCCATCTGTACATTACGCATACGCTACTTTTTACCGTCCGTCTTCACCGTTTAACGACAGCACAAGGAATTTTCTGTTCAAGGAAAGTGAAATTAGAGAAAAATATATGAATTCATAAAATGTTCAGCATGATGCAATATATGGTGGAAACGTTCGTTATTGTTTGCCGCTGCTGCTGTCACTACTAGCAGCAGCTGAGTGCTCTTTTTGTCTCTCACGATTGAATTCTGTGATGATGTCAATATGCCAGCCGGACTTGCGCGCTAACGCCAGTTGTTCATCAACATACTGTTCTGCACTGTACTGTTCTCCAAGCTTGGCCTGCTCACGTTCGTACTGCTGTATCGCACGCTCCTTCCGCTTTTCCTTTAGCTGCCTGCGTCGGCGCATCACAAAACGCTGTCGCTTTCTCAGCTTCCTCAGCTTGTGCTTCTTCATCTTCTTGCGACGTATCTGAAGCATGTTCACCAGTAGCATTTCATTGGCAACTGAACTCTGATCCCGGTCTCCAACCACTGTTATATTGCCGGACACTTGAGGTGCGTCTTTTCTCCCATCGTGGCCAGCTACTGTTGGCAAATCGTACAGCGTTAAGTTGGAAAGTGGGTCGATGATAGACCTCTTCATAACAGCGTTGTAACAAACAGTTGGTAGCTGATATCCGGCAGAAAGACACTGGTAGAAATGTTGCCGAAGAACGTCATTACTGCGGGTGGTTGGTGCTGAGCCATGCGCATCTTTCACTGGTGATGACAGGAGTGGTTTCACACCAGATAAACCAGGCACAAATGGCAATGCAGCAGTAGCTGAAGTGTACGATGACAGCACACATACACATACACAGCAACTGTATGAAACACAAACGACAAGACCAAACATTGGCAAAGGCTGACAGATTACTTTAGAAATTTACTCTACAGCCATAGCGACATGTTGGCATGAATAAAGACTAATAAATCAAGACAAAGTAAAAAGCTCAGAGAACTATGACAGCTGAATGAATGAAACATCTTTAATACATGTTGCAGCCAACACCTGGATTAAAAACATAACAACACTAAGCTAAAATGTAAAAAAATATGCATTGCAATTTTGAAAAATATTTAAATGGAATTCATGTAACAAGCTCTTAGCTTAAATTGACAAGGCCTAAAAAAACTCCTGTGCATCCGGTTTCCTCACATCCCCCCCCAAAAAATACCTATGTCCCTGAAATTTTTATTAAACCTTCAAGTATATTTTCACAGTTTTTAGTTTGTTTTCAAAGTTTTAGTAAGTTCTTACGGGTCAGTATGGTACCAATTTAGTGTGTCAACTTGCTTTTTTTATAAATTGTTGTGACAGTACATGTCACGAAATATAATAAAAATATTTTTCAGCTCCCCAACCCCTTCCCCCCTCATCATTACTTTTTACCAGACTGTAGCCATTAGCTCAGGAATTATGTAAACCTAACTGAGAATTACCTCTAACAGTGGATGATGATAACCGACGAACAACATGTCTGCAATTGACTGCATGTTGTCGCAGGAATAATACCGCAGTAATCATGATCTGCAATGAAATGAAAATGAGTCAACTGAACAGATGTTGCAAGAAGACTAGCGCTCTGGATAAAATGACCAGCAGACTGGCATAACAACTAAGAAAGTATATAACTGAGCTCTGAGCCGAGCTGATCTATTTTTTCCCACAGCGACTTTAGACAAATGAGGCATGTGCACACAGCAAATAAGAAAACAGTACTGAGATGCAAACAGTCATGACGAACAAAGACTTCATGAAAATTTCAGCCATGGAGTCTTTGCTGCCACATGTTTCGTTTCAACTACAGCTGTCAAATTAACACATTAATTAACGCGTTAATGTGTTAACAAATTAACGCGCATTAAAAAAATTAATATGCAATTAATGCATCTACGTAAATTTATGTTAAGTTAATTAAATTTACTAAATTCTGCGAAGGAAAATTTCCAATATTTCGTTAAACTGCGGTTATTTGACAATCGAATGAATTTAAGTAACTAAACTGTAGTTGCCATTCATGACTAAAGTAAATATATAATTACTCCGACAACAGGCTAATAGATTTCTATGCTAACTATGTCATCAGATAGGTGGATTATACGTTTAAAAATGTGTTACTAACTTTCCATACTTAACAGGCGGGGCCCCCAAAACGTCGCTGGGCCCGGAGCAACTTACCCTCCACTCTCCCTCTCGACGGGCCTGGGTGCATTAATAAAGCATTAATTAATGCAATAAAAAATTAACACAGTGCATTAATGCATTTATAAAATTAATGCTTTGACAGCTCTAGTTGCAACTCTGCACATTTCACTGCCAAAAAGCTGTGCAGAAAAAGATTGCTTCACCGTCAGGTACGCTTGAAAACCACCAGACACTAACGGAAAAGTGTATGACCCATACCAGTTGATACACATTATATCCATTCACTGGCTGTAAGCTTAGCTAGGAAGAATTAGATAACGAGTGGTGTCGATAAATGTGCATTGAGCAGGCATCAACAACATGAGTGACAGATTTGAGGATCTGAGCATTCTATAGTGGTGTCACCTAAGCATCTGACATACTCGTGCACCCCGTGTCAAGGCAACTGGCAGGCATGTAGCCCGCATCACAGAATTGGCGTCTGGCACTCTGTCCCTCTTTCTAGGCATGCAGTGGCATGCTGGTTCCGTCATTTTTGCATTGTCTAAGTAAATTGTCTTGCAGCGGTCATTTATGAACGCAATCACATTTCTCCTCAAAGAGTGTTTTCGCATACCTAGGGTCAGTTAGAGTTAGGGTTAGGAATAGGGTCAGTGGTTGGACAATGGTAAAATATGGATGTGCGGATCTGGCAATGGGTAAAAAACGGATTTCGATGCGGAGGACATCCGCATTTTATCCATCGTACTCAGTCATGCCTCTGGACCAATAAGCGGTGTATAACCGACGCCATGAATTAATTTCGGGCCTTTGGGTGCTGGACGTTTGGACGCCATGCTTTGTGACTGGCATGTTATAATATTACTGTACTTTGCATATTGTTTGAGTTAAAATCGTAAGTTGGCAAAATAAGAAAAATACCAAATCTGGGTTTACAACAGTAACCTCTTGCTGCACTTCTTGTCATTTGTCATCACGTGACGTCACTGTAGGCCTACGTCGTCGTCATGCATTGTTGCACATCGTATGTTGTCGTGCGTCATCGTCGTGCGTCATCGTCGTATATCGTCTCTGCGTGTCATCGATGTCGCACTTCGTCCTGCGTTATTGCACGTTGTCGTCAATATCTTATCGTTGTGCGTTGTCGTCGTCAAGTGACAAAGCAGACCATTGTTTTCCGAGTAAATGCTTAAACGAATTTGCCATCAGGAATTAGGCTGTTGTCTAGCCCTATGCAGAGTGAGAACTGTGAAAAAATTCACAGCGTCCGCTGACCAGTTTTTATGCGCGAAATTTTTTTGTAATTAATTACGAAGCGAATGATTGAAAAACTCAACAACTTGTATGACTGGTAATGTACGTGACAACTGTTATCCGCACATCCGTCTTTTATCCACACATCCGCACTTAGCACTTAGCATCCGCAGATTTTGCCATATCCGCAGATCCGCTTATTACCTATAGCCTCAGTGGTTAGGGTTTGTGCCAGTGTTCAGTTATGAAAAATTGTACAAAATTGTTCAATAAACGTACGTATGCAAAAACACTTTCAGGCTAAAAATGCGATTGCACCCATTAATGTATCTTATGGTCTTTCCCGCAGTGTCTGGCGGTATACTGCAATCGTGCCCAGCTGTGTGTATAGAAATTTATGAATTCGTTCACAGCCGGCCATGCACATCGTTGGCGTTTTTCTATATATACAGCCTGAGCCGGCCGTATAACACCAGTCACTTTTCCGGCCCTTGCTGCCATTCATGTTACACGGATTTGTGTGGTCTTAGCGATTGTAGTCCCAGGATCCCAAATCCCGGCCGTTTTCGCCAATCCTGAATCCAGGGATTGGCGTCGTCCCAATACTGGGATTTCGGGATTACAAAAGTTGGTTAAAATTATACTTTTTTGTGTGTTAAATGTACGTAGTTGGTAATTTGCGGAAATGCGGAATGCGGAAAGTAATTTGCGGAATGAAATCTGCAGAAGTAGGCTGCGGAACGGTGGGTAATATGTGGAATGCGGAATGACCATAACACCCCCGGTCGCACTCAGCATTTATTGCCACTAATTACCGAGCAACGTAGGCTACTGTACATGATATCTCATGCTTAGATTGAAATACAACGCTGTCATATTTCATCTTTGTCATTTTAAATTCTTTTAAAATAATTTATTTGTTGGTTGCTACTTGTTTAAATTATAGGCCTATGTTTCTAAATTGTTATGTTATTTTACTGTATTTTACTTTGATATTTATTCGCTGCACGTCGATCTATTATAGGCTATTTAACGCCATATGCAGCCAAATGCACTTGAAACAAGCGACGCTTGTTTGATTGCTTTTGTTGTTGTGACGTCAGCTGACGGGGAGTCAGTAGCTAGAGTGGCAGGTGTGCTGCACAGTCTTTGGCACTTTGACAGTTTTGAAAGTATTGGTTTATAAGCCAGGCACACAAAATAGGCTCAATAAAGTGACACAAGCTAACTGTTTTAACATAATTCATCATGTGAGGCTATAATGTGAATATATGGCCTTGCATTCCAGGTATATAGGCTACTGTTCATTTCAGCACAGGCGTTATAATGATTTAAACATATTCAATCGACATAACAGGCTACAGAAGCACAAATTTAAATAATAACAACAGTAAACCTATATTCAAACATCAAAAGAAATAAAATAAAATCTAATCAATAATATTATAGTCGCAAAATTAAATTAGTTTATTACAGCGTCACAGTTCAAAATCACATTGTATGTTTTGGAGTGTTAACGTTTTTTAGCGTTTTTTCTACATTTTGCAACGTTTGCGTCATTTTCCATTGTTAGCTACAGCAATTCCGCACCATATATTCATCATCATCATCATCATCATCAGTTTATTTTGGTAACACAAAACATGACAATGTTTCAATATTCCGCAAATTACCAGCACGTCAAGCTCGGAAGGTTGGCAGTAATTTGCGGAATCGGGCTGATCACGTGATCATGCCCGTCAACCAATCATTTTCATTCCGCAGATTTCATTCCGCAAATTACTTTCCGCATTCCGCATTTCCGCAAATTACCCTTACCCTTAAATGTACCAGATCAGCCAAAAATGGTAAAATGTTACTGATGTACGACCCGCGGTATGACCCATGTTCAAGTTCAAGATTGTACTGAATATCCTCTAGTATTTTATAATCTAACTGCTTATGCCTTTCAGTACATAACAAATACTGTTACTCACATTCAAAATATAAAAAGCGAAAATGATTCAAGAAGAACTAAACACGGTTAGGTCCAAACACTGTTTGTTTACATGCAGCTGCAAATCAAAATGTATTCTATGTTTCGTGTCTATGGTAGTTTATGAATATGTAAATATGTAAATCAGTCGGACCATACTACTTTGACAATAAGGGTGTGATCCGAAACTGTAAGAAAACGAATAACAGCGTGGTGGTCGTCCTCATATGATCTTCTAGCCAGATGGCCAAAAAGTTGAAGCCTTCTCATGTGTCGGCTTAGGCAAAGCAGGTGCTGAATTTCCTTCGTCGGAATATCAGTCGCTGTCCACGTGATGCCAAAGCTGTTGCTTTCAAGACACTGGTACGGCCAAAATTAGAATACACTGCTTGTTCTTGGGACTTTTACACCACTCAGCAAATATATTCACTCGAAATGGTACAACGGCGAGCGGCACGGTTTGTCAAGCACGACTGCAGGAGGACTAGCAGTGTAACCAGTATGATGTCTCAGCTCGGATGGGAGTCTTTACAAAGTCGACGTAAAGTATCCTGGCTGTCACTGTTTGCCAAGGCCATGCGTGGAGCAGTTGCTATTCTGCTCGGTGGTGTTGTCAGACAAAACCGCTCTACAAGACGCACTGGTTCTGATGAGGCACTGACTTTCCAACAGATCTCAACCCACTGCGATACTTTTCAATACTCTTTCATTTCGAGAACTGTAGTTGGCTGGTGTCAGCTATGAAGTGAAGTTTAATGTAAATCCAGTAATCTATCTTTCCGGGACATTCTCAGCAATCACTTTTCTACTAACTGTTACTGATGTCCGCCGTGGCAGCTGGCAGTAAAGGGTGCAGTGTGCCCGTGGCCAGTAACATTCTGAAGTTCTGAAGATTTATGCAATAGGCGTGTTGCAGCATGGGCATTTCTCTCCATTTCTTGGTTAGACACACTATGCAAACCCCCGCTATGTTAACCCCTCCCTCTCAACCCCTCAGTGTTGACTCAAACCCCTACCGCATCGAACTTAGTCAAATGCTGTATTCCCCAGTCAGTGACAGATGACAGCATTCATACTCACGTGCGCCTGCATAAAATTTTCCAGAGGGGAGAGGTTGTGATGCCAAAACCACTGAATAACATGGGAAATGGGAGGGAATATTTCCCTTTCCCACTGAGAAGTCTAGGGGAGCAGTGCAAGCTTTCCCAGTGGGGTCTGGGGCTGAGCACTGGCCAAAGATGAACTTGGTGCATTTTTAGCCTCACAAAATGCTTTTGAACAAGTTCTGGTGGAACGATGACTCCCCTCCCTTTAAGTCGCAAAAGTTGTCTCACTTCATAAATGTAATACACTTTGAGCGTTGTTTTTAGTAGATGTACAGATGGCCGTGTTGCAGTGCTTGTTGTTCAACACCATGTTGCTGCATTTGAACTTTTACATATGCTGTAGTCATGTGTCAACATGACTAATATTGATTCTTGGGCCTTTTGTGTTGTAGATACAATATTACTGGCAATGGATGGTAAAGACATAAGACAGCGTTTTGTTGGTTTACAACATCAGATACATTCGCATCAGGATGACAAGAGTCCTCAAGATGATGAAAAACGTCGTTCATCACCTTTACGGTATATCTTATCTGTCATCCCAAAACTATGGGAGCAATCCCAATTTGCCTGATCACATTTCACCCAATCCCTAACCCTAATTCTAAACCATTTTTCTAACCTTAACCGTAAAATTTGTAAATGCAGGCAAAATGGGATCAGTATTATTAGGTGAAATGGGATTAGGCAAAATGGGAAGACACTAAATTAGGTTTTGTTGATAAGTGTGCACTTTGAATAAGTCCATTTGATGTTGTTTCCGAGATTTTTGTTTTTTTTCTATTGTTTTCATTTAACTTCTAGTGTTATAATTAACTGTTTGTGTATTTTTTGTTGCAGTCACTGGTGCAGAATCATCGTAATGGCAGCTCTGATACCAGTACTGTTTGTCATCCTGTATCTTAATGTATTAGCTGATGAAAACTCACTACCTGTTGCATTCAGGTATGTCTTTCATTGTGACTGTTCTGGCTTAAAGAGTTAAATGTGCATTGTCCCTGTTGATGTGGTGCAAGCAACAGTGATGGCATAATCAAGATTCATTAATGTTCTGAGTTCAGTTACCAGATTCACCCTGGATCCTCAACGCTTGATAACTTGTTGATAACTTTTGAACAGTTTAGTGTGAAGATGTATTAGGTTAATTATTATCCGTCAATATATTGGTGATTTTGTGCAGTTTGCCAGATCCGCCACGACTTGAGGGATCCATAAAGCCGAACAACCATCTGCACGTAGCTGAGAAGCTTTATGAAGGCAAAGTCCTTGGACCAGAATCCATCGTATTAGATCATGGTAAGCTGAAGCTTTGCAGCTTGTTTGCCAAGATTTACTGTAGGATATTAATTGAGTTACTGGTATTGAGATTATTATGTTATAGAATTAAGGTTACCAGAATGCATTTGGGAGGTAGAAAGTATTTTGAGAGTTCACAAACTGTCACCCCAGTCCCAAATTTTGGTCTGTGAGAAAACTGTATTTTTGTCAGAAAATTTTGGTCCAAAAATGCAAAGGTTGTGGCAGAACAAGCATGGCACTGTTTATCACTTGTCCATAAGAGTCAGATTACGCCATATAGTCAGAAATTAGTTGATTCTTGCAGGCATCTATCCTTTCCAAACATTTTCCTTTAATGAGTAATTTTTCGTACTAATGAGCAAGCACGTGGAAGCATTTTTTTTCATGGAACAGTTATTGTCTGTATGCTATTTGCAGTTCTTAGCAGATGAATTTTAAGCATTGATAGATTGGCATCAAAATACTGCTCTAACTATTTTTAAAGGTCCTATTGGACCACTGGTGAAGTTGGATAAACTTGGAAAATGACAATAAAATGTTGTTTGTTTGTTGTTGTTTAGGTCATCTGTACACTGGAACTAGTGATGGAAAAATCTTACACGTTTACAAGGGAGAAATCAGAACCCTCGCTACTCTAGGAAAACCACCATGTGGTATTTATTGAACTTGCAAAGTTTTATTTCATAACTGATGTGAAATTATGTGTAGATACAGCTATTTCTTATGTGCTGATTGACCAGTTATATATTACCTATTCACTGTGACTGCACTTCTTATTGTTATTTTTTGTAGTTCTTTTTATTTTTGTTTTTACTATTGTGTTGTCTTTTACACAATAACTTGCATAGTTATCACATAGTTATGCAGCACAGCTGTCATTTAGGACTGTAGAAATGAATAAATAAACAAACAAATAAACAAAGTAGTCAGTAATGTTTTTATTTTGTGATGCGGACACGCCGGACAGACAGACACACTGCCTAGCAAGATCAGACAGAACCAGTCGAAATGGGGCATTATAGACTGCATAATGAGCGACAATAAACATCACACACTCATTCAGATAGACAGAGTGACAGCTGATTGACGCCGATGCTGCTTTGTACTACGTTCCTACTATCTGATAAGATATAGTTGCTTTTGCCAATTACTTTTGATGACCGATCGACTGTAAATGATGTTGACTTATTGGCACTGTTTCGGTCATCAGTTATGGTCATTCACGGTAGTTTGTACATTAACGTGATGATTCATACATTTCTCGCATCCCTGGGCAATAAAGATGGTGTAATGAAGGACAGAAAATATCGAACAATTGACCATGTGGACAGACATCCAGAATGTCTGGAGTATAACAGGGAAGGTTATTAGAACAACCATTATTATTAATTACATATGCACATGTATAATGGAGTTTTTACAATGTTAGGTTTAGCTTGTTTTTTTGTGTTTTCTGTTTTTGTAAAGGTTAAACTTTCTGTTCCTTTACTATGTTTTTGTGTACATTATGCCTGGAAAGGCTGTCTCCGAAATGACCTATACTGTGTCGGGTGGGATGTTAGACCCTACACACTCACTCACTCACACAGACATCCAGACAGATGGTTGCTTAAATGTGATATATCTGACTTTAATGCACTGTATAACGACAGCTGCAGAAAAGTGTTTTAACCATTGGTATATTGCTTTTCATCTTATTAGCTTGTTATGCTGTTACTTGCTGTACCAGTATCACACTGCATTTTAATAGGAGTTGTTTTTTTATTAGTATAGTTTGCATGATGCCTTGTGTTAGGTGGATATGCGAATGAGCAGACATGTGGTCGACCGCTGGGTATGAGACTGGATTCGAACGGTTATCTGATCGTCTGTGACACAACACTCGGCATACACAAGATTAATGTTGCTACTGGTGTGTGGAACTGTGATTGACTTTTTCTTTCTTTCTTTCGTTCATTCGTGAAGCGTACGATTGATTAAAGTCACCGGAATAATCCAGCAAAGTAACTGTTTATGTATGGTTACCTTATCATCATTGTATGTTATACATGCTATAATTCGATTTTTGCCTTGCCGTGTTTCATAAGTAGCACATGGACCTTGAAGTGGAGGGTTGTGGGATAAACCTAATTGAGGACTGAAGAAGACATTGAAATGTTTAGAGGTTTGTTATAAGTTAGTATGTAATGCCTGGAGAAGATGTGTGTATTGCGGCCAGGCTAATGTTGATGTTCACAGTGATTAGTTCACTCACAGCATGCCTCTACTGTTTCCATTCAGGTTCTGTTAGAATTAAGTGTGTGTGGAAAATTCTTTGTTCTTGCCGCTGTGCTGTGTCGCTAAATATCGCTAATGTAATCTTGATGTCAACAAAAAGCCATTTTCTCGAAAAGATGACGCCTAAACGAGCTTGCAGTATGAAAACAGGACAATTGAGGAAAAAAGTGCAGTAAAAAACTTGATAGATTGTTGATAGATTGTTGGTATAAAAATAAATTACTTTCTGCCAAAATTTTTTAACCTAGTTTTGCTTTTTGCCATGTTAAACGTGGCCGTTGCATGTACTGCGTGAACGTCGTTGTGCAGCAGCCATTATCAGCGGGCAGCGTTATCTCTGCAGCATGCGTTAGTGTCGCGGTAGTGCTCGCAGTTTAAATATTTTTTTTGATTCCAAAGTTGTTTAGTAGCAAGTTTTGATTAATACTGTTGTTGACAACTCTGGCAGCTAAGAGCTAAAAACACTATCTTTGTGCATTTTTGTTTGTTTATTGTGGAGTTACGTAACATTATGATTAGTGTTTTATTTTACATGGTAAAGTGGCATCAGTATTAAGGCAAGGTGGACTATTAGTATACTATCAGTTGCACAATACTTTGATTAATGTTGCCTAGCAAAAATTATAAACATGCATTTGAATTTGTTAAAGTTACCTTCCAGAACACTGATAGCTTTTTTCACCTCGGATACAGTAAAAATGGCATTTTTGATAACGTCATAATTACGTCAGCTCTACATAGTGACATTGCAATATAAAACGAAAATTTTTTAGTAGTTCAATGAAGTGGATATCCGTGACAACTCACGCCAAAAGGTATGAAAATATGTTGAAGTTTGTCAAAGATACGTCAAAAAACTGTAGACTTCTTTTCCGGACACAGTGTATTTGAGAATTTTATCAGTCCACACATGACGACAGTGTCAAAGGCTGTAGAAATATGCGCGGTGTATGGGCAGAATGGCCTGTGTTAGGCCATGGCAGTTATGTATGGTCAGTAGTGTACGAAAAAACAATAAAACTGAGAATAAGAAAGAGAAATACAGCATAAAACCACACCAATTCTGCTGCAGTTTGTCTTAGCACAAAAGTACATATGTTGTTTGAGATAGCTATAGATTTGTCACTCACACTGATGCAGGTGACGTTCATCTTCTGCTTCCATCCAGTGTCAACATTACTGGCCATTTGCCGCACTTTCTCAATGACTTGGACATTGACAGTGACGGCAACATTTATTTCACCGATGCTTCGTATCTTTTCCCGCGAAGGGATTTCGTACTGGAGATGCTTGATGGGCGTGGCACTGGCAGGTTAAAATCCGTTTGTAGCTGAATTTTATCAACCGTCATTCAGTGTTGTGACTTTGTGGAGTGGAGAAAAAATTGTTTAGTTTATTAGCAGCATTAACCGAATTGGAGGCATACTGTAGTTTGGCCAGATACTGGCAGAATTTTTGGTCAGATATTGTGGATTTTGTCTCATTCTGTGTGCGCAAAATATTTGCAGCTAATAGCAATGAAATTAGTTTTGTCTCGGCTTCATTTTAGTGATTTTGTGATCTGGTGCATTGGACTGAACTGACATAATCATATTGCATGATTATAATACGTTTTATCAACATTTGTACTTTTTGACTATTTTTAATGTGTGACACATACCTACGTTTTAAGTTAGTGGGTGTGTTTATTTGAGTCATATTTTAGAAAATTACTGATTTACTTAGTGTAGTAATTTTTTATTGTAATATTTGTTTTTTGGTTAGTTGTAGATTTAGTGTAGAAATCTGTACATATCTATACAGAATTGTGATAATATTAGTGTCAATGATTACACGACAGTGGTGATGATAGCAATGAACACCATGGGCCATAAAAACGTGGCACTTTTCTTTTGTCTATATCTTTACCAATTATTGACCGATTTTCAAAATTATTTGACTGGCACACTGTGTAGACAATTTGCAATAATGTGATTATTATATATTCCACCACACAGTAAATGCATCTCTACACTACCTTGTGAAATAAAAATGTAAGCAAAAACTAACGATAACAACAAAAATTTAGGTAAATGAAAAAACACTTCAAACCAACATTGTGATGAACATGGTTCCTATGGTTAGGGGAAGTCAGGAAAAAATCAGAAAAAGTCAGGGAATCTTACATTCCAAAGTCAGGGAAAAATGAGATGGTCAGGGAAAGTCAGGGAAAATCATAGTACCAGGGTGCAAAAGTTAACAAAGATGCATAAAAAAATTTTGAATTGTTTTACGTACATAGATTACAACAGTTTGAAATTTTTTTTCTGCTCGCCTTGCTCGCAGATTATTTGTATCTCCTCTATTAAATTTGTTCCGCCGCCTTTGTTTCTAGTGCGATTGCAAGCGATTGAAAGCTAACATTGGTATTTTGCATGAACATATTAGTCAGGGAAAACGATTCATTTGCTCCTGGAAAGTCAGGGAAAATAAATTCTGCAGAGTAGTAGGAACCATGGATGAATGATCCGTATGATACTAGACTGTGTTAGATCCACACAGTTTAGTGTCATACAGACCATTCACTGTAATGTTGGTCTGAAGTGTTTTTTTTTCAATTTTACCAAAAGGTTTGTTATTATCATTATATATGTATATTTCAGATATTTCGCAAGGTAGTGTAGAGACACATTTTTGATGTGGCGGGATGTGTAATAATCACGTTATTCAAATTGTCTGCAGAGTGTGCAAGTGAAAAAATTTTGAAAATTGATCAATAATTGGCAAAGATATGGACAATAGTAAAGTAATGTAAATAGTAATGGAAAATAGTAAATAGTAAATAGTAGTTTTTTGACCCACCCTGTAGGATTGGACTAATAGAAAACAGCAGAATGACATTACATCATAGTGAATGTAAACATACATTTTCTTTTTTTTACAGTAATTCTAGGTTGAGCCATTATCTAAAAGTCAACTTTTGAGGGAATTGCTGTGGCTTAATTTTTTGCAGGCAAGATATCCTGAGACGAAATGAAAAATTGACAAAATGGAAATGATATTGGGTCTCTTGCAGTTTTATACGTATAACAGATGTGCCATTCGCTGGTGAAGCACATGTCATTTGAGTGATGCTATGATGCTGTGTGCACAAATCAGTGAGTTGTGACTGTGTGAATTGCACAGATTTATGCGCTATGATCCACTGCGAAATTCCACCGAAGTCCTGCTAGAAAATCTGTACTTTGCCAATGGCGTTCAGCTCTCACGATATGATGACTTTGTTCTTGTGGTCGAGACCAGCAGAGCTCGCATCATCAAGTGTGTTTAACCTATTTCAGTTTTGGCGTCGACTTAACATTGACAGTTTAGTAGAAATGCCACCTTTTATTTCATGCTATATTTGTTAGTTTGAGTTGCTGTGCATTCGGAAAGTGCTGATATTGCCCACTTTATGTTTAGAACTCTGGCACAGTTGCAGTTGCGAGGCTGCATATAGTTGGGCAAGACAGTGGCTGCAATGAACATGGCAGGATTGTATTTCTAACGTACTCGTAAAGAGTTACTGAATAGATCTGATGTCATTTTGTCAGCAAACGTCTGCTTTAGTGCCATAATGGTTAGACATTGATGGTTGAGGGAAGAAGTAATGGATGTAAATGCATTTTTGTTTAGTTTTAGAAATCCATTTATATATTAGTCAGAGGTAACTGAGGCCCGAAAACTTTTGTGAACTGGTGGATCTTGGATTATCTCTGCATGCCAGTATTCAGTTAATGCGGTGGATAAAGCCTTGATGAAGTGTGATCAGTGGAAAAGTGTATCATGCCGCTGCCTACTGTAGAGAAAGTTTCAAACTGTTTTGTCTGTTCTAAATGGGTTAAACGTTGCTGGGACGTCAGATTTTATTGTTGTTGCATTGACTTCAACAGTGCAGATGGACCAGCTGCATTTTTAGTGTTGGGTGAAATCATTTATACACCATGTCCCAAAATTAGCGATACCCTCTTCGATCACACTTAACTCAGTTTGTCGTTGATGGATTTTAACGAAACATTGTACACTGCACTATCGTAGCATTACTTACCATCACGCTTATTGTGACGTCCGCACCTTACCATCTGTGTAACATCATTATGACATCAGAGTTTGTTTACATGAGGGTTATGTTCAATGCATTGTTACTGACAGGACGATCAAGCTGTGGCCAATTTTAGCACAAACTTTAAAGACTAGTTCAGAATGATTGTCTTCACAAATTTGCTGGGTATTAACGATTTTACACCAGTTTATCTGTAGGGGTGTCGCTAATTTTGGGACACAGTGTGGAATAATTTTAAACCAAAATCCAGGGTGACCACTTGTCTTAAAAGCCTGGAAATGTCTGGGAATTATACAGATGTCATTGAAATGTTGGGAATTTCAGTGAAAGTCGGAATTTTTGTGGGAGGATGTCAGCGAAAAAATCTTGTCATGGAAAATTGCCTATGCATTGCATAATTTCACATTTTGTCTAAAAAATTCTTCACTCATTACGCTCACATATCATTCTGCGACTGCCGACCATCGTTAAACAGTATATTGATGAATCTTTGCCTGCCCTACTGAAAAAGTCAGGAAATTTCATGTGCTCTGGGAATTGGTCACCCTGAAAATTGTGTGTTAAAAATTAATTTTGAAATTTAAAATCTCACACAGTCAGTCACTGAGCATTTGTCGGCTAGTGACAGATGTATTTGTTGTGTTAGGTACCATCTGAAAGGAGTCAAGGCCGGCCATGTGGAGGTCTTTGTGGAGAATTTGCCGTGTTTTCCCGATAACATCCGACGAAGTTCATCAGGCGGTTATTGGGTTGCCTGTATTTCACTACGCCATGACGGACAATTCAACCTGTATGATTTCATCGGCCCACGGCCTTGGATAAGATGGATTGCATTAAAGGTGGTGAGTACAAGATTATTTTCTATTGGTTTTTTTTTAATTTGCGCATTTTTGTGAATTATTTCAGATTGTCAGATTTAGCCTGTCATGATAATTCTGAAAGTTGGCTGCATTTTATGTTTTTGTGATAGTTGTGTCATTTTTTTCATTTCATTCTAGTCATTTGGTGTTAGCAAAGTTGCTAAAGGGAAGTAACTGGGAAACTGCAACTTTCCAGGAATCACAGGCGTTGTAGTGGGGCCTTCCTAAATTTTGGGCTGTCAGAAAATTGTCCGAAAATTTGCTCCTTGTCAGAACATTTCTGTCTAAAAGTGCAAAATTTGGGGCTGAAACTTTGAGGAAGTTTAGGGGCAAAATTGAAATTTTGAGCACCCGTAAATGGTCGTGTGTGTCAGGAATTTGCAGATGTCCATTTAAAAATTGCAACTTTTTGCCCCGCTTGCTTTTTTAACCCACGACGCTGGTGATCAAAACAGCAGTTTCTACGTTGGAATTTAAGTTCCAGAATCTGTTACATCTGCATGTTGCTGCTGTTTGTCACTGACAGTTGTCACAAAGTTTTGTGATGAAGTTGTTCCCGCCGGGTGCTATGCTGCTAGAGCTGAACGCCCAAGGACACATCGTGCGTGCTCTGATGGACCTCACTGGTGAGAAAGTTTGTTACAGCAGCGAGGTGGCAGCTGATGCCGACTCACTGTATGTCGGCTCGTTCAGCAAGCCGTTCATTGTCCGTGTCCGCTTGGATCGACTTCGTTCTGTTGCTGACTAGCGGCCCCAGCGGCATAAAAGAACACGAGGCAGTTTTCCGACAGACGCAGTCTGCAAATTTCGGACAGAGGAGATTATGGGTACTTGGAATTCCCATTTTGCTTCAAAATTTCCCACAAAGTGGGTGTATTTTCAGCTTTACATTTTTCATTTCTGGATGAAAATTTTCTGACAAGAAGACGTTTTTCTACGACAATTTTCTGGTAGCTCCTAATTTGGGGGAGTGCAATTGCCACCACCGACCACCGCAAAGTGTGCCATGTGACACTGCTCTGTTGCTTCCTGTAATTAGCGATAGTTCTCGCTTTAAACACACATAATTCAGTTTGTAGTTCATGGATTTCAACGAAATATCATACACTGCACTATTTTAGTATTATTTACCGCCGAACTTATTAGGACCACTACGCTTTTCCGGGTGTGCTCAGTGTGACGTCATGACGTCCAGAGTTTGTTAATATTAGGGTAAGTTGTTTTAAAATCGTTATTATTGTTGAAGGTCAAACTTTGATTAATTGTTTTTATGACAAACTGAAAATTATGAAGCATGTCGTTTGTCAAACTTTGAGACTTGTTCAAAATGATTGATTGTCTTGATAAATTTTTACAAGTTTATAAAAATCACTCAGGTCTTAACGATTTCAGACTAATTTATCTCTAAGGTTATTGCTAATAGGGTAATCACTGTAATAGGTAATCATGGTGTACTAATGAACTGGGCTAATCTCAACAAGTCTCAACGTTCGACAAACACCTTGCTTCCTAATTTTTTGTTAACGTTTTCAGTTTTGTTGTTGCTTATGTTATGTCCGTAGTTATTACACCACTCTAGCTGTATATATGATTATTTGTCTACTATAACTGACTAAAAGAGGTATAGATGTGGTGCATAATTGGTGCTGCCTTTATTTTCATGAGAACTTTGGTATTACATGACTGTTAAATAATTATATATATATATGAGTTTATTTCGCAAAAATGCAGACAGTTAAAAACAGTAAAAACACACATCATACAGTACATACAGTTAGGCTTACACACAAGCTGAAATAAATTTCAGGTTGACACGATGTCTTATACAAGAAATATTACTATGTGGAGTAACATCAGCAAATTGACACAGTTTGACATATTCATTGGACTGCATAAACAATCTCATCA